>Ga0316628_100000931_pt1 | contig 19609 bp, 19 predicted proteins | sample OWC_Aug_M2_C1_D5_FD_207648 | JGI IMG/M metagenome (GOLD analysis project Ga0316628, IMG submission 207648) | Wetland soil microbial communities from Old Woman Creek delta, Ohio, United States - OWC_Aug_M2_C1_D5_C | ecosystem: Environmental > Terrestrial > Soil > Wetlands | place: USA: Ohio... | reverse complement strand
CCATGTACCCGCAACAACGTTCAGACTCTGGAAGATGTTCGTATTCAGCGCCCGATTAGAAAACGTCAAGACGATCTCGCTGTAACCCCGTTCTGCGTTCATGGTCCGGTCACCTTTGATGTGTAAGGGTTGTGATGGCGACCCATGTCTCATCACATTTAGCAATAGTTCATAGAGAATCTCGTCATATAGTGTATCGAAGTACCTGCAAAGCCCTTTAGAACCTGTACTTACAAAACCTGTTATTGTCAGTGCATCTATTTGCTCGCCTTCAGCGGTCAGAGAGAGCTCTCCAAACTCGTTGGGGGGAGCAAGGGAAAGTTGGTCTCGCGCAGCAATTATCTTACTCCACAACGGATAGGGATCCGGTACTAGGTATATGTCTTCAGACTTCTTGGAGCCACTTAATCCCCGACTCATTACTGAAAGAAAGTTAAGGAGTTCCGCGACCCGGTAGCATTCCTTCTGATGCCCTTCCATGCCATGGAACCACTTTGCCGCTATAATGTCAGAACCGACTCTCCTACTACATTGCTCCCGAGCCCCGTCAATGAATCGGCCAAGCTGCCGAAGTCTGTGTTTCAGAGGATGACCTACTGCATATCGTGCCAAGCCAATCTTTTCCCGTCGTTTGTGATAGAGTTCCTGCAACAGTTGGAGTGTGGGGGAGAGTCCCTTCCGTAACTCTGAAGTGCCAATCATACCCCAAGATTGACTGAGCTCGGAAAAAAGGTATGCCTCAGATGCAAACGCGGGACTCAGCTCCATAGTGAAATCAACAACATAAGGTTCATCCCATATCCGAAACTGATGATCGACGTCGTCATTGGCGGCCTGCCACGGTCGCAACATCGGCCGCCTAACGGGAAACAAGCATGGGATTATCGCCCAAGCGCGATTCACTTCCGCTATAGGTGTTTGGAGCGAATCCTCAGTGCTCATAGCTCGCTGTTCCAGCAGCTTTGCCATTGTTTCAATCATAACATCTGAAGCAACCTGCCTAACTTGATCACTCAGTCGACCCAGCAAATCTCGGTACACTATATAGGCATAGTCTGTCTCCGGTTCGGGTGGGGAGGTGAATTTGGTCGTCACTGTCAACCAGGGCACGCCACCGTAATGCAGCGGTACAATCATGTAGACAGCGCCATTGCTTTGGTATTTCTGAACAAGGCCTGACTGGACACAACATCTTCTGACGGTCTGCAGAACACGAAGAGACTCAGGATCAATACCTGGTGGACTGTAAATGGACACCATCGACCAACTACCGGGATCACTTGAAAGACAGCGTTTTGCATGAACGGCAAACTCAGTCCTTTGTCGTTCGAAGACCTCCCCCAGTTTTGTACTGACAGATTCTAGAACCTCACTGTTTTCGTTATAACTAGGATCAGTGGTAAGACACGAGCGGCAGGTACCAAACGAAGTGTGCACCTCTCTCTCACGCAGAACTACCGAATCCACTATACGTCGATAAGCCAGGTAAAGAGCAACGGAAAGTGGCGTGCCGTCCGCTTGCAGGGTTGACAGGGCAGCGACCGCCTCGTCCACGACAGAAGCACTTTTCGAATTAGAGCTTGCACCATCGAAGAACGTTCGAACTAGAATGAAGAAACTTCCTTGATCGCATTTCAATTCTCCATATATTGCATCTTTCCAGACGGTAACGTCTTCAGGGTCCGATGCAAGTGCAATGTCTGCACCATGAGGATTCGAGCAAATCCTTATCGCCGCACCTGCGGATAGCTCAATGAGTAAGTAGTCAGCGAAAGAGTATAATAAAGGCGGATCGCTGCCGAATCTCAGGAAAGCAGCGACGATAGCTTCACTAATCTGATCCTTGACGGTGCCCACAGCATACTACCTTCAAAGAAACTAATGCTATTTCAGCGCAGAGATTCCTCGTAAATCGGAACCTACGCATGACTCGCGGAATCTAAGACATATACCCACAGAGATCTAGCAACTTCTCAAGTGTCATACGCCTTTTCCCCTGAGCATCCAGATCCACAAGAACTCTACCGCTTTGGAGTACCAGTAGCCGCTCTCCATAGCGCAGAGCATCGACAAGGTTATGGGTCACCATAAGAAGGGTTGTAGAATGTTCTCGACAGAGTCTCACTGTCGCATCAAGGCATTTCCTGGCATTGTCAACATCCAGTGAAGCCGTGTGTTCGTCTAGCAGCAGCAATGCCGGTCGGTGGATCATCGCCAACTCCACTGCTAAAAGCTGTCGTTGGCCTTGGCTGAGATCGGCAATTCTAGTATCTTGTTTTGCTTGCAAACCGAGAGCGGCAAGGCGCTGTTCAAATAGGGCCCGCTCTGTGCTGGAATCACGCACCCTGAAAGGTGAGGGCACGTGCGCGCGATTGATCACCAATCGGTAGTTTTCCCAGGCAGTCATGCTGGGAGCTGTCCCTCGGCGCGGATCTTGATGTACACGCGCAATGAATCCAGCCCTACGCCATCGAGGCATTCTGGTTAGTTCAACCCCTTGTTCGAGATCAGCAAGCCTGACGGTGCCCGTGTCCGGGTCGAAATCACCGGCCAACAGGTTCAGGAACGTACTCTTACCAGACCCATTCGGTCCCACGATAACAACCTGTTGGCTGGATGGAATATCCAAGTCGATTCCGGCGAGAGCCGAGACAGCAGCATTGCCGTTATCCCTAAATGACTTAGAAAGATTCCGAATTTCCAGAGTCGCCACGAAAATTCTCCCATTCAACGTATGGTCCGGTTAGCTCGCTGTTGCACCGAACTCGGGAAAGTGTATCCGATCTTCTTGGCCGCGATCTCACTTATGATCAACTGATCGCCTTTGAAGAACACAGGTGACGTCGGTTGCGGAAGTTTGTGAGTCTTTACAGCTTCGGCAACGATTTCGCCCGCTTTGCGGCCCAGCTTTTCATAATCAACGGAAACGGCCGCTAGTGCTCCTTGTTCCATGCTGCCAACGTCGCTGGCTATGACCGGCAGTCTGTTACGATAGGCCTCCTTAGTCAGCCCAACCATAGATGAAACGACTGTATTGTCGGATCCAACATAGATCACATCAATGTTGCCCACTAGTGAAGCGACGGCATCCATCACCTCCTGGGAATTTGATACCGGCACAACCACCAGCTGCATGTGACGACTCTCAGCAAGCGATCTCACCTGATCTACGCCGTACTGAGAGTTGCGTTCACCGGCGTTGTAGATGATGCCAATCCTTCGCGCATTAGGAAATAGTTCACTTATTAGATCGAGGTTGGCTTCATAGTTGACGGCATCGCAAACACCTGTCATGTTTGGCGGGAGTCCGTCCATACCTACGTCCGACGGATTGGTTACGGTGCTGAAGACGATTTTCTGGTTCTGCGGAGCCTCCTTGAATACCGCTGCCGTAACAGGAGTAGAAATGGGCACGACAACGTCTGGACGCGTAGCAAGCACTTCCTTAGCGAAAGCATTTAGTTTGTCCATCTCACCGTTGGCACTGACTTCGATGATTTCGAGGTTCCGCTCGTCAAGTCCGTTTTCCCGCAAAGCAGCCTTGATTCCACTTGCGGAGGCGTCTAAAATGGGGTGCGACATCAAGTTGAAGATTGCTACCTTGAAACGTTCCGGTGGCTTCTCGCCGCCGCAGCCTACCACGAGCAAGACAAATGCTTGGACTATGATAATAAGCATTGTCTGAATTGTCCTGTTCATACATCAATCTCCTTATATTCGAGATAATTCTCTGCACGTTCTGGAAGTGAGAACATACGTTTTCTCCTAGATAGGCAGGAACTCCTCTTTCGCGATAGTTCTGCTTCTGCGGGTACGATACCGCAAGAAGACAAATGCTACGACAATGCCTGCTGACATTAGTTTCAAGTCCGTGGGTTGTATCCTGATGGGCAAATATCCTAAGATGCTCAGTCGGAGAATTGTAAGATACAGCAAGAAATACACACATCCGCCGACCAAACCGGACAACACGCGAGCTTTCAGATTTCTGGCGGGGTCCCACCCTAGCAGCCTGAGCAGTTCCTCACCAATTACTAATGCAGCAACAAAGGTAATAATGACACCAAATCCCATATTAACGTCGGCGAATCCCTGGCGGGCTACCACGAGTCCCCCTGACAACCCAACTGCCCCGTTCGCCACAGCTAAGCCGATCATTACATATGTCTTTGGCTGTCGGCCAGTTGACTCTACAAGATCTTCGTTATCTCCCATCGCCCGTAAGATGATTCCAAGATCGCTCGTAAGCAGACGATGCACTACAAACATCACCAAGCCGCTCACGGCGAGTAGTTCTATGATCGTAACAGGGTGAAGCATACTGAAGTCGGGTAGTATCTGACTCTCGAGCTGCTCTGCAATCCCGAAAACACTTGCCTTGTCAGCGACATTCACATTTGACCGTCCGCTTAAGACCCAAAAGGCTACTGAATAGCACATCATACTCGTCAGGATTCCCGAGAGTAGGCGATTAACACCAACTCTGGAATTAAGGGCAGCAGTGACCAGCCCACATCCTGCCCCTACTGCTATGACAGCTGCCATAGCAAACGGCCACGTCCATCCCAGGTCAATGGCGGAGGCAAACACCGCCGCACCCAACAAGAAGCTGCCATCTGCTGTCAGATCTGGATAACGCAGAGCTCGAAACGCTATGCTCACACCTAGGACTGCTATACCGTACGTGAGACCCTGCAAAAGCGCATTATCCATAACGCTGGCAATTTGACCAAACACGGTTGGAACTCCTACTTGCTCACATCAAGTTCATGCCGTTGCAGACAGGCGTGACCCATAGTCCAAGACCTTGAGTCCAGGCAGTTGGGCAAGTGATCGTATTTCTTCGCTAATTCTGTGTATCGCATCTTCTTCTATCGCGAACTCTCCTTTCGAAAGCAAGTTTGTATTCAGGATTCCCACAGGTATGCCACCAGTCCCATGTGCGAAATTCTCACCCATCCAGACACGGAAACACCGAGTCGTTTTCTCCCACAGGGTGAAGCGTTCGAATACCGTGTCCGAGGTAAGGCCAAACTGTCTTTGGGCCTGAAGCCTCTGGAACAGGCGAGTTCCAGGGTAAACTACGTGAAGCTGAGGGCAAACCTTCATTTGTTTTTGGTACTTCAGAGCCAGATTCCCAAGAGTTTCAAATACCCTCAAAGTCTCCGCAAACTCCACGGGAGATTCGTCAGGAAGCCCGAACTGCAAATTCACAGCTATGTGCGGGATTCTCGATTGAAGTAGTCTAGGAACAACGCGATTAACAAAACTGTCGATATATGAATGAGGCCTTCTTGCCTTTTCCAGGTATTTTAGCTTGTCGCAGGAAAGGGACTCCAGTCCCAAGTACACCTGGTCACAGGATGCTCGCTCTAAGGACTCAATGACCCTGAAGTCTTCACACGATTCCACTCTTGTCTGGCAGTCCCACTTGAATGATCGGGTCTCTTGAAGTCTCTCAATGATGTAACACACATCAATGGCACGCCTGGGAGACTGCGCAAAGAAATTATCCTCAATCGATAGTTCTTGAAATCCCATTTCTTCGATCAGAATCTGAAGATCACGAGCAACTGCCTTAACACTCTTGAATCGTGTTTGGCCTGTCCCAACTGCACAGAAAGCACACTGGCGGGAACAACCACGTGAGGAAACATAAGTCATTCGTCCGAATTTACCCAGGCCTGAGTTGCTACAGGACCAGCTTTCGGCTGGTAGTATTTGGTCGAGGTCAATTCCGTTCAGCAGGGTCGCCAACGGGTTACGGCGAATTTGAGTCCCACAGCGGTACGTCAAGTTGGGCACATCGTAGATATCAGGATAGCTCCTAAGCAGCTGTTCTGTAGCCCGCTCACCCTCACCCCGGATCACGTAATCTATGCACTTGTTATGCCGGAGTATAACATCGTCCTGGACTGTTGAGTGGGGACCTCCCAGAAACACAATCGAATGCGGAATAATATCTTTCAGACTCCTAGCTACCTCGAGGGCCGATTGGTAAGAAGCGGAGACAGCCGTAATACCAAAGAAAATCTGACCGTGAGAGAATTTGAGTCGCTTCGATACGTCCTCTACGAGATTGGAGACCGATGAATTCCCAAAATCAAGCAGGATCACATTGGAGGAGGGCAGACGTTGTCTCAGCCAACATGCAATTGCCACTAGGCCGTTTGCTTGACCGTTCAGTAAGTAGTCCTCTGGTGGCTGAATCAGTACAAGTGTATTGTCAGGACATCTCGACAAATCGTTGTAATCCTTTGCTTAACAATGTGTTGCGCCTGCCCACCGTGCACTGGGACACAAACCAACAATCCTCTATACGAGATATAGACTCCCCCCTACCAAGATTCTGACTCTGCCTGACAGCCAGGTCTTCCCTCAGCGAGCAACGGATCCTGTTAGGACTGCATCCCGGTGGACGGGCGGCTAGAAGCCCCAACGGTTTAGCCTACAGTGAAGTCTGTGCCACTGCAGCTTGAAACGTCGATTTCGTCCGGGAAATCCACGTCGTTGGTGATCGTAAGCGGGGGCGGATAGTAGATTTCCTGCTTCCGTTTCATGGTTATCATTCTTCTGGGACTGTACATAGTAGACTCCTCAAGGTCTTCTTCTCTTGCTAATAGATGTGACTTGTCGGTGCAGGGGAAGGTTCTGAGTAACCTTCCCCCGGAAAAACGCGCACCATTAGCCACCGGTGATGATCTTGGAAGCCGCCTTCGCGATCTCCCACGGCGCCTTTGCCAAGCTAGCACCGACATTCGCCATTGCGGCGATAATCTCGTCGACTGCCATTGTGCTATACTCCTCTTATGAGTTTTGCCTTACCAGGACTCCGTTACGTCCTGACTTCAGTGTGTATATAGGACAGTCATCCAATCCGTTCTGAGTCGTCCTGACAGCAGTCGTCAAACGGCCATCAGATACGGGCAGGGCACAACAGACAGTGGAGTGATAATCGGAATAGCGGAAAACAATACCTACTGAGAAGAAGCCGGAGGCTCAGAGTGAGATAACTTGCAATGGCAAGTATGACTTTGCTCCGTTGGGGAGAAACCCATGGTTTTCTGTCGCGGTTGCGTCAGCCATGGATGGACTGCACGTCGTCAAACATCTCGGACACGTCGCATCTAAGGTAAGATGCAGTTTTCCTTGTGGCAATTGCTTTCTGATATTTAGTTTCCCCGGTCAGCAAGCAAGTCCTAACAGTACTTGATCTCTTCGAGAATAGTCGGGTCATTACAGTAGATTTTTCTTTGTGTTCCCGTCAAAATCAGCCGCAAAGACGGAATTAGGACTACGTCCCAAGAGTCGTTAAACATGGCGTCTCTCGTGTGTCCGAGCGTCCACTTCAAAGGGAGCGTTCCTGTAACCGACAGTAACGATTTGCTGCAGGTAAATAGGCAGAAAAGCTGCGATGGAGCCAGCTTGTTCGTACTGATAGACGTGCCGAAATTCGTGAGATAACAGCCTGATATTTCCTTGCCCGCGACAGGCCCAAACCCCGTGTCCAAGCGTCAGGCCAGCCATGTTTGGGCCTAGGAGTCCTGTGGCCAGCGTCGCCTGCCGTAGCTCCAGGTCTTCTGGCAAAGGAAGACTCAGGACTTCAGCGACACGAATTAGCTCGGGATGTAATACACCAACACTTCTCGCTACGGAAAGCAGAACATCATTAAGTGGCTGCCCCTCCTGCACAATGTGTGAGTACTGCTCTTCGGCCCATGTGATTGCTTTGGGAATAAGTACTGGCAGGGCGGCTCGGAGATCAAATGTCATGGGAATGCCTGACGCTTCGGTTCCACGGCGGCGCGAAAGGCTGTCCGCTTCGCACGGGTATCATATCTCTCTACCAGAGAGTATATCCTCACAGTATTTAATCCCTTCGATAATTGTCGGATCATCACCGCAGATCTGTCTTGCTGTCTGATAGTATCGCAGCGCTCGATCTTTTGGACCCGGCACCAACTTCAAGGTGTTTGCCCATGTCGCCAACGCTACACCTACCATCTGCAGGTCTATGAAGACATCCTTTGCGAACATCTGCTCAAACAATCCGTGTGCTCGGATTGCAAACTGGAGTATCTCTGCGATCTCGGCATCGCTTCGCGACGCAATGCTAACCGAGCGCACTCTGAAGGCGGCGTTGCGGCGGTAGTACGTGGCCAATGACAGCTTCATGCCAGTAAGGTAGGCCGTTACAGGCAGCGCAGCCTGGCTCTGCTGGAAAGTCGTAAAACACTGCATCGCCCTACGATGACAGTCTTCGATCACCACGTAAGTGTCGAATACGTGTTTCTTTAGGAGCATTAGAGATGGATCGCTATCAAGTCGTTCGCGGTTGGCAATCACATGATTCTCTCTGGCAACCAGAGCCAACAGCCAAATCCTGGCTTTGAGGTAGTGCGGTTGAAAGAACCCCGGAGCAAGTGCGATCAGGGCATCAATTCTTCTTACCCAGCCTTCAATTTGCTCGAGGTTATCCTGCAGCGACATCTTTGGCACTTCGCTCTCAAAGAAGTTGGCTATCTGGAAGAACCGTGCCCCGTCGACTTGTCTACCGGTATCCGATGTGATCGTGACTGTCTTGAACAGTTCTGTATAGCGCTCGGCATCTGACATCAATGCTGCAATTACCTGGCTCCGCTCTTCTTCAGTCAGGTAAGTCACTTGAAGATCGGCTAACTGCGCTTGTTCCATAGTATTCGGAAGAATGTCCTCATTATTGTATTTCAATGATCCCGCTTATTGCAGGTTCGCCGTAGGTTGCACCGCCCGTCAGCACCTTTAGATTCGGTAATATCTGTGCTGTGCCTGAACCGTGCGTGTGGCCACAAAGAACGGTAAGGTTTTTGTTGGGATGTCTCTTCATGGCTGCCGCCATAACATCTCCAACTGCTTTGCTGGAAAAGTGCGGCAGAAAATCATCGTCTGAAATGTGACCTTCATACAAGCAAGCCTCCCGAAAGGGCGGGACATGGGTGACTGCTATCACATTGTCATGCAAGTTTAAGGCCTCGTCAAGGCAGGATTCGAGGTACGTAGCCGCCTCTGCTGCCAGGCGCTGTAATATGATGACCAATTCCGATTTCGGCCTGGGTCCAAAGTGCCCATGCAATCCCTTTGGCCTCAGTTCTTGTATCAAAAGGTAATCGTTAAGAATTACACCCGAGTTGTTGAAGTCCCCGAACCTGGTATCTGCCCAGCCGTCGTGACCAACAAGCACCGTAGCCTCCGTCAGTTTCACGACCCTGTTATTGCTCAAGTAAGTCAGGTACTGACAGGAAGATGCGAGCTCCTGCACTGAATTTCTCACCCCGTTGATCGAGCCGTTGTAGAAATCGTGGTTGCCCAGCACAAAGTAGATGGGAATCTGAAGAGCTGCGTCCAAATCGGTTAGATAGCTGCAGACGCTTTGGGCCTCGCCTATGTCTCCACTTATGAGAACTGCACCCGGTTTGGCAATCCTGATTGAGCGGACGAACTTCCTCCAAGTATCCGGCGAGACGAAGTTCAGATGAATGTCTGTAAGCCAGGCAATTTTCATGAATTGGAGCGCAGCCATCTGTAAAGACGGTAAATGTTGCGAGCGTCATCAATGCCGCGATGGTGTTTGCCTTCTAGTTCGAGTTCAATCTTTCGCAATGCCCGCTTCATACCAAACTTACGATCACCGAAATGTGCCCCAAACATCTTCTTCAGATCAAGATGCCGTCCCTCGAGGGGATAAGCAAGCCCGTGATGCGCACAGTCTTGCTTGAGCTGCATGGGGTCGAATGAGCCCCAGGACGCCAGCCAGATGCCAGAATTGTCCCCCAGCCAGTTCAGGAATTGCTGCCAGACCTCAGGAAAGGGACGGGCCATATCAACCTGTTCCTGTGATATGGAGGTCAGCTCCCTACAGAAATCGCTGAGCATGGGATGACGGGTTGGTCGAATGAACAGGTCGAGCTCCTTTGTTGCTTCCAAGTACGAATTGTTGACGAGCACAGCGCCAATTTCTATTGTTTCCATCTCCAAGGGCTTGTGCTCCGCCTTGTCCCAGCATGTAGCCTCAAGATCAACGATGACTATTCTCTCGGGCCAATCCATTGTTCTTTCCACACTTCAGCAAAGATATCATGGAACAGCTTGTCAAAGCGGTCAATCGGCGTATGTCTTCACGTCAACTTATATCTCGTTCAGTAAAGTCTCTTGATTTCTTGGCAGTTCCATTACTTGGAACAGCCCTTGTTCCGCCAAAGTCCGGATAAGAGATGCTAGCTCTTGTAGTTCCTCTGGAAAAGGATCCTTCAGTGTATCCAGGGCCTCCTCGAAGCGCCCCAGTTCCCGGAGTGCTTCGGCCTTGAGTATTCTTTCATCTGGGATCAGATCATCCAAGAGATCCAAGAGTCGATCCAAAATTCTAACCGTAGTTGATGATGCAATAACCACGTTTTCTTGCGTCGCAGTTGGTCTGTTTCGAGTCTTCAACAAAGTTACCGTACGACTGGTGGCTGGCAACTGTCGAAGTTGGTGATTAGTCGCATGCCAAGCCATCAGACACAGATATATTTCCTCACCTCTATTGCTGTACAATTGCTTACTCAGAGCTAGGTAATAATCATCGGTGCCCAAGAACATAATGTCAGGAGCTCTATACCACTCTTGAGGAACGCTCCGCTCCGGCTGACGTGGTGGCCATCTCCATCCATCGTACTCGCCGACTTCAACTGCCGTTCGTAGAAAGAAGATGAAATCACATTTGGAACACTTCGTAACCTCAGGGACTGCTGGCAACATTGGATAGAAAGCATAACCGTCTGTCCATACCCTTCCGTTAAACGTGTTGCCCGACAACAGAGTGCCGAATTTGTGAAGCGTTCCGCAATGCGGACACTCAATGATCTTGTTCGGACCGGGTTTCATTCTATAAGTTCACGTGGCCTGCCAAAGTGTACCAACCGAGTTGGTATGGTAATAAGGTGTGTTGCATTCTCATCTCGTCTGACGGTGTTCTCGCCCACCCATCATAAGCTTGAACGATAACATTCCTCTGGTAACTTCACAAGATCGGGGTATTTCCACTCGCCTTGATCGTGCAGCTTGGTGACAAGGTGACTTGGAAGAGCTTCCAGTCCCAGGTAAGCTCCGCTGATTGCCCCTGTCATGGCGGCGGTCGTGTCCACGTCACCGCCGACCGCAATGGCCTCGCATACCGCACTCTGGTAGCTGTCACGGTGTCGAAGAAAGGCGTACACGCTCCACAGGACGCTGGGTACCACAAAGGGAGATATTCCTGGCCAGCCGTCAACATAGCCCTTCGGTTTACCTGCTCCAGCGATTTCTCTTGCTGCTTCGTTGGGATCGAGGGATATAAAGGAGGGCAGCTCCAGCACCATTGCTGCAAACTCACGGTCGTAGCCAGACATCCACTCCGAAAGACATGAGACAAACTCTCCCGTGTCTTTGACTTCGCTCTGAACAGCTAGGGCCACAGCACCCGCAATCGCGATTGATCCTGCCGAACAGCGAGAATCGTGGTGTGTGATCCAGCCCTGCTCATGCGCAACTCGGACCATTTCTTCGGGGCGATCATAGTAGAAAAGCCCGACGGGTGCTGCCCGCATAGCTGTCCCGTTGCCAGCAGATGGGGACGGAACACCCGATTTCTTCCACGGGACTCCTGCAATCAACTGTCTGGCTGCCTCATCGCAAGCTATGCCCCTGCCCACTATCCTGTCTTCCTGGAATATCTTGGCTATTCTGGCCGCGTAATCTTCAGGATTCCAGCCTTTGTTTAGTACAAGGCTTTCCAGTAGCTCCCGGGCCAACTGCGAATCGTCAGTGTATTGACCAGACCATTCGTTGGGGTGTGGCTCCTCACCGACAAACCAGGGATTCACCGACTTCTGGACAAAGTTACTGCAATCAAGTGCGTTCCAGCCCTCGACGGGAAAACCCAGCGCGTCACCGAGGCACTGGCCTATTAAACAGCCTGCAAAGCCTTGTTTGTTCAGCATGTATCAGACGCTCCTGTTGGATTAACACTAGACATGATCTTGCTGTGATTCACGTAACAACGACGCAATACGTTCTGTGGACTTCAGTCCTGAATCCGACAACAGGGCCTTGAGTTGGCTGCTGATACGGTTTCTTGCAGACAAAATCGAAATCGGTGCTTGCAGTGCCCCTGGCAAGATCTCTGCGATCTCGTTTGCTCCACTAGGGTGCTCGGAGTGTATAATCACCAGCGTCTCAGGACAGGCAACACGGATTTGCATGGCCACATCTACTCCGTCTAGACCTGCTCCAAGATCAAAGTCCAAGTGTATCAAGTCAAATGAAACATCCCGCAAAGCCTGCATCGCTGACTGGCCGTCTCGGCAAACGGTTAGTTTGTGTCGAGCGTATAATTGACTCAATACGTCAATGCGATCGACACTATCTTCGACGATCAAGATGCTAAGCAATACATGGATCCTTTCTTTCAATGCTTAATCAACCCGCGCCACAGTGCTGCTGATCCGCCACTACGATTAGAAGTGCAGCAACAATATTAGCACCCTAGGCAAGAGACATCTGACTCTATCGTAAGCTCCTCGTCAAGTAGACAACTTAAAAGCGGAGTTACTGGGTATCTTCAGTTTGCCGAAAGCCGGCAGCGACTCCATGTCGGACGAGCCCGCCAGACGGAAACACTTGCAGGAACGCTCTCTTATCATGGAAAAATTACGCGTGTGGGGTTCTGCGCTTGGATTTGCCGTATCAAGTACTGAGCGGCTCTGTTGTGAACCTGCGTTGCCGTACAGCTTCCAAGCTGTTCTGCAAGAAATTTGCGATATTTCTGAAAGTCATTGAACGGTCTGATATACGGCCGAAGGTTGTCTGGGTGAGTCGGGTTCAGGTCACCCTGCTCACTCTTGTAACCGACTAGGTGTAACCTTGGCATCTGGGCGTGTACCTGTATGCATGCCAAGTCCGTGGAGATTGCATCAAGATATGGGCCACCTGCAGCCACAATTACAACGTCTTCAGCTTTACAATTATTAACCAGACCATGAAGGCTATGAATACGATCAGCCCCAAGAATTGGGTCTGCTATCAGCAGTTGCCATCATTTCCTATTCACCTCAATAGCAGCTCCAGAGTTGAAGCGACCACGTTCGTAAAGCGAATCCGGCTTGCCACTCTTGAATGTCGCCGCATACCAACAGACATAATCATCCTCGCTGAGCAAACCGAATCCACAAGAGATAATCCAAAGTCTTCTTGGTCCCGCAATCTCATTGTACGCGTCCAACGCGGATTGCCATGTAGCGCCTCGGTACAAATCTCGTGCTCTCCGAAGCCCCTCGGTCGCTTGAAGCTGCACCATCAAGAGAGATTTCCACTCACCATAGAGGTCACAAATACTTATCCGCCTGTTGCCTAGACTCGTAACAGCATCTGCGATTGACAGTCCGGGGCCGATGTATTTGGTACCGGTACATGTGACCACCAAATGGATCACTTATGTTCTTCCATTCCGCATATCTTGCACGTAGTACTCCAACAGATCGAGGAAGGCCGGATCATATTCCTCACCCACATGATTGTTGTTCCAAAGCCCGGACTCTCGCACAGCTGTCCGGGTGCTGTAATTCCCCAGCCAATCGGTGCCACGGTCGTTCCTTGCCGAACTCAGCAGGGCAATGAGATTACGCTCCAGGTATGCACGATGCTCTGGTCCGTCAGTCGCCGGATCCACCTTGATGACCAGGAATGGTAGTTGCCGTATGTAACTGCTAACCTTTTGCTCCAAGGGTAGCTCGCTCTGTTGAATCTCTTGAGTTGCGCTCCCCTTGATTCCCCAATGGGGGAACCTGTCCCTGAGCCCTTCCTTTTCGATCAGAGCATCTCCCACCAACAACCGAAAGATCGACCCCCGGTGATTGCCTCCTCCGTCACGCAGGCTTCCCTTGTGTTGCCTTAATCTTCCCCAAAGAGTTGACTTACTTCCGCCCGTTTTGACGCTGTGGGTGCCTATCCTCACGACTCGCCATGACTGCTCCCTACTACCTATTGCATCAATGCGGTCGAGAAACACGTAGATTCCGCGACGGCAATTCTTGAAGAACTCCGCTCGACCCAGGCGGACCGCAAGAGTAGGAAGTGTATTGTGCCCTGAGTTCCAAGCGTCAGTTTCTCCTGTTCTCAACGACCTTACGAACGTCAGACTAACCGAACCAGGCCCGTAAGCTTCTATATAGGTTTCTGCCCCCTTGAGCCGCAATTTCATCCTTGGTCCCTACTCATGTCCGCGCCCCCTTTGTTCTCTCAGCAGTTTGCGCAAATTCTCCATTGTTCTTCTGTCAAATGCCACCGTATCGATGATCTGTAGGGCTTGATCGAAGTTAGGTGGTGGATAATCGGAGCACAATTTCTGTGCTGCCATATCAGCGGCAACGCAGACAGTCTGCAAGACCGTTGCATCCTCTAGTCCATAATCATCCGTGTAGCCACGTTTAATCTCAGGATGCTTGTCCCACATTTGGCTAAGCTCTCTCATCTCATCAGCGAACCAACCGCGAAAGTCCTGCAAGACCGTTTTCGAGGCAAGCGTGACGTCCCCAACGTCATCGGGATCCATGTACTCATACCGCCTGCGCTCCCAGCGACCAATATGTGCATCCCAGAAGTCCTTCCAGTAGGAGAGCAAGTGCCCTACCAGTTCTTGGACCCAATCTTCCCCTCTCATTCATTCCTCCGCACCAGTTGAACCAATTCCGTGCTTTTTGATCAATCTGCTCAATGTTCTAGTACTCATCTCCAACTCAGAAGCGACCCTTGTCCGACTTCCTGCATATTTCCTAAGCGTCTCTTCAATCTGCTGTTTTTCGGCACTATCCCTTGCATATTGGAGCGTTTCTCTTCTGGCCCTATTGCTCTCTATCTGAAAGCGTTCCTCTGGGGTAACTTGCCTGTCAATTATCTGTTGAGCAATCGGTCGAGTGATCTTGTCGGACTCAGACAGTGCTATCAATCGTTGAATCGTCGCTTCAAGCTCCCTGACATTTCCCGGCCAACGGGCCGGATATTCCCAGAGAAAATCTCTGACTCCGGCGTCTATCGAAATATCTCGACCCGAGATTGCGTGCTTCTTTAAGAAGTGATCCGTAAGACTTTCAAAATCCGATCTGCTTCGGTCTCTCAGCGGCGGTATGTTGAGAACTATTACTTTCAACCGATAGTACAGATCGGCCCGAAAACGACCCTTCTGCGTCATTTCATTAATCTTCCTGTTCGTGGCGGCAATGACTCGAATGTCCAAAGATATCTCGTCATTGGATCCCATTCTTCTGATTTTCCTCTCCTGAAGCAGCCTGAGGAGCTTTGACTGTGTCGCTGCTGAGGCATCACCTACCTCGTCAAAGAGAACAGTCCCTTTGTCAGCCGCAGCCAGCAATCCGTCCCTTCCCTTGTCGCTGGCACCGGTAAAAGCTCCGCGCACATAGCCAAAGAGCTCTGCATCCTGGGTTTCTTTCGGTAAGAGACCAAGATCTATCAACACGAAGCTCTTAGAAGATCGATCACTCGCTTCATGAATGCCCCTGGCAATTAGGCTTTTGCCGGTGCCTGTTTCCCCGGTCAACAGGACAGTAAATGGCGTGGCCGCAGCTAGCCTGGCGTCTTCAATAACTCGCAGGAAGTCGGGATCTGAACCTATCAGTTCGCCGAAAGCGTCGAGGCAGGTCACAGTGTCGCTCCATTCTACTCTTGCTGACAATATAGCTGCGCGACAGAGGGATAACAAGACAATAATGTCCCAAATCGCGCCATCAATGTCTTCTATGACATGTCAATGTAATATGTATGTTGTTGCAATACAGCGCGTTAACGTCGTGGCACGGATATTGAGCCGTGAACTCCTGAAGGTAGTTGGCAACCCAGAGAAAAGGAGAAAAACATGTTAGCGAGTGGATACCCTAACCGCTTCCAAGCTGATTCAGACAAATGGAATCTGAGAAGAAGAGTTACCCCCCTCGTCGATTGGCACGCGATACCGCCAACAAACAGCCGGGCTCCTCGGCACAAGTTCGAAAGCCCGGGGAAAACTCTTCTTCTGGTCGATGGCTACAACCTGGCCTTTCGGGAGTGGTTCCATCCTGGCAAAGATGTTGAAAGCCTCAGCCACGCGGCTGTTCGAGCCCTGCGTGAGACTGTTGCAGCCTTGATATTGGCCACTTGTTCGGTCTTCCCCAACTGCTTCGGTCGAATCTACTTTGATGGCCCTCTATATGATCGCGTCGTGTATGGCCCCGGAGTCGATCTTATCTACTCCGGAGGTACAGGTTTGAACCGAGCCGATAAGTTGATACTCTGCGACATCGAGGCCCACCGTAGATTTCCGCAATACGAAGCGATAGCCGTCGTAACTGACGACGGCTGGTTGAAAAGTGAGGCCATGTCTCTCGGCGCGCGGGTTCTGGGTACCGCCGAATTCTCAAATCTTCTCAAGCGGACGGTGGCAGCATGAACAACTATGCCACCCTATGCGACCTGCTGCTGACTACTTGCAAAGAATCTGGAATCGAACCGGCATTGTCCGAGAATCCCTCGAACCCCTCATCACCGGCGCGACCTTCACCTCCTCAACTCACCGACGCACTTGTGCAGGCGATAGATTGGGTGCCTGCGCTCGATCGTCTCAAACAGACCATATTGAACGAGTTTCACTTCACGAGAATGGACTATCTCATCATTGCGGCGCTCTTTCAGCAACACTACTTGTACGAACGTCCACTCTCTGTCGTGCGCCTGCTTAAGTCGGTGGCCGGCAAGAAGTCCGCATCTTTGGCACATGCCAATCAGGTCCTGAGGCTTGTCTGTGACGGCATTTTTACGCTTCACAGAACCGGGGCGTTTGGCGGACAACTCCCCACCGGTTTGGTGCATGCCACCTATGGTACGGACGACGACATACTGCAGGGCCACGAACTTTCGCTCTCCAAGACGTTTCTCGGCTTTCTCATTGATGAACAGCGGCCGCCGTTAGTCAGCACCGCCTATAGGACCAACCGCGAGTTCCTTCTTGACGCTTTTCAGTGCTGCTATGCGGCGCAACGTTACTTCAACGTGCCGCCCGATCAGTGGCGGATTGAACTCTTCGATATACGGGCAGAAGAGAGGTACAACAACCTCCTTGAACGACTGAATCTCACTGAAACAGAGATCCCTTTTCGCACTCTGGCCCAGGAGTACGGTCTGACCGACTCCGAACAACTGGCCCTGCTTCACCTTCTGGAACGGGAGTCCTTTCGCCAGACGTCAGACATTGGACAAATGTCGCGTACGATTGATGCGGACTTGTTTGACCGAGTCAGCACGGACGCTGTACTGTTGGCAGGCGGCACACTCCGCAAGAACGGGCTGATCGATGTACGCCAGGAGAAAACACCGCAAGGAATCTCCACCCTGTTCAACATAGAACCGGGGCTGTTTCAGTACCTGGTGTCAGCTGGTATGCCCAATGGCCGGCATAACAGCCGTAATATCTGCGCTAAGAACTCCGCAATTACAGTTTGCCGGCCAACCAAGTCGATTGAGAATCTGATCCTTCCTTGCAAAGAAATGACACTGCTCTCGACTATCATCAACTCGTGTAAGACCGACCATCGTCAGATCTTGCAACAGTGGGGAATAATCCAAAACGAGCCCGGCAGCGGAAATGCTCAGCAACTACTTATCCTTCTCTATGGGCGACCGGGCGTGGGCAAGACCCTTGCCGCCGAGGTAATCGCGAATGAAATCGGCAAGGAACTCATGCGTATCGATGTTTCTCAAATACGAGACAAGTGGATAGGCGAGAGCGAGAAGAATCTCCGCTCGGTATTCGTGTCATATCAAGAATGCCTCCGCAGGAGCCCCAATCCGCCCATCCTGTTCCTCAATGAGTGCGATCAGTTCCTGACAAGGCGTATTGAAAATGTTGCACAATCGGCGGATCAGCTGCTAAACACTATGCAGAATATGTTGCTTGAATTCCTGGAGAATTTTAGCGGCATCTGTATTGCCACCACGAACCTGATTTCAAACCTGGACCCTGCCTTCTCTCGGCGGTTCACGCACAAGATCGAGCTTCCCTGGCCTGATCCCGCAACCCGCGAGAGGCTGTGGGGCACATTAGTGCCATCGACCCTGCCGTTAGGTGCTGACTTCGATACCCGCGCTCTGGCTGAAGAGTACTCTTTCTCCGGATCCCAGATAAAGACGGTCATCTACAATGCGGCGCTTGAGGCTGCCAATCGTCCGCCCGATGGTCGGATTGTCACCCAATCGGATCTAATTAAGCATGCCGATTTGGAGTCTTCCGGCTCGTTTGATGGCTCGAGGCTCAGTAAGATCGGCTTTGGCAGCTCAGAATCGAGGAAACATTGAAGTCCAAGAACAATTCAAGCGGGCTGTCTCCTTTAGCTATCTTCTTGATTATCAGTGTCTTGATTACTCCACCCATCATGTGGCTGATACTCTTGTTGCATGCGAAGCCCGAAGCCAGGGGCTACATCATTGTTGAGACGCTGAAACGGCCCCTCACGTACCTCTGGCTCGGTTATGCCTGTGTAGTAATCTGGTTTGTCCACAAGGCATACGCCAACTGAGAGCAAACGACAACAGCCAAAGAGACTATAACATGACAGAGCACGGAAAACGAGCCGATGACACTATTGATAAAGATCATACTGTAATCAATGGCTTTAAGATTGGTTTCCAGGAGGTCCTCGAGGAAATTCGTCGTTCCACGGGCGCCGCCCCTCTCGGTGATGGTGAGTGGTACTTCAAAATGGACGTATCCGCGGTGCAGGGTGAGACTTCCAGCTACGGGGCCTTGTTTTGGGTGAAAGCAAGGAGCCGTGTTGAGGCTGTCAAGCGCGCCGAGACGTTCTTGCTGTCACGCTGCCTGACAGATGACGCCGGATTCGAGATTGGCTGGACCGCAATGAGCCCTTACTACAAACCTGAACACATTGGGCCTGAAATCGAGATTGTGGAGGGACCGCTTGATGAAACAGCGTACTTGGCTAATCGGCACCAAATGTGGCAAGGCTACCTTCACGATATGAGCATAGGTAACAATGATGCCGCTGCGAGAATAGTCCACAGATCGACGCTTAGCGAATGGAGATGGCCGATAATATTCATTCCGATCATTGTCCTGTTGATGTTTGCTCTCGAGTATATTTCGAAGTACTAGTCTTGGGATTGCCAATCACACATTATTGGCACCCGTCCTCCAGCTACCGCAAGTGCCCACGGGAAATTGGCAATTAGAGCTGAGGATAAATGTCGTTTGACGTCTATTGCTTGGACAGGATCAAACTAAAGTGACATAGTTCACGTTAGACAGTTTTTTGGGTGTCCAAATAGTGTCCATCGGAGAGCCAAAATGGTCCAAAATCAGCCAAAATCTGACATACACAATTTTGCTGTAAGTTGTTTGTGGGTATTGTATTCTGTTGAAGTATAGACACTTGCGAAAATGGGTCGGTCGCATCCTAAGTCCAGTGCGTCTGCCAATTCCGCCACTTTCGCGCGCCTTACAGCCCAACAAGTTAGGGTCTCAAGACCCCGTGCGCAATCTCATTTTGGCTCCAGG
>Ga0316628_100000930_pt1 | contig 19615 bp, 22 predicted proteins | sample OWC_Aug_M2_C1_D5_FD_207648 | JGI IMG/M metagenome (GOLD analysis project Ga0316628, IMG submission 207648) | Wetland soil microbial communities from Old Woman Creek delta, Ohio, United States - OWC_Aug_M2_C1_D5_C | ecosystem: Environmental > Terrestrial > Soil > Wetlands | place: USA: Ohio... | reverse complement strand
TGAGAGGGGTGCAGGAAGAGAGAATATTCGTTTCCATGGAGAGGAACATGAACTGCGGCATCGGCCTTTGCGGCCACTGCTTTTTCGGACCCAAGTTCGTCTGCAAGGACGGTCCCGTATTCAGGTTCTCTGAAATCGAAGGGCTCATGGGAATAAAGGAGCTTTAGGATGAAAAGACCTAGAATCGCCGTTTTCAAATTTACCTCCTGCGACGGCTGCCAGCTCTCGATCCTGAATTTGGAGGATGAGCTGCTGGACCTCATCGGGTTGTTCCAGCTCGCCTATTTCCGCGAGGCCGCAGACAGGCCCCTTAGAGGACATCTCGATATCGCCCTCGTGGAAGGGTCCATATCCACGGAACGCCAGAGGAACCATGCCATGGAGGTCCGCGAAAAAACGCGATATCTCGTCACCATCGGGGCCTGTGCAACATCAGGCGGCTTGCAGGCTCTTAGAAACTGGTCGAGCGTTGAGGATTATAAGAAGTCTGTCTATCCCTCCCCGGGGATGATAGAAACTCTTCCCTGCTCCACGCCGATAAGCGATCATGTATACGTCGATTATGAACTCTGGGGGTGCCCCGTCAGCAGCGACGCGTTGTCGGAGACGCTCAGCTCTTTTCTTCTCGACAAGAGACCTGGCATGCCTGGATACAGCCTCTGCATGGAATGCAAGGGAAAGGGAATCCCCTGTCTCCTCGTGGCGAGGGCGGAGCCTTGCCTCGGTCCCGTTACGAGGGCTGGATGCGGTGTCCTCTGCCCTTCCCTGGAGAGGCCGTGCTACGGGTGTTTCGGCCCGAAGGAGGGCGCTAACATCGATTCGCTTCTTAACGTCCTTCGGAAGGCCGGCCTTTCCCATCACGACTGTGCTCTTCTCCTCGACAAGATGAACACGTACGCTTACCGAAAGGCGAGGACTGGGGAGGGTAGCGCATGAAAAGGCTTTTCAAGGTCGATTACCTTTCGAGGGTGGAAGGAGAGACCGGCATTACCGCCGAAATACGGGACGGGGAGGTCACTGTGTGCGCGGGGGTTTTTGAGGCGCCCCGGTTCTTTGAAGCCTTTCTCAGGGGAAGGCATTACACCGATATTGCGGATTTCACCGCGCGGATATGCGGGATATGCCCGGTTGCATATCAGATGAGCGCGGTCCATGCCATTGAGAGTATTTTCGGCGTCGAGGTGGAGGAACCGATCCGGGAATTGAGGAGACTCCTGTACTGCGGTGAGTGGATCGAAAGCCATGCCCTTCACATCTACCTCCTTCAGGGGCCTGATTTCTATGGGGCGGAAAGCGCATGGTCGAAGAGAGAATATCTCCCCATGGCAAAGATAGGGTTGTACTTCAAGAAGCTCGGAAACCGTATTTTAACCCTCCTCGGCGGAAGACCGATACATCCCGTATCGGTGAAGGTCGGGGGTTTCTCCAAACTTCCTGAAAAAAAAGTGCTACTCTCGATCCTCCCGGACCTCAAACGGGCATATGAGGAGTCTCGGGGAGAGATAGATCGTGCAGCACACCTGCCGTTTCAGGATCATACCATGGATATGGAGTGCGTCTCACTGTACGATCAGCGGGAATATCCGATGAATTACGGGAATGTCATATCGAATAGAGGCATTAATACGCCGATGGCAGGATTTCTCGAGATGACCAGAGAAAGTCAGGTCGGGCACTCCACCGCTTTGCACTCGAAGAAATGGAAAGACGGTCGTGAAAGTCCATATCTCGTCGGGCCGATATCAAGGGTCAATCTCAACGATGAGAAACTTCCGGCCGAGATCACGACAACGATGAAGAGATGTGGCATCACTCTTCCCATAATGAACACTCGCATGGGCATCATCGCCAGATCGATAGAACTCTCATATGCGCTTCACGAGGCGATGAGGATTATACAAACATATGACAACTCTGCAAAGCCGTCGGTCGATTTCAAACCAGCGGCGGGAGAGGCTGCGTGGATAACCGAGGCGCCGCGGGGGATGCTCATCCACCGGTACGAACTGGACGATGCTGGATATGTGAAGCACTGCACGCTCATTCCCCCGACCTCACAAAATCTTGCACAGATGGAGATAGATCTCCGCGATTTCATACAGAACCATATCAGCAAGCCCGTGGAGTTCCTGAAGAAGGAAAGCGAGAAGATCGTCAGGAGCTACGACCCCTGTATCTCATGCTCTGTCCACCTCGTGGTTCTCGACGGGAACAAAAAGGGGAAACCAATCCTATGACATCAGAGGCGACATTGCTTGAGCTGAAGGACATTTCATACGAGGTAAAAGGAAAGTCAATACTTTCCGGACTGTCCCTTTCCATTGCATCGGGAGAGATTCATGCTCTTCTCGGTACGAACGGCACCGGCAAGAGCACTCTTGCCTATCTTGTTATGGGCTGTGAGGGCTATCGGCCCTCATCCGGCGGTATAGTCTTTGACGGGAAGGTCATCAATGACCTGAAGATCCATGAAAGGGCAAAACTCGGCATCACCATGGCCTGGCAGGAGCCGGTTAGGTTCGAGGGGATTTCGGTCAGGGATTATCTAACGCTCAATAACAAGGACATGGATCCGGCTCATTACATCGGGATGGTTGGACTTCATCCTGAGCTTTATCTGCACAGGATGGCCGACAAGTCACTGAGCGGTGGGGAGAGAAAGAGGATAGAGCTTGCATCCATACTTGCACTTCATCCAAGACTCGCCATCCTCGATGAGCCTGACTCGGGTATCGATATGCTCTCCACTCAGGATATTGTCAATGTTATCAATGCCTTCAAGGAACATGGTTCCTCTGTGCTGCTCATTACCCACCGCGAAGAGATTGTTATCATTGCAGATAAGGCGTCGCAGATATGCAACGGCAAAGTAATCTGTTCAGGTAGCCCTTCGAAGGTGGCCGAATACTACAAGTCAAGGAAATGCCTTGTATGCGATGGCGAGGTATGCGCTTATGTCTGATCTTGATGCATTGATGAATGTATTTGGGGACGCCGGAGGTGACAAAGCTATCCTTGAAAATAATGAGATAGCGCACCTTGTTGCAGTCGGTCATAAGTTATTGAGCATGAACAGTGTTGCAGGCTTTGAGGTAGATGCAAAGGAGACGCGGACTGGCATCAGCGCTAAGGTAACGGTCAAGGAAGGCATAAAGATAAAGAATCCTGTTCATCTTTGCTTCGGGGTTCTCCACAAAAAAGGGACCCAGAAGATCAAGATGGATGTGAAACTCGAAAGGGGTTCGTCAGCCCATTTTATTGCCCACTGCATATTTCCGAATGCTGAGAAGGTACGGCATATCATGTACGCGGTGGTTGAGATCGGAGAAGGTGCAGAGATGCGGTATTCGGAGACCCATTATCACGGGCTTTACGGAGGCATTGAAGTTGTTCCGAAGGCAGTCGTAAAGATCGCAAAGGATGGCCGCTACTTTACGGATTTCACCCTGACCACGGGAAGGGTTGGAAAACTCGGCATGGACTATACGGTTGAGGCTGGAGAAAACGCTGTAACCGAGTTGACAGCCCGAGTCTTCGGACATGCTAACGACGATATAAATATTAAGGAAAAGGTCGTTTTGGCGGGTAAGAACTCGCGAAGTATTATAAAAACCAGGGTTGCCATAGAAGACGATGCACAGGCTGAAGTCACCGGCATTACCGAAGGAAATGCAGAAGGTGCCAGGGGCCATGTGGACTGCATGGAAATTGTTAAAGACAGGGCAGTAGCAAAAGCGATTCCGATTGTGAATGTCACCAATTCGCTTGCAAAGGTGACCCATGAGGCTGCTATCGGGAGCGTGGACAAGCGGCAGATGGAGACACTTATGGCGCATGGCTTAACGCCGGAAGAGGCGGTAGATGTTATTGTAAAAGGTATACTGAAGTAATTTGTAAAAGCGCAGCGGCGGAAAAGATATCTACAGGTATCTGCAGAGTCTCGGTTCAGCACCCAGTCTGTATAGAAGGTTCGCCATAATGCAAAAACCTGTGAAGGAAAATACAATCGTTGCCGTTCCCACAAAGCCCGTAAAGAAAAGCCAGTAGGGGTTGTAGTATCTCGCGAGCATGGAGCTGATGGAGAGGTTGACCCCCACGAACATGTATATGTACCGTTCGAGGAACCAATGGTCGATCTGCATGAAGTACAAAGACCTGCGCCATTTCCCGCCGGAGTCCGCCTTCGCAGGGATCATAGGTCTGGCTCCGAAGAGACATAGTATGTTGCCTACCAGGCAAAAACCGGTCAGCGCCACCATGATCGAACAGAGGCCTACAAAGAGGATAGAAAACGCCCAGTTTGGGTGAAAGGAGGTGAGGACTGAGCTGACGAGGACATCGGTCCCTGCAACCAGCCACACAAGCCTCTCCACATACCAGGTGTATGTTTTTACCAGATACAGTCCTTTGCGCTTGCCCATCGCCGTCTTCCTCCTGCTGACTCCAAAAGACCCGGGTTTCCTTATAAAAATATTCTTGCTCACTTTAGATGCTTTATCAACATTTTTTCTGCTTCCCCTTCAGCCCGTCGCCCTTGAAATGCTTCAACAGCGCCAGTAAAAAAAAATTGATTTCTGATAAGATACACATGGCTCGATGGATGAACCTGAATCTAAAATAATGGCGGAGGCAGCGAAAGGAGAATAATTTCCGGAGGAGACAACAATGGACTTTTTAACTGTTCTTTTTTCAGTATCCGGCGTGAAAACAAATGTCTTACTGCCACCCCTTGTGGCGATGACCATCTCCTTCTTTACCTCAATGGGCGGCATCTCAGGCGCTTTTCTTTTGCTTCCTTTTCAAATGAGCGTGCTGAACTATACCGCTCCTTCGGTAAGCGGAACAAATCATGTATTTAACATCGTGGCGATTCCGAGCGGTGTCTATCGCTTTATTAAAGAGGGCCGCATGGCATGGCCCCTCACATGGACTGTAGTGATAGGCACGCTTCCGGGTGTTTTCCTGGGCTACTACATAAGAGTCTTATACCTTCCCAATCCCAAGACATTCAAGTTTTTTGTGGGTTGTGTGTTGCTCTACATAGGCATACGTCTTGTCAAGGATTTTTTGGGAAAGGCAAAACAGAAGCCTGCAGGCACTAAAACGCTTGAAGAAAAATTCAAGTCAAAGGTCGAAGAAATGAAAAAAGAGCGGCATGCGAGGGCGGCAGCGGGGATACCTGCTGATGCAATAGTTAAGACAGTCTCCATATCGTTTAAGAAGATTGAATACGAATTTTGGGGAGAGAGGTTTTCATACAATCCTGTAAGTATGTTCATTCTGGCCTTTGTTGTCGGAATTATAGGCGGCGCCTACGGAATAGGTGGTGGGGCCATTATCGCACCTTTCTGCGTCGCCTTTTTTCATTTGCCGGTCTATACAATAGCCGGCGCAACACTGATGGGAACTTTTATAACGTCTGTTGCAGGCGCGTTTTTTTTCAGCATTATCCCTGAGAGCGGCGGTATTTCTGCAATGCCCGACTGGCCGTTGGGTATTCTTTTCGGCATCGGCGGTTTCATCGGCATGTACCTCGGTGCCAGGGCTCAGAAGTTTGTTCCCCAAAAGGTCATCAAAATTATAGTAAGCAGCGTTATTGTTTTTCTGGCGGTCAAATACATCGTCCAGTTTTTTTAGATATTAATTTAGTTGTAAGACGAACGATATGATAACGATATGATAATGTAATAGTGGCGCTTCTCGATGACAGAGGATGCGCAAAATTCAAACAGGGCATAAGCGGTCCCTTCAGCAGTTCCCAAATCGGCGCGGTGAGTGCAGTCGAGTCCCTTGCCCGCCCAAATCTTCGATCTTTACAGGAAAGCTAAAAGGCTTGTCCAAGGCGGCAAATGCGGGTCTTTTATAACGGCTCTGTGCAGCAACCCCCCAAATGATTCTCTTCTTGCGGTTGGCTTTTTTGTTGCTGGCTCCGGATACGCCTCAGAGTGCCTTACACATGAGAATCAGTTTGGCACGCGGGTGGCTTCCTGCTCTGTCTGGCGAAGCATCCGGGCGGCTTCGTCACAGGACCTGCAGGTGACCAGTTTCGTTATAATTGCGTCGAGGGGATGACCTGCTTTTTTCTCTGCCCGCCCCAGTAGCATGGTAATCAGCTCTCTATGCGCGTCTTTTTCGGCTGCAGCAGTTGCTTTATATTCCCATAATGTCTTAAGAGGGAAGATGCCTGCGATGAGCTTAAATACCTTGATGCTATGCTCAGGGGTGCTGGCAACCGACACAAGGATGCGCTCTCTGCTATCAAACTTTATCTGGCAGAAGCAGTGCTGCGCTGTGTTTTTATAGGCTATAACCTTGCTCACGCCGATTTTATTCTAGCAAAAATAGAAATCATGTTCAAATTTCAGGGGCAGTTGAATCAGTCTGCCGGGAGCGGGGGAGTTTGTCCTCTTTATTTAATGGCGGGACGGTGTCCCAGAAGGATGCTGTCGGCGCCTTTTGGCCTGTAAGGACCCTAAACCTGTGAGAAGACGGCTTGTCCTGTGGCCTTTTGTATGCGCTGAGCACAGCGTACCGCACCTGATACCGGTAGAGAGAGAGTTTCCGGTAACGCGGATAGAGTTCCTTAAAATTGGGGATCGTCCTCAACCTCTCACTCCAGGACATTATAAGGTCCGTCGCCTGTTCGACCGGAATGCCGGTTTCGCGGCATATAAGTCCGAAAGAGTAAGCAATATTATGTATATCCCTTTCTGACTTCGGTAGAATGTTCATCAAAGCCCTAAGCGCATCCTGTGCGGCCTTTTTGTCTTCTTTATTGGGGACAGTCATGTATATTACTTATAGGCATACCTGCAAGGGAAGTCAACTTTTCACCGGCTTCTTGAAGATTTATCCTGCTACTTTCAATCATACAAATATTTCGGCTGACAATATAATATCATTTTTGACAATGGTACAACATCAATACTGCTTTTTCATAAAAGATGCCATATAAGGCAGTACGCGCTGTTAAATAGTAGAGTGAGCCTTTGCAGCCACGGGCCGGAGTGACATATCTCCCCGATATGGTTGACTTTCTGCACGGTGATAGGTTTTAATATCTAATTCGGAGGTGAGATAAAATGTATGCAGTAATTGAAACCGGAGGACAACAGCACAAGGTCACTCCCGGAGAAACACTGAGAGTGCAGAAGATTGAAGGTACTGAAAAAGAGATCAGTCTAGATAAGGTGTTGTTGATATCTAAGGACGACGGCGTTCAGGTCGGGTCGCCGTTTGTGAAAAATGCGTCGGTCAGGGCCCAAGTGGTCGGTCATGGGAGATATCCCACGATCATTGTGTATAAACAAAAACCGCGCAAGGGTCACAGGAAGCTTAACGGCCACAGGCAGGATTATACTATTCTAAAAATTAAAGATATCGTCTTCGGAGGATAAGATGGCACATAAAAAAGGTGTAGGGAGTTCGAGGAACGGTCGCGACAGCAACTCTCAGCGACTCGGAGTAAAGAGGTTCGGAGGAGAGACCGTCAGGGCTGGCAATATTCTGGTTCGACAGAGAGGGACGAAGTTCCATCCGGGCAATAACGTAGGAAAAGGTTCTGATGATACGCTATTTGCGCTGGTCGACGGAGTGGTGAACTTCGAGAGAAAAGACAGAGACAGATTGAAGATAAGCGTATATCCGGCTGCGCAAGAATAGTCAAGAATATATAGCGGGTGCATGAAAAGGCAGATTGAAGTCTGCCTTTTTTATTTTCTGCGGATAAAATAAATATATGAAATTTGTGGATTATACGAAAGTCTATGTGAAGGCCGGCGACGGTGGGAGGGGCTGCGTCAGTTTCCGCAGGGAGAAATATGTCCCGAGGGGCGGACCGGACGGCGGAGACGGGGGCAGGGGCGGTCACGTTATCTTCAGTGCCACTAAAGAGTTGAATACTCTTCTCGATTTTCACTACAAAAAGGAGTATCTTGCCGAGAGGGGACAGCACGGGATGGGGAAAAAGATGCACGGCCGGGACGGCAAGGATCTTGTCATAAAGGTGCCGATCGGGACGATCATCAAAGATGCCGCGACAGAGGAGGTCGTGGCCGACCTCGATACCGAGGGAATGGAGGTGATCATCGTCAGGGGAGGCAGGGGAGGCCAGGGAAACTCTCACTTTGCGACGGCTACAAGGCAGGTACCGAGGTTCGCACAGCCGGGTGAAGAGGGCCCTGAAAGATCGCTCATTCTTGAACTGAAACTTCTGGCGGACGTAGGTCTCATCGGTCTTCCGAATGCGGGGAAGTCGACGCTGATATCAGTGATATCGTCAGCGAGGCCTAAGATCGCCGACTACCCCTTTACGACCCTTGTGCCGAATCTCGGCGTTGTTAAGCACGAAAAATACAAAAGCTTCGTCGTCGCGGACATCCCGGGCCTTATAGAGGGCGCTCACAGAGGGATCGGTCTCGGGTTCCAGTTCCTGAGACATGTCGAACGCACCTCCATACTGCTTCATCTCGTGGATATTTCGGATATGGGCGAAGGCGACCCCGTGGAGAATTTGCGGAAGATCAACAGGGAACTTGAATTATACAGCCCGGTGCTCCTTGAGAAACCCCAGGCTGTTGTGGGAACGAAGCTCGACATCGCTGTTGACAAAAAAAGACTGGACGCGTTTGTCAGATACTGCAAAAAGGAAGGACTAGACTTTTTCCCTGTCTCAGCTGCAACTGGCAAGGGAGTAAAGAATCTCCTTTCTTATCTTGCTCGCACGGTGGAGGAAAGAAAAGAAACTGTCCCGCAGTCATGATACCGCTTAAATGCAGACTTTACTCATGACTGATGGCTCAGTGGTGACGCCATTGTCATTTTGCCCGCAATTATTTTAGAATCAGGAAACATATGGAAAAGACAGCTGCTGTCCAGACAGATTCTTCCGGAGTTTCATTGAGAGATCTCCTAACCATTCCAGTGATCGTCGCATCTCTGGGGTACTTCGTCGACATTTACGACCTCATTCTTTTCAGCATCGTCAGGATATCCAGCCTTAAGGCCATTGGACTTCAGGGACAGGACCTTCTCGACAGGGGAGTTTTTCTGCTGAACATGCAGATGGGAGGCATGCTTCTTGGAGGTATCCTATGGGGCGTTCTCGGCGATAAAAAGGGAAGGGTGAAGATACTCTTCGGCTCCATATTCCTCTATTCCCTTGCCAACATCTTCAACGGTTTTGTCACGTCGATCGGCGGGTATGCCTTATGGAGGTTTATTGCGGGGGTAGGACTCGCCGGTGAGCTCGGTGCCGGGGTGACCCTCGTTCTCGAAAACCTTCCGAAGAATTCCCGGGGGTACGGCACAATGATCGTTGCTTCAGTGGGTGTAACCGGCGCTATTCTGGCAAATCTTATCGCTAAACACTTTGACTGGAGGACGGCCTATTTTATCGGCGGCGGGCTGGGGCTCGCACTCCTTATTATGAGGATAGGCGTGTTCGAATCCGGGATGTATAAGGAGATGGAGGGCAGAAATGTCAGCAAGGGGGACTTCTTCGGTCTTTTTACGAGACGTGCCAATTTTTTCAAGTATATGAATTCGATCCTGATCGGCCTGCCCATATGGTTTGCCGTAGGGATACTTATTACCTTCTCCCCTGAATTCGCAAAGGCTCTCGGGGTGAGCGGACCGGTCAACGCCGGGGAGGCCGTGATGTTTTGCTATCTCGGGCTTGTGCTCGGCGATTTTGCAAGCGGGTTCTTGAGCCAGTTCTTTGGAAGCAGAAAAAAGATCGTCTTTATGTTCCAGGTCCTTTCCGGGGTGGCTATTGCCGTTTATTTCTTGCTCCATGGGGTGAGCCCGGCGCTCTTTTATGTGCATTGCATGGCGATAGGACTTGCGGTCGGCTACTGGGCCATATTCATTACTATAGCAGCGGAGCAGTTCGGTACTAATCTGAGGGCCACTGTCGCGTCGACTGTCCCGAATTTTATCCGTGGCATGGTTATTCCGATCACTTTTTCATTTCAGTATCTGAAGGGGCTTCTTGGCATCATTCAGTCTGCCGCTGTAGTAGGCGTCATATGTCTCCTGATTTCCTTTTATGCCCTTTACCACCTAGAGGAGACTTTCCACAAGGACCTCAATTATATCGAGGAGTGAAGGCGAATTCGTAACCAATGGCATGCCGAAGCATTGCTCGGGAGGAGTAAGGGCGGAGACGCCCCTCGCGCTTAACTTATTCATTGCCGTACTTGGTCAGCTTCGGATCTACCGATGATCTTCTGATTGAAAAAAGTACACCTACCATCATTGCACCAATCCCGAGCCATTGATAGTGCGATATGGCTTCTTTAAATATTCCGACCAATATGATAAGGCTGAATAGCGGAAAGGTCATGCCGAGTGATATCGCCTTCGAGATATCTAGACGGCTGAGAGCTTCGTACCAAATTATTTTCCCCACGCCCAACAGTATTAGACCTGTGAATAAGAGAGTCGGCCAATCGGCAACCATGATCTTTAATACGCTTGATGGCTGCTCTGATAGCATGGCAAGTGAAAGCATAAACAGTCCACCGAGAAAAAAACGGACAAAGAGAATTGTCGAAGGGGATACCCTATTAAGGGCCTTTTTTGCATAAAAGTTGCCGATTGGGTAAGTGGCTGTGCTTGCAATGACCATCATATCGCCGATGTTCAGCTGCAAATTACCGTTATACAAAAGCAGAAGCGCGCCGATAAATATACCGGCCGCGCCGATCAGTTTTTCGCGCGTGGTCTTCTCGCCGATCAGGGGTGTGAAGACAAGTGTAAATATGATTTCCGATAGCAGCAGCAGCGAGGTATTGATACCTGATGTCTTGCTTGAGCCGATGAATAAGAGGACATAAGGGACAATAACGATGCACACGGTGACCATCAGCAAAGAGGCATATGCCTCCTTTTGCCTTAATTCGCCCAATTTGGATTTGAACGCCGTATACACGAATGAGCCTGCAGCAGCCAGGAGTGTTGAGATTGCGGCGAACATCAGCGGAGGGATATGATGGGATCCACGACTGACCATTACCGGGAATACACCCCATAACGCGGCGCTGACGAGCGCAAGAATTACGCCTCTATTTTCCTGTTTGGTCGGCATTAGATATAGATTAAAAAGACGCTGTAGTTTATAAGAAAAGGGGGGGAGTGGACAAACTTTTTTGCGAAGACATTAAAGATTGAAAGGAAAAAAGTATGGACACGTTTGTCGCTATAAGTCAAGTCCATTCGTGTTTCCAAAGGTCAACGTACGATATTAGCAAAGCTATCTGCCTAACGAAGGGAAGCGGCTAGTAGATCTTTGAATATTTCTTTAGCTGAGGACCCTTGTTCATCTGGTTATTGTCGAGGATAGTGCATGCCTCCATCAAAAGATGCATCGTGTCGAGGGTGACGTTGACGTCGTTGGTGGTCTGGCCATGAAGGATAAAAAAGTTTCCCCTCTCCCATTTGATAAGTTCGAAAAAGGCCTCGGGTCCTCTCAGGCCCCCCGCCGATGCGTGGACGATCTTTCCCCGCAGAAGATAGAGCGTGCCTTTTTCATTGTCCTTCGTTATCTCCACTTTTGCGGTCTTCAACCCGAGGCTTAATATCTGGATTATGTCGGTGAGATTGAAGTCTTCTATTTTTCCGGTGAGTCCCCTCATCTCTTCCTGTTGAGGGGGTTCAGCCATATCGAAAAGGAGGCCCTTGATCTTTGCGGTTATCTGGTCCATGTGTATGGGCTTGACCACATAGTCCACCTCTACGTCAAAACGTTTCAGATACTCTTTGTCCGGCACGATCAGGAGAAAATGCCGGCCGGCCGCGACCGTCTGGCGCGCGGTTTGATAGAAGCGCATAAAGGTTTCAGCTTCTAGTGCGTCCGTGTCCGCGATGATGACCTGTGGGTCCTTTTGCCTCATCCGACTTATTGCCTCGATGCTGCTCGTGGCGTGTATGACTTCGATATCGTCTGAAGCGGTGCCCAATTTTATCATCGCAGCAACATTGAGTTCCCGCTCGAAGATTAGGATGCGCTTTTTGAGAGTCGTATCTGATGCCTCTTCACTGATAATCGAGAGGAATACTTCCACAACCTCAGGATCGAATTGACTTCCCGCACTCTTTCTTATCTCCACTATCGCCCTGTCTTTTTGCAGGGCTCTTCTATAGGGCCTGTCGGTGGTCATTGCGTAATATGCGTCCGCGACGTTGATGATCCTGGCCCCGATCGATATCTCCCTCCCTTTAAGTCCCATCGGGTAGCCGCTGCCGTCATAGTGTTCGTGGTGCTGACTGATAATCGAATCAAGGTTCCAGGGGAACCTCACATGCCGCAAAATCTGCATAGTATGGATAGGATGGGCCTTGATAGGGGTAAGTTCGGTCTGGTCGAGCCTCTTCGTTTCTTCGAGTATCTGCTGGTGTATCACCACCCTTCCAAGGTCCCTGAGGAGCGCAGCCATTCGAATCGCCTCGACGATATTTTCTTCAAGTCCCATCTTCTGCGCTATCTTGCCGGATAGTTCAGACACCATATGATCGTTATTAAAGAAATACCTGTCGTTTACTGCGAATATCTGCAGCAGCCTGTCGGCGATCGCGTAGGAGAATTTTTTTGCTTCTGAGAGTTCCCGGTAAAGTATGTTTTCGTTTCTCAGTGAGTCGTTGATGAACTTAAGAAACTCCTCTATATCGACGAAAAACTCTTTATCTGTGTGAGTGAAGGGAGATGTGAACGTGATGCTGACCCCGGGCTTTATTTTTTCAACAAGGCTTTTGAATTCTTTTCTGTCGAGCCCTGTGAGCTCTTTTCCGACCAGAATGACTCCGATGTTTTGCTTTTGGAGCATGTGGAGGGCCTCCAGGGCGTCTGAAGTATCGTAGACCCTGTTGTCCTCAGTCTTCATAAGGATGCTGAGTGCGCGCCTCTCCTGCTCATTCCTATTGAAAATTAGTATGCCTATTGATTCAGCCATTTTTCCTTATAAATTATGTGTCTTGTCATAAGATATCTCTACCCCAACTTTAACAATTAATACATATTCTCTCATTTAAGTCAAGATGAAATTACCGACGGTTGTTGCTTCATAGCGAACATGGCTTGACAAGTTTCCCTCCATGCATTAAATTAATTGGTCATGAAGAAGTATTTTATAGCTGCTAACTGGAAGATGAATAAGACAATTCCTGAAACCAGGGATTTTGTCCACTCTTTTGTCCCGCTTGTAAAGGACGTGGCTGAAAGGGAGATCATCATCGCTCCACCCTTTACCGCTTTGGCTGCGGCCTCCGAGGAACTCAAAGGAACGAATGTTGGGCTTTCTGCGCAGGACATGTTTTGGGAAGAGAAGGGCGCTTATACCGGGGAGGTCTCTCCGGGGATGCTCCTAGACGCCGGATGCGCGTATGTGATCATCGGACACTCAGAAAGGAGACAGTATTTTTCTGAGGAAGATGTTATCGTCAACAGGAAGGTGAGGGCCGCTAAAAAGGCGGGCCTTGGCGTAATATTCTGTTGCGGCGAGTCCCTTGAGGAGAGAGAGGCGGGCAGGACCTTTGATGTGATAAAAAGAGAAGTCGAGATGGGGCTTGCAGAGGTCGGACCGGATAATCTCGTCGTGGCGTATGAGCCTATCTGGGCAATAGGTACGGGTAGGACCGCCACAACGGAGCAGGCACAGGAAGTACATGCATTTATCGGTAAGACACTCGGGAATATATATGGAAATGAAGCGGGGGCATTGCGTATAATATATGGCGGCAGTGTAACTCCGGATAATGTCGACGCGCTAATGGCCTGCAAAGACGTGTTCGGGGCGCTTGTCGGCGGCGCAAGTCTCAAGCCGGAAAGCTTCGCACGGATAGCACTTTTTAAGAAGGAGAACTGATGTTTACACTAATTTTGATTATTCATGTCATAGTCTGCTTTTTTCTTATCTTTATAGTCCTGGTCCAGAGCGGGAAAGGCGCTGAATTGGGCGCCGCTTTCGGGGGGTCAAGCCAAACGCTTTTCGGCGCGCGCGGCGCTGCGACTTTTTTCAGCAAGCTGACTACTATCGCTGCAGTTGTCTTCATGATTACTTCACTCTCGCTTGCGATGATAGAGGCTAGGGGCGGATCAGTTGTCAAAAGAAGTTCTGTAACAGATCAGCGGAAAAGCATCCCCCAGATGCCTGGTGCACCGTCAGGCCCTATGCAGGGTGCACAGCCTGTGCTTCCGGCGAAACCAGGGGCGCCTGCAGCACCTTCGAAGTAAGGTGCGTTATAATCGCCATCTGCCGTTGCATCTGAGGATTCTGCTATGAATCAAAGCGGCGTGGTTCGCCAGGTAGTATTGTGTGCGGTCAGGAACGATTCAGTTTTAGAGACTGGCGATTATTCCTTATAAATGGCTTTCTAGATCGAGCCGAAGATCTGCGAAATTTTTTCTCCTTAGAGTCTGTTCCACTTGTTTTCTTATTTCGACCCATACCGGATGGATGGCGCATGCACTGCTGCGTTCGCAGAGGGTTTTATCTACGGCGCATATATTCATGGCAACCGGGCCCTGGACGGCTTCGATTACCTCGAGCAGAGTAATCTCCTGGGGAGCACGCGCGAGTATAAAGCCCCCCTTGACGCCTCTGTAGGATTTTACGAGAGTGACTTTGCCAAGCTTCTGCAGGATTTTCGCAAGAAAACTTTTAGGTATGTTCATCTCCTTCGAGATCTCATCTACCATCGTGACGCCGCTTTGCTTGCCGGCGAGGTAATACACACATCGAATCGCATAGTCTGTTTCACGAGTTATCTGCATAAATCGTCCCTCTTGGTTGCTGCGGGGGAGGGAAGGTCCCTCCCCGGCGATTTACCTCTATCAATATGCTTCCTTTTCGGACGTAATGTCAAGTTGTGTGGTCTTTTGGCGGAATATCCGGTACATCCAGATCTGGTAGGCGATTACAACCGGGACGAATATTAGCGCCACGACGGTCATGATCTTCAGGGTGTAGATACTGGAAGAAGAATTAAATATGGTGAGACTGTGTCTTACGTCGAGGTTTGAGGGGATCAGGTTCGGGAAGAGACCGATCACCCCTGTGAATGTGACCAGCACGATCGTTAGACAGGAAGAAATAAAGGACTTCAGGTACTGGCCCTTTGAAGCAAAGAACATGATACCGAGCAGCGACAATACCGCGAGAACGGGGACGATAAGCAATACATAGTTCCCGAGATAATTCGCATAGAGCTTGGTGGCGAAATAGGTATGGACCAGAAAGGCAACCGCGACTAATAAGAGCGCAAACCATAACTTCTTAGCGAGGCCTGCGGCACGTTCGCTCAGGCTGTTCGAGGTCTTAAGGGTCAGCCAGAGGGCGCCGTGGACGAGGAAGAGCAGGACGAAGAGTAGACCGGTGAGAAGTCCGTAAGGGTTTAGCAAGTATAGCAGCGACCCATGGTAACCATCGGCATCCATCGGCAATCCCTGAAAGATATTTCCGAAGGCTACGCCAAAGAGTAGCGCCGGCAGGAAGCTGCCAAGGAAGATGGCGAGGTCCCAGCCTTTTTTCCAGCCGGGGCTGTCTTCCTTTCCCCTGAATTCCATTGCCACTCCCCTTAGTATCAGGGCGAAGAGCACAAGAAGCAGGGCGGAATACAGATAACTGAACATAAGCGCGTAAGTCGTGGGAAAGGCGGCGAAGGTCGCGCCGCCTGCGGTTATCAGCCAGACCTCGTTTCCGTTCCAGACCGGACCTATGGTCTTCATTATGATCTTTTTTTCGGTTTCATCCCTGGAGATAAAACCATGCAACATGCCTGCCCCGAAATCGAATCCGTCAAGCATGAAATATACGGCCCATAACACACCCCAGAGAATAAACCATATTATCTGAAACTCCATCTTATACCTCCTGAGTCCCGGCTGTTTTGACTATCGCCGAGAGGTCGTTGTCCGGACCCTTCTGTGCGTTCCGGGTGAGAAGATAAATGTCGATCACTGCAAGAAAGCCATACAGCAGCGTGAAACCTATCAGCGACGCCCAAACCTGTGTATTGCTAATGGATTTTGAAACCGCGGCGGAAGTCTTCAATACACCATAGACGATCCATGGCTGTCTGCCGACTTCGGCCACAATCCAGCCCAGCTGAGCAGCTATGTAAGGCAAGGGTAATGCGTAGAGCATGATCCTGAGGAAGGCCGGGTTTGATTCAAGCCTGTCTCTTATGGATATTATAACCGCGATGAAGGTGAGGATAAGGAAGAGGAGCCCGAAAGCGAGCATCGTTCTGAAGCTGAGAAATGTCGCCATTACCGGGGGTCTGCCGTCGGCCGGGAATTCCTTCAGACCCCTTACCTCTGCCTGACTATAGCCGAAGGCCAGAAAGCTCATCATACCGGGGATGCCTATTGCCTCCACGACGTTTCTCTCGTTTGCGGTATCAGGTACAACGATGAGGTGATAGTCCGCACCTTTTTGACTTTCCCAGACCGCCTCCATGGCGGCAAATTTGGTCGGCTGGGTCTTCGCAACCTCTGCTGCATGGAAATCGCCCACAATGAATATGAGGACGGAACTCAGCAGACCGAAGACAGCCGCGGTTCTGAAAGATTTCTTAAAAAAATCGAGATTGCTACTCTTAATAATATGGTAGGCTGAGATCCCCATTACAAAGAATGCGGCAATGACGTAACCGGATAAGACGGTGTGAAAAAATTTCAGCCATCCGTAAGCATTCGTAATGAGCGCGACAAAGTCTACCATCTCTGCCCTGTTGTTTCTCAGGACGTATCCAACGGGGTGCTGCATCCATCCGTTTGCAAGGAGTATCCAGAGTGCGGAAAGATTAGTGGCGATTGCCACAAGCCATATGGATAGTGCATGGAGCTTCTTCGATATCTTGTTCCAGCCGAAGACCCATAAGCCTATGAATGTGGATTCAAGAAAGAAAGCGACAGTCGCCTCTATTGCCAGTGGTGCGCCGAAGATATCACCCACATATTTGGAGTATTCGGCCCAGTTCATGCCGAACTGGAATTCCATGGTAATTCCGGTGACTATACCGAGCGCAAAGTTGATAAGGAAGAGTTTTCCCCAAAATTTTGTCATCCTGAGATATATCTCATCGCCGGTGCGGACATAGCGGCTTTCCATGTACGCTACCAGTATAGAGAGACCGAGAGTGAGCGGAACGAAGATAAAGTGAAACATGCTCGTCACCGCGAATTGAAGCCTGCTGAGTGCTAAGGCATCCATTGGTTTCCTCCTTGTGTTGCGGTTGCTGATTCCATCTTCTCACGAAATTGGCCTAAAGACAATCCAGTGGTTTAGGCGCTTCCCCTAAATTAGGACTATTTTAGTCCGCTATAATAATATTGTCAATAATTTTTATTTATCCGCTATTAGAGCTTTCATCACACGGACAAAAAGACTATAAATATTATGATGTTAAGCCAATTATGCCATATTTGACTTTTAGTTGTAACTCATATTTGACAAGAACGCTTCTCAGTTTATAATAATAATTATGTTGAGTACATAGACCCTTGGTCTGACGGGGAGGAGACAATAATGTTTGTATGCAAGCACGGGATACCCGGAGGGGAGGCGGCGCGCATTGAATTGAGAAACACTATCACGATCGACTATTTCATAGTAAGATTTTATTGACAACACCAACTGAAGGAGGACCAACTATGGGAGAACACTGTTGCGGACTAAGGGTCGGAGACACCGTCCCGGATTTCAAAATGGAGACATGGGAGCCTGAAAAAGGCGATTTCGGAGAGGTCAGTTTGCAGGCACTGAAGGACCGCAAAAGATGGACGGTACTGTTTTTCTACCCGGCAGATTTTACATTCGTCTGAGCCACGGAGTTTGCGGCTCTGGCAGAGCAGCAGGCGCGGTTCAAGGAGGAGGGGGCGGAGGTTGTGACCGTAAGCAGGGATACGAAGTTCGTCCATCTTGCCTGGCAGAGGGAAGAGAAGATGCTTGAGAAGACGAAATTTACGATGGCCGCCGATCCCACAGGCAACGTATCTAGGATGTTCGGTGTGTATGATGAGGCAACGGGCCTTGCGCTGAGAGGCGTTTTCATCATAAGCCCTGAGGGGAAGCTCTTAAATGCAGAGGTGAATTATTATAACCTTGGGAGGAATATCGAGGAACTCTTAAGGAAGGTGAAGGCCAATGTTTATCTCGGTCAGCACGGTGATGAGGCATGCCCGGTAAAATGGAAAGAAGAGGGTGACAAAACGCTAAAACCTTCCGCGGAGATGGTCGGAAAGGTATACGAAGCACTCAAGTAATTTCGCCATCCCATCAGGTTTGAATCGGCCGCATGGCATCTCGATATCATCGATAATGTTCTGCGGCCTTCGTTTTCATTAATCTCCCCAAATGTGATAACATATCAAAAATATTTCTTGAAAGGAAGATAAATGCTTTCTGACAGGGCTGGAAAAATTAAGCCTTCGCCTACATTAGCAATCGATTCAAAGGCCAAATCTATGAAGGCCTCCGGAGTCGATGTGATAAGCTTCGGAGTGGGCGAGCCGGACTTTGACACGCCGGAACATATAAAAGAGGCCGCCGCCAAGGCGATGAAGGACGGTTTTACCAAATATACCGCAGTGGGCGGGATCGATCCGCTTAAGGATGCGATCATCGACAAGTTGAGAAACGACAACGGTCTTTCATACAAGCGGGAAGAGATTATCGTGTCTACTGGCGCGAAGCATTCCCTTTATAATGTTGCGCAGGCACTTTACGGGCAAGGGGATGAAGTGATAATACCTTCGCCTTACTGGGTCTCTTATCCTGACCAGGTCATCCTGAATGATGCGGTGCCTGTTTTTGTAAAAACGTATGAGGCAGACTCCTTTATGGTGAAGGCGGAGGCGCTCGAGGAAAAGATAACAGGAAAGACAAAGGCCCTGATATTGAATTCGCCCTCGAACCCGACAGGCATGGTTTACGACAGAAAGGCCCTCGAAAAGATAGCGGAGTTGGCCCTCCGATACAATTTTTATATTGTCTCGGATGAAATTTATGAAAAGCTTATATACGGTGATGCCAGCCATGTCAGCATAGCGTCTCTCGGTGATGAGGTGAAGCTGAAGACGATCGTCATCAACGGTCTTTCGAAATCTCATGCGATGACCGGGTGGCGAATAGGATATGCGGCCGGCCCCGCACATATCGTCAAGGCGATGACGAATATTCAGAGCCAATCGACCTCCAACCCTACGTCGATCGCGCAGAAAGCGGCGATTGAGGCGCTGATCGGGCCGCAAGATTTTATCGGGACGATGCGTGCAGAGTTTGATAAAAGAAGACGCTATCTTGTGCAGGAGCTGAAAAAGATAGACGGGATGACCTGTATCATGCCTGAAGGCGCTTTTTACGCCTTCCCGAATACCTCCAGACTTTACGGGAAAAAAGTCGGTGACAGAGAGATATCTTCCTCGGCTGACCTCGCTCTCTACCTCCTTGATGAGGCCAACGTGGCCCTTGTCCACGGCTCGGCGTTCGGGGACGACAACTATATCCGCCTTTCATACGCGACGTCTCTCGATGACATCAAGAGGGGGGTCGTGAGGATTAAAGAGGCATTGGGTAAACTCAAGCCGTAATCCAGATGCAAGAGGCTTTTCGTT
>Ga0316628_100000929_pt1 | contig 19616 bp, 19 predicted proteins | sample OWC_Aug_M2_C1_D5_FD_207648 | JGI IMG/M metagenome (GOLD analysis project Ga0316628, IMG submission 207648) | Wetland soil microbial communities from Old Woman Creek delta, Ohio, United States - OWC_Aug_M2_C1_D5_C | ecosystem: Environmental > Terrestrial > Soil > Wetlands | place: USA: Ohio... | reverse complement strand
AGCAACAAAAAGGTAGAGGGCATATCTGTATTTTTGATACAGTATGGCCGTAATGAATACGGGGATGATGACTATCCTCGTGATGGTTAAAGTGTTAGGTATGTTTAGTACGCGCAAATGCCCCCCACCGACGCAGAAATGATTACGGTATATTAAAAGGCGCCCGGTCAAACGTCAATTTCAAGCCGAGTCTATTATAGCATCCTGTCTTTATTTTTCCATCGAGATAGGATTTTATCATTTCGGCGTGGCATCGTTCCACCTTGAACCCGTAATCGACGGCCTGCGTCAGGGACCCGTCGATGTATCTTTCGGCCAGGGCCTTACTGCCTTCGAGCAGTGCGACCTCTCCCATGCCGAGCATGCAGTAAATGAGTCCCCTCGGGTCCTTTGTCTTTTTGAAAAGGTCCTTGGCGGTCCTGAAATAGAATCGTGCTTTCTCGTAATCTCCCAGCATCTTGTGGGTGGTCCCCATGCTCCAAAGCGTATAGGAATAGCTCACCCTGTCGCCGATTTTCTTGTAAAGCGCAGAGGCACGGGCGAAATTCGACAGCGCTATCCTGTATTCGCCGATCATCCGGTACGCATTTCCGGTTCCGCAATATGAGTAGGCGGTCCCGAATATGTCCTTCAGTTCCGAAAAAAGCTTGTTGGCGTCCCTGTAGTATGCCAGGGACTCCGAAAAAAGGCCTGCGATACGATGTGTGCCCCCGAGGCCGCAGAGGCAGTATCCGACGGATGGTTTGAGTCTCAATTGTCTGAATATCTTCAGCGCCTCTTTATATTTGCGTATCGCCTCTGGAATATCTCCTTTGATACGCAGGGTGCCTGCTATGGCCCATAACGAGAAGGCAACCGCCTGTCTGTCATTTTCTTTCCTGTAAAAGGCCAGTGCCTTCTTTAATGCTGTCAGGGCGTTTTTCCAGTCCCCCTTTCCCCTCAGGGACAGTCCTATGTTCGTTTCTGCGTCCGCCACAGATGTCATATCGCCGATGCTCTTCCCCAGTGCGACCGCCTCGGAATATGACTTGCCGGCCAGATCGTAGTTGCCGATCATCCTGTGCACATCGCCTATCGAAAGCCTGCAGTCGAGCACTCCCTGCAGGTCGCCGAGAGACGAGTATCCGCGGAGGGCTTTTCTGAAGAAATCCAGAGACTCCGTGTAGAGGCTCTTTTGCCTCAGCGACTCAGCTTTTTCAAAGTATCGCTGTATTTCCGAGCAGTCCATTAAGTTTCTCCATGGTCGAGGCGTAATTGCCTGATTTAAAAAAGGCGGATCCCATTACGAGGATATCCGCGCCGGCCGCGGAAATCTCCTTTGCATTCCCCGGCTTTACGCCGCCGTCTACTTCAATGAGAGGGGGATATCCCCCATCCGAGATCTTTTTCCGGAGCAGTCTGAGTTTATCCAGTGTGCCGGGGATGAACTCCTGCCCCCCGAACCCCGGGTTGACCGACATAATAAGGACGATATCAACGTCGGCAAGGATATTGTCGAGCGTCCAAACAGGCGTAGCCGGGTTTATAGAAACTCCCGCCTTTATCCCGCCTTCCTTTATCGCCTGGACGGATCTGTGAAGATGTACTGCTGCCTCGAAATGCACAGTCAGAATGTCTGCGCCGGCCGAGATGAAATCTTTCAGATACCTGTCGGGATCCTCTATCATCAGATGGACGTCCAGTGGGAGCCGCGTGATCTTTCGTATCGATTCGACAACTGGAGGCCCGATGGTTATGTTGGGCACGAAATGACCGTCCATGACGTCTATGTGAAGGAGGTGGGCGCCCGCATCTTCCGCCGCCTTTATCTCTTCCCCTAATCTTGCGAAGTCGGCAGAGAGTATGGATGGAGCTATTTTGATCATTGGGAATTCCCTTCCTTTAGTTCGAGATAAACCTTCTCGCCGGCCTTGAGGAGCATCCCCGGCTTTGGCTTCTGGGCCTTTACGAAATCTCCGGTGCCTTTTGTCTCTATCAGCAGGCCGATCTTCTGGGCTGTTTCCTTTGCCTCATCAAGGCTCTTTCCCTGGAAATCAGGACAGTAATAAGTTAACTCATGAGGCCCGAGACTGACAAGCACGGTGATCGGCCCGTCGAGCCTCTCGTCCGGCTCCGGGCTCTGTGCGACCACCTTTCCTTTTTCGATGGAGTCGGAGTGGACGTTTATTACTTTTCCTATACGCAGCCCCTTCTGGACCAGTGTCCCCTCCGCATCTCCGAGCGTCTCATTCACGAGCAGGGGGACGGAGTAGACCTTCGGCCCTTTGCTGACCACGACTTTGATCGACCTCTTTTCTTTCACTTTATTTCCCGCGGGAACATCCTGCCTGAGTATCTTTCCGCTCATGACGGTTGAGTCGTAGTCCTCACCTTCAATCCTAAGGTATAGGCCGGCTTTACTCAGGGCCTCATTTGCCTCAACAAGCGACATGTCGGTAAGCGAAGGGACTTCCACGGTCCTGCTGAAACTCAGCACCTTGAACGTGATGAACCCGAACGTCAACCCCAGCAGCACGAAGATCGCGAATAAGAGCGGGACCCTGATGAAGCTGTTCATTTTTTTCTGCAAAGTGCCACCCCGAAGAAACCGTCCATGTTGTGCAGGTGCGGATATGTTCTCAAGAAGCTTTCATGCATAAAACTTTTCAAAAATGGTGCCTCAGCATCTATAATACGGAATTCCTTCGAGGTCTTCAAGAACTCATTTATGACCTGCTCGCCCTCCTCCGGTTCCATCGAACAGACTGAATAGGCCAGTCTGCCGCCTTCTTTCAGAAGCCGGGACGCCTGATCAAGGAGGTTTATCTGTTTTGTACTGTATCCTTCAAGGTCTTTTGCCTTCCGCCGGTATTTTATGTCCGGGTTCCGTCTTATGACACCTGTGGCGGAGCATGGCGCATCGAGGAGTATCCTGTCGAAAGGCCCTCTCCCGCTGAGTTTCGAGACATCCTGATTGATGATGGTTACCGACCCTATCCCGAGGGCCGCGATGTTGTCACGGAGCATGTCTATCCTTTTGTCGTCTTTCTCGACCGCGGTGACCTCTCCAGTATCCCGCATCAGCTGCGCGATATGCGTGGTCTTACCTCCCGGCGCCGCACAGGCGTCCAAGACCTTCTCTCCGGGTTTCGGATCGAGGAGATATGAGATGATCTGAGACGCCTCGTCCTGGACCGCGAAAAGGCCGTGGGCAAAGGCCAGCTCAGTGTGGCTGCGGACATGCTTCAGCGTAATGCCGTCTGGAGAAAATTCGGTCGGCGCCGCCTCAACTGCATGTGCGGCAAGGAGCGACAGGAGGTCCTGCCGTGTCGATCTAAGGGTATTTACCCTGATAGTCATCTGAGGCACCCTGTTGTTAGCCTCGGCTAGCTGCAACGCCCCTTCTTCACCGAACCTGCGTATCCATCTCTTGACGAGCCATTTAGGATGGGAGGTGTTTACTGCTATGTTCGATGCCGGGTCTTCGAGAGAAAGAGGCGGGGCAAAGCGCTCTTTCTGCCTGAGTACGTTCCTCAACACAGCGTTGACTAATGACGGTTTGCCGGTGCGGGAAGAGGATTTTTCAATCTCGACCGATTCACTGACGACCGCCCAGTCGGGGACCCTCATGAAATATAATTGATACAGGGAGGCCCTGAGGTTGTTAAGCGTGAAATCCCCGGCCTTGGCCGGATTCTTCATGAAACAGCCCAATATCCAGTCGAGTGTGTCCCTGTACCTGAGAACCCCGTAAACGATCTCCATCACGAACGACCTGTCCCGTTTGTCGAGAAGCTGGGAGAATGCGTCGACGGCATGTTTCGGTCTCATGTCTCTTGAGAGGATTTCGATGAGGGCCATTACAGCCGATGAACGGGCATCCGGCACGGAGGGATTACTAAGACTCCTCTTTGACTACGGAGGTTATCTTCAGCCTGCCGTCTTCTACCGCAAAATCCGCGCGGAGGCGCTGAGTGATTTTCTTGACAGCGGTGCTCTTCCTGGGGCTGAACTCCATATCCCATATGACGGTCGCGCTTGCACCGGCGGGGCCGGTCCTGAGGTCTTTGACTTTGTATGTGAGTGACTTGTAATCGACCTTTTCCCACTGCTCGACGATGTTCTCCTTTTTCTCCCGGGATGCAAGATAGCCCCTTGAATACCTTGACCTCCAGAGGGCAAGGTCTTTTCTGAGGTTAGCAGTCCTGATGTCGTCGAGCAGGCCGTTGATGTCATGTTCGCTGATCATCGGGAGGTTCTCAGCCGGGGCATTCGGCCGGGAGACCGCCCACCGACCCGACGGCAGGTTTGGCACATAGCTGCAGATCAACAAGGCGGAGACGATCGCGACAGCGGCAACGGCCGGGACAAGGACGATAGGCCTGAGCGTATCCATAAGTCTGAGTGCGGCAGGAGACTTCTTCCTTTCAATTACATCGAGAATCAGTTTCTTGGTCTTTAATTCCGACGAGAGCATCCTGAAATAACGGCCTCTTTCGTTCATGAGTCCTAGAGGACCCGGTTTTTCGAATTTCCCGAGCTGAGTTTCCAGGGCCGCAATATCATCTCCTAACTTACTTTTCAGGTTATCGAGCGTTATCTCGAGCCGGGTTATTTTTTTCATGATCTCGTCGATGGCGGTCTCGGCCTTCCCGGCCGCGGCGACAAGTTCGGGATATCCGGGGCCGTCTTTTTCCTGCATCCCTGCGAGAGACTTCTCCTTTTTTTCCAGCCTCCTATTGAGCTGATCTATCTCCAGTAGGAGTGCGTAGACGAATTTATTTTCGATGTCCACCCTAAGAGAGTCTATTTTTATATCTTCGATCTTTTCATCGGTGACGGCGGACTGCTTACGCGTGTCATTTTTAAGGTCTTCCGTCTGAGTTGCAGGCGCCTCCGGTGACGTCTCGACCGGTTCAAGCATGGCAGAGCACGTCTCGCAGTAGGGCTGGTCGAAGGGATAACGCTTCCCGCATTTCGGGCACTGCATTGCGATGTTGGGGGTCTCTCCCATGATCACATCGGGCTGATGTCTTCAGAGGCAGGAGGGGGCTTGCGGCCCTTGTCTTGCCTCCTGTCGCTCTTCGGTTTCTTCTCGGTCTTGGGCAGCGCCTCAGGCTCCGGCGGCATTATATCGGTCTTGCGCGGAGCCTCCGCCGCCGGCTGCCGCGCGGTACGCGGCGCCGCGGGTTTTTCCCGTTTGGCTATATTGGCCAGCAAAGGCCCGAACATCTTAGAGAGAAGTTCCCTTTGCGCATATGGATCTATCGGGGCTCCCTTATGAGTATAGTCCGCTGCCTGCCAGAAAAGCAGACGGGAGTCTCCTGTAGAGATAAGCTGCAGTATGATCTCGCCGCGGTCTTCCCCGGTAATGAGGACTCCGTTCAGGACAGCATCCGACCTGAGGGAGCGGCCGAGCTTTACAAGAGCTTCGCGTCTGTTGTCGGGTCCTAAAGCGGAGAGGTCCGTTCCGCCCGCTGTGACCACTGAAAGGCCGGGGATTGAGAGTGTTTCCTCTGCCAACCCCTTCCAGTTGTTGTTATCGCCGAAAAAGGTCGCCACCGCCACTGAATGGACTTCTTCAATAAGGTCTTTTTCCATGAGCGGCAGGCTGTTTTTTTGTTCTCCGGCGGTGAACTGCGTCGATGCGCATGCATAAAGCAGGAGCAAGGGCAGGGCGGCGATTACGAGTAAGAACTTTCTAAGATGCGGTAACGGTTTCATATCGGTCATTTAAAGAAATAACACCTAAAATAATGCCACTCTTTCAAAGAAATTGCAATGGAGACCCCGAAATCGCAATCTGTCATCAGTAATAACGATGATGGAGGGGGCCAGCATTCTGTTTCAGTCTTGTCCCTATACACGGGTCTCCGATGCCGGCGCCGCGCCTCCTTCGGATGCGTCTTAACGCAATATTGTCGGCGGATTCGGGGGCATGAATCGCCAATTGAACGCTCTGTCGCGGCTGTGATAATATAAGCAGTGTTGTTAAATATCTTTTTCGATGTCGATGCCCGTATGTTTTTTCAGTGTCGTGGAATTAAGCTGCAACCGGTTAGACAGAAACAAAAAGGCAAACTGTGAGGAGGGACGCAGAAAATGAAAACATATAGGAGGAAAGATGAACAATAAAGGACTTGGAAAGAGAATAGAGAACAGGCAGGGGTTCACGCTTATTGAACTCCTCGTGGTCATGGTGATATTGGGCCTTCTCGCTGCGCTTGTGGGTCCGAGACTCTTCGGACATGTGGGTGCTGCAAACCAGAAGGCGGCGAAGACCCAGATTGAGATGCTCGGCCAGGCGCTTGACGCCTTCAGGCTTGACGTCGGAAGATATCCATCGACATCGGAGGGGCTTACCGCCCTTGTTACGAATCCCGGGGTGGAAGGGTGGAACGGGCCTTACCTCAAGAAGGGACTTCCCAACGACCCGTGGAAAAAACCGTATATTTACCAATCTCCCGGAGAGCACGGGGACTACGACCTTGTCTCCAACGGTGCGGACGGTGCGCCAGGCGGAGAAGGAGAGAACAAGGACGTTAACAGCTGGGAATAGCACTTACGCTTCGAGTTTATAACTTTTTTATTTTTACTGCCGAACGGGGTCTTTTACGTAGGCTTACGAGGCGGGTAAATATTACGTAATGGACGCCATCACAAAAAGAGAGATGGAAACCATTGTCGACTCTACACACGACGGTATGATCGCCGTCAATGAGACCGGCAATGTGACCCTCTTCAACAAGGCCGCCGAAAGAATTACCGGACTGAATGCGAAAGCGATAGTCGGACGGCCGGCTGTTGACGCCATCCCCAACACCCGGCTGCATTTTGTGCTTGCCACAGGAGAACCTGAACTGAACCACCAGCAGAGCGTCGGGGACACGGTCATCTTGACCAACAGGGTCCCGGTCCGTAATGAAGAGGGGAGGATAATCGGGGCCGTGGCGGTCTTCCGCGACATAACAGAGATCAGGACGCTTGCCGAGCAGGTCTCTGACTTGTGGAAGGCGAGAAGCCTGCTTGAGGCGATCATCGAATCCACCGAAGATGCCATTTCAGTGGCCGATGAAACGGGCAATAATATTATCGTTAATTCCGCCTATACCCGCATCACGGGACTTCCCAAAGATGCTGTGATTAATAAATCCGTCACTGTCGATATCGCGGAAGGGGAGAGCATGCATATGAAGGTGCTCCATACCAAAAAACCGGTCCGCAATGTTCGCATGAAGGTCGGACCTGCAAAAAAGGAAGTGATAGTGAACGTTGCTCCCATCTTTATCAGCGGCAAGATCCGCGGCAGCGTCGGCGTTATTCATGATATCTCGGAGATCATCGCCCTGACCGAGGAACTCTCAAAGGCCAAAAGGTTGCTGCGTCGTCTGGAGGCGCGTTACAGATGGGAGGACATCATCGGCAGCAGTCCTGTAATCATGAGGGCGAAGGAGCAGGCCAGGATGGCCGCCGAAACCCCTGCCACCGTCCTACTGAGAGGGGAGAGCGGTACGGGAAAGGAACTTTTCGCCCATGCCATTCATAACGCGAGCCGGCTTAAGAGAGGACAGTTTGTGAAGATAAATTGCGCGGCTATCGCGGAAAATCTCCTTGAAAGCGAACTGTTCGGCTACGAGGAGGGGGCCTTCACCGGCGCATTAAAGGGAGGTAAAAAGGGCCTTTTTGAAGAGGCGAACGGAGGGACTATCTTTCTCGATGAAATAGGAGATATCAGCAGCAACCTGCAGGGCAAACTCCTGAGGGTCATCCAGGAAAAAGAGATGATAAGGGTGGGGGGGACCAGGCCTGTTGCAGCGGATGCGCGGGTGATCGCTGCGACGAACGCCGATCTGGAGTCGAAGGTCCATGGCAAAACATTCAGGGAAGACCTTTACTACCGCCTGAATGTCGTACCGATCCACATCCCCTCCCTCAGAGAAAGAAAGGAAGATATCCGGCCCCTCTCGGAGCATATTATTTTCAAACTTAATCAGGAGTTCGGACGCCAGGTGCTAGGCATTTCGGATGAGGCCCTGCGGGACCTTATCAAGTATGACTGGCCCGGAAATGTAAGAGAACTCGAAAATGTGTTGGGACGGGCAATGATCGCGATGCTTCCCCAGGACAAGATGATAGAACTGCAACACCTTCCGCTTTTCCCCTGCGAAAAAACGGAGAGCACTCCTGTTTCGACGCACCCTCAGCCGCTTGAGAGGGTTGTAGCCGAAGCCGAGGGCGCAGCCATCGCAAGGGCGCTGCATGAAACGAAGGGCAACCGGAAAAATGCGGCCGCCCTGTTGGGAATTTCCATGCGGGCCCTTTTTTACAAAATGGGGAGATACGGCATAAAATGAGCCGCAAAGGGAGGCTGCAAAATGCGGCCGCCTTGTTGGGAATTTCCATGCGGGGCCTTTTTTATAAGATGGGGAGATACGGCATAAAATGAGCGGCAACACCCTGCCGCATTCGTGAATAATTAGTGCCGCCGGAGTGATGTCGGTTTAAGTGTAGGACACGGCTGGAGCTGTCTTATTTTTTCTGGTGAATAAGCAATGTCCGCTTTCCGAGATTAGTTTCGGTGAGATTATGTTTAAGTTCGATCTCTTTTAACACTTCGGTCCATGGTACATCGGTCATTTTTATAGTGACTTTGCCGGTCATTTCAGGAGAGACAAAAATTTCGATACTGTCTTTCTTCTTTGCTTCTTCGGCGATCACCTGTAAGACCTGATATACTTCGGCATCGAGAAAATCGACGGAGATCTTCGAGGCATTTGGAATGTTCTTAAGATTATTGTTCGGATTTGCCGGCCGGTTTCCGTATTGTTCCAGGTCTTTATTTGTGTAAACCTTGCCATTTGCCGATGCAGATGATGCGATCATGAACACTAAAAGAGAAATGACTAAGCCCGTCCTTTTTAAACCTTCTCTTCGTTGTCCCATCAAACGCGCTCTCCTCTCATCTTTAAATTTCTCAATTATAGCACTTCCGCCTGCTGTTATAAAAAGAACTTTTTGGAGAGCCGGGGGCCAGCCCCCCCCGGCAGAAAAGCCGACGATGAACGAACTGTCTATGCAGCCTTTATTTTATCCCTTATATCCTTTTCTGAAACGCTCATATTGTGAGATTTTTTTGCATGCTGCGTTACAAGATCGATCAGTTCTTTCTCGTCGTGGCTTCTGACCATGAAGCCGCACGTCGGATCACATTCGATTTTTTTGAGGTTCCCTGTCATGATACTCATCTCCTTTCTGTGTTCATGTTCCTACAGTTAACTACCTCTCGTTTTACCCTCTTGGAAAGAGGATAATTGTTATCTCTTTTTATGATTTTATTATATCTCATTGCCGTGTAGGATTCAAAAGACACCCAGTTCCCATTTAATTGCATCAATATGCATGCAAAAAAATGCAGTATAGTGCAAACGGTTGCAGTTTTAAGTATTTTCCTCTAAGGGTAAGAAATCCGATCTCTCATATTTAACTTAACAAAATCAAATAGTTAAGAACTTCATCTTTGACATTAGGTGAAGTGTAGAAATTGGCACGAAACGTGTTAGAAAGTCAGCAAGGACAGCAGGGTCAAATCGACCGCGATATCTAGTGAAGCAATTTCATCTGATATCCATATTACGGGGAGAGACCCGAAGAGAGGTAATGGTACCGTATTGTGGCTTGCACGAATTTGCAGTATTATTGGGTAACATCCTTTCTAAACCATCATGGTTGGAGGGTAATTTCACGTTGCTTCAGGAGGACCCACTTATGACCAGACCGCTATCGCCGGGAGCCCGTTTCAGGGCCGCAGTACTTGAGGAGAAACCTTTACAGGTGGCAGGAGCCATCAACGCGTACGCCGCCCGTCTCGCCGAGCGCGTAGGATTCAAGACGCTCTATGTCTCAGGAGGCGGGGTGGCCGCCGGATCTCTCGGGGTCCCTGATCTCGGCATAAGCACGATGGATGATGTGCTTACCGACGTACGGCGAATTACCGACATTACCGACCTTCCCGTACTGGTGGATATAGATACCGGCTGGGGTGCCGCCTTCAACATTTCGAGGACTGTCAGGGCGATGATAAAGCTCGGAGCCGCGGCCGTGCATATCGAGGACCAGGTCCAGGCGAAACGCTGCGGTCATCGCCCCGGAAAGGCCATCGTGAGCAAGGAAGAGATGGTGGACCGCGTTAAGGCGGCGGTCGATGCGAAGACCGACCCTGAATTTGTAATAATGGCCAGGACCGACGCCTTTGCCGTGGAAGGACTTCAGGCAGCAATCGACCGGGCCTCCGCCTGTGTGGAGGCAGGGGCCGACATGGTCTTCCCCGAGGCGTTGACTGAACTCTCCATGTATAAGAAATTCGCCGCTGCAGTGAAAGTGCCTGTGCTTGCAAACATAACCGAGTTCGGATCGACACCCTTATTTACAGTTGAAGAGCTGCGCCGGGCGGATGTCTCCATTGTGTTGTATCCCCTCTCGGCATTCCGCGCGATGAGCAAGTCGGCGCTATTGGTCTATCACGCGATACGCCGCGAAGGTACCCAGAAGAACGTTATCGGTCACATGCAGACCCGTGAGGAACTATACGATTACCTTGATTACCATGCCTTTGAAGAAAAACTCGACAAAATCTTTTCCAAGGAGAAAAAGTGATGAGCACAGCCACCATTACCGGGCACGTTGCAGAAACCCCCATGCCGAAAGCAAAAAAGTCGGTCGCCCTTTCGGGCGTCGTCGCCGGCAATACTGCCGTATGCAGTGTGGGGCGAACGGGGAACGACCTGCACTACCGCGGCTATGATATAGTTGAGCTTGCGAAGAACGCCACCTTCGAGGAGGTCGCCTTTCTTCTCATACATGGCGAACTGCCTACTCAGTCGGAACTGAAGGATTATGTCGGGAAACTGAGGAGCCTGCGCGAGCTGCCGGCGTACGTGAAGACGGCGCTTGAACTGATTCCAGCGGCGGCGCATCCCATGGACGTGCTGCGTACGGGGTGCTCTGTCCTCGGCACTGTTCTTCCTGAGAAAGAAGACCGAAATATCCAAGGCGCGCGGGACGTGATTGACCGGCTTGTGGCATCTTTCGGCTCGATGCTCCTCTATTGGTGGCATTACAGCCAGAACGGCCGCAGGATCAGCTTGGATACGGAAGATGATTCGGTGGCGGGCCACTTTCTCCATCTGCTTCACGGCAGGAAACCCTCTGCGCTCCACGAGAAGGCGCTGGACCAATCACTGATCCTTTATGCGGAGCATGAGTTTACGGCGTCCACCTTTGCCGCCCGCGTGATCACAGGAACCCTTTCTGATGTATATTCCGCCGTAACGGGTGCGATCGGTGCGCTGCGCGGACCGAAACACGGCGGCGCCAACGAAGCGGCCCACGAGATCCAGAGGCGTTACCGCACTGCCGACGAGGCCGAGGCAGATATTAAGGCCAGGGTGGCCGGCAAGGAGATCATCATAGGCTTCGGACATCCTGTATATACGGTGAGCGATCCGAGGAACCCCATTATCAAGGAGCTCGCGCATAGCCTTTGCGCCGACGGAGATAATATTAGCCTTTTCTCAGTCGCAGACCGAATCGAGACGGTCATGAGGAGGGAGAAGAATATGTTCGCCAACCTGGACTGGTATTCCGCGGTGGCCTATCATATGCTGGGTGTGCCGACTTCCCTCTTCACTCCCATATTTGTGATCTCAAGAACTACAGGCTGGGGTGCACACATCATAGAACAGCGGCTGGACAACAAGATCATCCGGCCTTCTGCAAACTACATAGGCGAGGAAGACCGGCGATATGTTCCGATCAAGAGCAGACAGTGGACCGGGTGAAGGCCCTCTTTTCGACTCGCGCATAAAGGTGTTTTATAGTAAAATCTCAAATGTAGCGTGTTTCGCCGGAAGGAAGCGGCGGACTTCTCTCCGGAAATAAGAAACAGAGAGATAAAACTCAAGGGAAGAGGTAGCCACTATGAGCGCAGATATCTCCAATGTCCGCCCAGATCCTGACAAGGTCCTGGTTGATATCGCCGACTATGTCTGCGACTACGAGATCAAATCTGCTGAAGCATATGACACGGCACGCCATTGTCTCATGGACACCCTTGGCTGCGGCCTTGAGGCCTTGGGGTATCCGGCATGTACGAAACTTCTCGGCCCCATTGTTTCCGGCACGATAGTCCCAAATGGTGCAAAGGTCCCCGGGACTCGGTTTCAGCTCGACCCTGTGCAGGCGGCCTTCGATATCGGCGCGATGGTCCGATGGCTGGACTTTAATGACACGTGGCTGGCAGCTGAATGGGGCCATCCCTCCGACAATCTGGGGGGGATCCTTGCAGCGGCGGATCATCTCTCCCGCAAGTCAGCCGCAGATGGACAGAGACCGGTGACGATGAAGGATGTATTGACCGCCATGATAAAGGCGCATGAGGTCCAAGGGGTGCTGGCCCTCGAGAACTCATTCAACCGCGTCGGTCTCGATCACGTGGTCCTGGTGAAGGTCGCCACTACCGGTGTGGTTACCAGGTTGATGGGGGGCAGCAAGGAAAAGGTGATCAATGCTCTCTCAAATGCGTGGATAGACGGCCAGTCTCTCAGGACATACCGTCACGCCCCGAATACGGGCTCCAGGAAATCGTGGGCTGCAGGCGATGCTACCTCACGAGGCGTGAGACTTGCGCTGATGGCCCTGAAAGGTGAAATGGGCTATCCCTCTGCCCTTACCGCCAAGACCTGGGGTTTCTATGACGTCCTCTTCAGGGGGAATGAATTCAAGTTCCAGCGGCCTTACGGCTCTTATGTGATGGAGAATATTCTCTTCAAGATATCCTTCCCCGCTGAGTTCCACGCCCAGACAGCGGTGGAATGCGCGCTGCAGCTGCATCCCCGGGTGAAAGACAGACTTGAACAGATTGATAAGATAGAGATCACGACCCATGAGTCGGCCATACGCATTATCGACAAGAAGGGGCCGCTATACAACCCCGCAGACCGGGACCACTGCATACAATACATGGTTGCAATAGGCCTCATCTTCGGGGAACTTACGGCTGCTCATTACGAAGACAGCGCGGCTGCAGACCCGCGGATCGATGCCCTGCGTTACAAGATGACCTGTATCGAGGACCCTCAATACAGCAGGGATTATCTAGATCCCTCAAAGCGTTCTATCGCGAATGCGATACAGATTTTTTTCAAAGACGGTACAAGCACTGAAAAGGCTGAAGTGGAATATCCGATCGGCCACCGCCGCCGCCGTAAGGAAGGCATTCCGCTACTCGTTAAGAAGTTCAAGACCAACCTCGCCCGCCGTTTCCCGGCCAAGCAGCAGAAGGCGGTCCTCGACGTCTGTATGGACCATGCAAGGCTTGAGGCTATGCCGGTGAATGAATTTGTCGACATGTTCGTCATATAATGGATGTGAGAAAATTCACGAAAAATCAAAGGACATATAAGCCGGAATTCACTTTAGCGGAGGTAACTAATGGGAAAGTATGAGGAGATCTTCCAGAGGAGCATAAAAGACCCTGCTGCCTTCTGGGGAGAAGCGGCCGGGGCGATCGACTGGTACAGGAATTGGGACAAGGTACTCGATGATTCGAACAAACCTTTCTACCGCTGGTTTGCAGGCGGTGTAATGAACACCTGTTACAATGCCCTCGACAGGCATGTGAAGGGCGGAAGGGCGAACCAGGTCGCGCTTATATACGACAGCCCGGTAACTGATATTGTCCAGAAATTCACCTATAGCGAACTCCTCGATATGGTCGCAAGGTTTGCCGGGGCGCTGAAAGGACTCGGCGTAAACAAGGGCGATACGGTAATAATTTATATGCCGATGATTCCCCAGGCAGCGGTCGCCATGCTGGCCTGCGCCCGGTTGGGCGCGGTCCATTCGGTGGTCTTTGGAGGTTTTGCTCCCCATGAGCTTGCGATCCGCATAGACGATGCAAAACCAAAGGTGATTATCACGGCCTCCGGCGCCAGGGAAGTTACCCGTCTCATCGAGTATAAGCCCATGCTCGACAAGGCCATCGAACTCGCCAAATATAAACCCGAAAGATGCATTATCTTCCAGAGACATTTTCTCAAGGCGTCTCTTAACCAGGACCGCGATCTGGATTGGGAGCAGGTCGCCGCCACGGCCCAGCCCGCAGGGTGCACGGCGGTAAAGGCAACAGACCCCCTTTATATTCTTTACACATCCGGCACAACGGGCACGCCGAAAGGCATTGTGCGGGACAATGGAGGTCACGCTGTGGCCTTGAGGTGGAGCCTCGAAAATATCTACGATACCGGCCCCGGCGAGGTTTACTGGGCCGCTTCCGACGTGGGATGGGTCGTTGGTCATTCGTATATCGTGTACGGGCCGTTGTTGACCGGATGTACTACAGTATTGTATGAAGGCAAGTCGGTCGGCACGCCTGATCCCGGTGCTTTCTGGAGGGTGATCTCACAGCACGGCGTCAAGACGCTGTTTACCGCCCCCACCGCATTCCGGGCCATCAAGAGAGAAGACCCGATCGGCGAATATGTAAAGAAGTACGACCTTTCGGATTTTAGATACCTCTTCCTTGCAGGCGAGCGGCTGGACCCCGACACGTATCACTGGGCGTGCAAACTTCTCGAGAGGCCCGTCATTGACCATTGGTGGCAGACCGAAACCGGCTGGCCGATCACTGCAAACTGCGTCGGGATTGAGTCTTTCCCTATTAAGCCGGGCTCGTCTACAAAACCGGTCCCGGGTTTTGACGTGCAGATCCTCGACGGCAACGGCAGGGTCCTCGGCCCTAAACAGGAGGGGCTTGTGACTGTGCGGCTGCCCCTTCCCCCCGGTACATTGCCGACCCTCTGGAACGCAGATGAGAGGTTCCTTCAGTCTTATATGAAAATGTTCGAGGGCTATTACTTCACCGCCGACGGAGGGTATAAAGACGAAGACGGCTACATGTATATCATGGGCCGTGTGGACGACGTGATAAACGTCGCGGGGCATCGGCTCTCCACCGGTGAGATGGAGGAGATCATTGCGACCCATCCCGATGTAGCGGAATGCGCGGTCATCGGGGCCGGGGATTCCCTGAAGGGACAGTTGCCTGTCGGGTTCGTCGTCTTAAAGGCCGGCGTGACGAAGGGCCCCGAGGAGATTGTTAAAGAACTTACAAAATTGATAAGAAATCAGATCGGCCCTATCGCCTGCTACAAAAGCACAGCGGTAGTCAAAAGACTGCCCAAGACACGCTCGGGGAAAATTCTGAGAGGAACGATGCGCAGGATCGCTGACGGCGAAGAGTATAAGGTACCCTCCACCATAGATGACCCGGCCATCCTCGGGGAGATCGAGGAGTCGCTGAAGGGAATAGGCTACGCCAGGAAGGATAAAGATTATCTTGTGCTATAGCAGTCAGAATGCCGGACCGTGTCTTTAGTCCATTGGAGCAGGAGAGGACTATACTCCGCCTATCCTCACTAATACTTGCACTTTAGTTTAAAACCGTCTCTTATAAGCTAGATTGAAGGTCACGTCCGGGGCGCCCGCGGTGTTGGGGTCCTCGGTAAGGGAAAATTCTAGGCTGTCTTTTCCAGATGAGTACCTGCCGCCGAAGGCGAGAAGCGCCGCTATCCTGTCGACAGGTCCGATATCTGTTTTGGGGAAAGGGGAGGATTGAAACATTATCTGTCCAAGTATACTGAAGTGTTTCCAGAGCGCGGCCTCGATGCCGGCGCCGGCATGAAAAGAGGTCTTTAACTCAACATCCTCGTGCGCCCTGAGACTGCCGGGGAATATGACGCCTGCGTTCCAGTATGACATGAACCGGTCGCTGATCTTTTTGTCGACCAGGAGAGTGATCCCCGTATCTATACCGCCGCTTCCATGACCGTCCGATGCGTCACCTGTCGGGAATTCAATCTCCGCCCTTAGACTAATGACAGGGTCAGTCCTCAGTAATTCTTTCTTTACGGTCATACGGACGTCGCCTATCCCGATCTCTCCGTTTTTCCCCTGAACGACCAGTGCCCCGTTCCTCCGGACCTCGTAGAGAAGACTGTTGGTCGGTCTCGTGTTCCTGCCGTAATCAGGGAAACCGAATGTCCTGTGATAGCCGTCCAGGAAGCCGTCTATGAAACCGCTTTCGAAACTCAATATCGGTACTTCTACCCCGATCTCAAAAAGACCCGGGATGATTTTTCTGAACCTGAGATCGAGTTCCGTAATCTCCATGTCGAGGTTGACTGACCAGTTCGCAGAGTTCCTTGTCAGGAAGACACTCGAATGGGAGAGGGCAGCGGAGAAGGAATTTTCCGTGACGGCCGATTCCAGGAACGGCGTATCAAGATTAAGGAAAAGAGGGAACTGGTTCTTTACCTGAAGAGGCCCTTCGAACGCGTACGACTGCAGTGGCAGTAAAAGCAGGATGAGAAAAAAAATCAAGAGAATGCCTTTTTTCATGACTCAATAAGATAGCAATGTGCGAAGTACTGCGTCAATTTTTTTCCGGATTCATACATCTGATCATACAGCCGGCACGGCGGCATAATGAAAGAATATTAATAAATACTTAATCCGATTTTAATAGCCGCCTAATCTAATTTTAATAGTGTCCCTGTAAACTTTTCTTTACAAAAGGGTCTGCATCAGCAGAAAAAATCACTGTAACCTAAAAAAGGAGGAAGTATGAGAAAGAGTAAACTTCTCTTAACTTTGTTTGTTGTGGTCTTTGTAATCGGGGCCGTCGGCAGCGCCTACGGTGTTGGATCCTATTTAACGCCTCTTTCAGCCGCATGTCCGGGAACGAGTTGCACCAGTTGTCACCCGGCCGGAGGTCCTCCGCCGTTTACCACCTATGGGGCCGCTTTCGATGGCGTCTCCAGTCACTCGTCAAACCCCAGTGGCGCAATAGCCACTTTAGGGTGTCCTGGAGCTACACCTGTAGCATGTACAGGGTATACGTATTCGGCATGGTCCCCCGCTACCTGCCCCGCAAGCGGCCAGCAGACGAGGACAGCGACTAACGCTCCGGCAGGGTGCACGGGAACGCCTCCGACTGCGGCAGTATTGACCCAATCATGCACCCCGGCTCCTGTAGCATGTACAGGGTATACGTATTCGGCATGGTCTCCCTCTGTCTGCCCCGCAAGCGGCCAGCAGACGAGGACTGCGACCGGCGTACCGGCGGGGTGCACGGGGACAGCGGACCCTGCGCAGCTGACTCAGACCTGCAATTATGTTCCGCCTGTAACGCCCCCTCCCACGAACGGGACAATGCCTGTTCCCACTTCTGAAGAGGTCTTTTCTTATCAGCCTGTAGTAATGCCGGTAGTTAACAGTGACCCTGCACAGGCAGAGCCTATCGGCGTGGGTCCAGTTGCCACGGGTGGAGATACCGTCGACATAAAGGTTAACGTCGGACCTTTCGCAGGGCCGGTGAATGTCTCCCTTGTTGTGTATGCGCCAGCCCTTGATTTTGACGACCTTTATTTTATGAGGGGCCATGATCTGAAGTTGCTCTCGGAGGCGGTGGACGAGGACTCCGCCATATCAGGTCAAGACAGCGATTCTGATGAAGAGGACGGCCATGATTCGCACCGGTCTCACAACTTCGGGAACCTTGTGACCTGGAAGCGCAATGTGACCGGAGTGGACGAAAATATCTATACGGGGCCGGTAAGTGACCTCCCGTCAGGAATGTACACCCTGGTCCTTGTTGTAAAATCTCCGAAGGGTGAAGATAATTCTTACCGCTGGGTAACGCATATCACCATCCCTTAAAAGCCATCCAGGAAATAAGTAGCAGGCCCATCCCGGCTGCCTTTATGCACGAGGCAGCCGGGAAATTTATTTGTCCATAAGGCTCAGAACTGTGATTTGAACTGGTGAAAGGCCTGTCTGAGCTCTTGCAGTTCTTTCTTGATCTGCTCGATCTCCCCTTCCAATCTTAAGATAGTTTCTTCTGTCGGCCTCCCGGACGCACCAGGCGCGGCTTGAAGATCGGGGTCGGTTTTTCCTTCAACAACCGGAGAGAAGAGATGCGCGTAGCGCGATTCCTTCCTCCCTGCCTCCCTCGGCAGTTTTGTGACGAGCGGCGGATCGTGTTCCATCAGGGCCAGCAGCGTCTCTTCTATCACCCCTATATTCCCGAAGGGTGCCATCCTTTCGGCATTCGTACGGAGTTCACCGGGGGTCTGCGGTCCCCGAAGCATGAGCTCACACAGGACAGCCACTTCAGGAATCGAAAGATCGAACCGGGAAAGCAATTCATGCACGTATTTAGTGACGCGGCTTCCTGACGTCTGCGTATCCCGTGCGAGTCCATTTTGCCGCAGCCCGTCAAGTCCTTTTAATACTGCGGATTCGTCGACTGAGAAGACGGGTCTGCGGTTTGATTTCTGGTTGCAGGCGTTCGTCAGCGCATTCAACGAAAGGGGATAATACTCCGGGGTGGTAAGCTCCTTTTCGATGAGGCAGCCCAGAATACGGACTTCCATATTATCCAATACGATATCCATTACAATACCTCCTCCATTCGTTATATATAACCTACACTATCCGCGTCTTCTTTGCGACCTTCAAATAACTGAGGAATTCCACTCCAAATAAACGATTTCCAGAATGGGTCCAGCGTTAATTTCTCCCTCCTTCTCTCTCTATTGCGCAAACCCTGTCACTTTCTTGCCTGCCAAAGAAGAGAATAAGTTATGTTTAACCACGGAGCTAACCCTCTGCATGAAAAAACATCATTAATAAAACTTCATTTCTTTCTAATCGGAATTTAATCATCACCCTGTACAATCTTCTCCATATGCCGCGAACCTCTTCGACATCCGGACTTAGGTAAAGGGCTCAACCGTGAGGTTGAGCCCCCATAAGATGAAAGATTTTACCCAACTTACGGTTTGATTATCAGCATAGCTGAATTCATCCTGCTCCTCTGGAGTAAAAACGACATGCGTCTCTGGGATGAGATCGCAAAGACTACCGTGATTGAAACTTTATAGTCATTATTGGAGGTGACATGCTTTTTCATAGCATACTCGGACTGTTTTCGAATGATCTTGCAATAGACCTCGGCACCGCCAACACCCTGGTCTACGTGAAAGGGAAAGGCATCGTCTGCGATGAGCCTTCCGTCGTCGTGATCAGAAAAGACAATAAAAAGACAGTAGCTGTAGGCGCTGAAGCGAAAAGAATGCTCGGCAAGACCCCTTCCAATATCATGGCGATCCGGCCGATGAAAGACGGCGTCATCGCCGATTTCGACGCAACCGGCGAGATGCTCAAGTATTTTATCAAGAAGGTCCATAACAGGAGAAGTTTTGTGTCGCCGAGGGTGATCGTCGGTGTGCCTTCCGGGATCACGCAGGTAGAGCAGAGGGCGGTCAAGGACGCGGCCGAGGCATCGGGCGCCAGAGAGGTCTATCTGCTGGAAGAACCGATGGCGGCCGCTATCGGCGTCGGGCTCCCAGTCGGAGAGCCATCCGGCAACATGATCGTGGATATAGGGGGAGGCACAACGGACGTTGCCGTCATCTCCCTCGACGGGGTGGTTTACAGCAAGGCGGTGCGGGTGGGCGGCGACAAGATGGACGAGGCGATCATGGCCTATATAAAGTTTATATAGGCCATGATCGCCT
>Ga0316628_100000928_pt1 | contig 19618 bp, 18 predicted proteins | sample OWC_Aug_M2_C1_D5_FD_207648 | JGI IMG/M metagenome (GOLD analysis project Ga0316628, IMG submission 207648) | Wetland soil microbial communities from Old Woman Creek delta, Ohio, United States - OWC_Aug_M2_C1_D5_C | ecosystem: Environmental > Terrestrial > Soil > Wetlands | place: USA: Ohio... | reverse complement strand
GCTTGTGGATGATCTCCTCCGCCGTGTACCGATGCTGCGCCATGGTCCGCACCCTCCGATGATGGGGAACCTACGTCCACACCACCTGGACCAGGAATCGCAGGGCAGGTCAGAGCCAGGAGGACCCCATCGGGCCCGCCGGCGGTGTCAACCTGTACCAGTTCGCGGGCAACAACCCGGCGAGCTACAGCGATCCGTTCGGGCTGAGGGTGTGCTACAGGGGTGCTCGCATCGAGGGGCTTGTCCAGGCGACCGAAGCGGCTACTGGCTCACGGATCACTCTAGACGGCGAGAACTGCATCGAGTCAATTACGGCCGTCAGCAGCGATGCGGGACTCGACGTGCTCAGGAGGAGACTCTCGACATTGGCTGGGGACCCGACGAGCACTTTCACCCTCCAATGGATACCCAGGTCGCTCGCTGGATTCCCGATGCTAGATGTAAGGACCGACACCAAGCTGGGCGTGCATATTGGCGTGGATGCTGATCGCCGACGCTACGCTGCGGACTACCACGGCATCTGTGTTCCGTATCTTGGCCGTACGTCATTCCCGGCATTGGTCGCGCACGAACTGATGGGACACATCTTCGGTCAGTACGCGGCGTGGAGGCAGACGGGCGTTGTGTCAGACCCGGGGGAGTCGTACGCATGGAACGCGGAGAACTCGTACTACGGGACTGTCGGAGGGAGGGACAGGTGCGGCAACTGACTGTCGGCTGGCCTCCGCTGCCCCGCGGCCCCATTGCGGCTGGAGTGGCCGTGTTGGTCATGATAGCCGCTCTCGGCGCATGCGAACGAAGCACGATCTACAGGGGTGTTCACATCGCACAGCACTCAGAGGAACAAGGCTGGAAGACGGTGAGATCCTTCGTCGCCGCCATCGTCTCCAACGACTCCTCCGCGCTCGACTCCCTCGCCACGAGGAGTGTCGTGCGCCAAGTCGGTGAGGACCGAGCGGGCCGCTACTCCGTCGAGTACTCTGGCGCAGAAGAGGGTGTCGAGCTCAAGCGCGCCGTGGCCGTGATTTGCGGCTCGGATGTCTGGTTCAACTACAGGGTAGCCGGAGAGACGCACCTCGGCAGGGCTGAAGTCAGAATGGACTCGGCGGGAACCTGGCGCGTTGTGGAGTTCTCTCTGCTTGTCGCGGTCTACTGAAGGCTGCCCGCGCTCGCCGCCCGACGGGCGGTGAGCGCGGGTGCGGCTTCGTCCGGCGCTGGAGACAGGCCGATGGCGGAGCCGACTGCAACGCATCTGCAGCGCGCCCGCGACGTGTTTGCAGAAGCAGACTCCATTCTCCGCTGAGGGAGGGGATGGCTGCGGCTTGACTGAGACCGCGCGCGGGTGGAAACGTCAGCAGAGTGTGCAATCTTCGCCGACCGAGAGAATGCGCAATTGCTGGCCGCTGTTGACAGACCCGCCGCTCGGCGCGCCGGCATGCCGTCGAGCGCTTCCCGGCACGCTTCCCCTATCAGGTAGGCACCTGACGGCAGGGTTTCGGGCCGCCAAGAAGGCCGAGCTGCGACGGGCGACATCGTGGCGCACCGCGCTGTGGCGGCTATCTTGGGCTCGGGGAGGCGATTATGAGCGAACTGGTCTTCGTGGTCGAGGAAGCGGCGGAAGGGGGCTACATCGCCCGCGCCGTGGGGACCGCCATCGTCACCGAGGCAGATGATCTAGACGGCCTGCGCGCGCAGGTGCGCGACGCCGTGCGCTGCCACTTCGACGAGGGCCGGATGCCGGCGGTGATCCGCCTGCACTACGTACACGACGAGGTCCTCGCGGCGTGAAGCTGCCGCGGGACCTCTCTGGCCGCGACCTCGCCAAGCGGGTCGAGCTGCGGGGCTAGGCGATCGCGCGGCAGACCGGTAGCCAGCAGCGCCTGACAACGCAGCGGGGCGGCGAGCATCACGTGACGATCCCGGATCACGAGGCGCTTCGCGTCGGCACTCTTGCCGCCGTCCTCGAGATGGTAGCCGAGCACTTCGGGATTGAGCGCGCCGCCCTCGTCGAGCAGCTCTTCGGCAAGCGCTGAGTCGGCATCCACATCCAGGCGGCGGCCTACACTGGACCAACTTCAGGCATCCTTTGAACGAAACTGAAGGGCTGCCGGGCCGGCAGGCGTCGCCGTTGCGCGGCCCCTTGACCGACCATGCCTAAACTAGCATACTCCACGATGCCACCGCGTCCGCTCAAGCCGGTCCTCTGGGTCGGCTCCAGCCTCGACGACCTGCGGGCGTGTCCGGAAGACGTGCAGGACGTCGTGGGCTACGCGCTCTTCCTGGCCCAGGAGGGCGGGCAGCATCCGGCGGGGAAGCGCTTGAAGGGCGATCTGCGAGGCCTGGTTGAGGTGGTCGAGGACCGCCGCAGCGGCACGTACCGCGCGGTCTACACGGCCAGACTGGCCAACGCGATCTACGTGCTGCACGTCTTCCAGAAGAAGGCCACGCGGGGCATCGCGACGCCCCAGCACGAGTTGGACCTGATCAAGGCACGGCTGAGATGGGCCGAGCAGCATGCCCGGACGGAGGACGCAAGGCGATGAAGATCACCAAGAGCGGCGGCAACGTCTTCGCGGACTTGGGGCTGCCGGGGGCCGAGGAGCGATTGCTCAAGGCGCAGCTCGCGTCGCAGATCGCGCGCATCATCGCGATGCGCGAACTGACCCAGGGCGCTGCGGCTGTCATCATGGGGATCGATCAGCCTAAGGTCTCGCACCTGCTGCACGGGCGACTGGCCGGCTTCTCCGCTGAGCGTCTGCTGACTTGGCTCACCGAACTGGGCCAAGACGTGGACATCACCGTCCGCACGCCGGCGCGGCGGCGCGCCGGCCGCCTCCGTGTGCGCTCGCTCGCGGCCGGCTGAATCGCGCCCCACTCCCCCCTCAAAGTGCGCGTCCGGGCCTCGAGGCCCACATTCCGATCGACAACTGAAGGGGCTCAGCGGCCAAGGAGAAGAACGGCAGCGGCTTGCGCGCGTCGGGTCGTAGCGAAGAGCGCTGATCGGGTGTTGTCTGACGCAGGACCCTATTGGCCTCGCGGGCGGAACGAACCTGTACGCGTACGCGGGCAACAATCCGGCTCACCTTCTCCAGCCTACCCCGCCTGCCGGGACTGACAGCCCGCACCCGCCGCCCCTCTGACACGCCGGCCTGTCCCTGCGCGGCCATCCGTGCCGCGCGTTTCCGCACCGATACCGCTGAGAAACGATGCCGCGCAACAGCGCCCGCGTGCTACCGTGGGGGCCATGAGACGCGGCGCGACCCTGGCCGAGTTGATGAGCGTGGTGCTGATCGTCGTGCTGATGGCGTCCATCGCCACGCCCACGCTGCGGCGAACCCTGGACCGGATCGCCGTGGTCGGCGCGGCGCAGAAGGTCGCCGCCGTGCACGAGACCGCGCGGCAGGCCGCCATCGCCCGCGGCACCCTGGTGCGCTACGAGTTCGCTCGAACCGCGCCGGATCTCGCACTCTCCGCCAAGTCGCCCGGCGGAGAGTGGGATACGCTGCGCATCTGGTCGCTCGGCGCCGTGCAGGTGTCCGCCAGCCAGCGCGTGGTGACCTTCGGCCCCCTCGGCATCGGCTACGGCGCCAGCAACACGCGCCTGGTGCTGTCCCGCGGCGCCGCCGTCGAGACACTGACCGTCTCGCGCACGGGACGCCTGCGTGGCTGGTGACATGCCCCGCAGACGGCGGCGGCGGAAGGCCTCGCGCCGGGCCGCGGGCCGGCCGGGCTCCGTGCCGAAGGGTGGGGGCGGGAAGCGCGCCTGCAACCTTTCCGCCGTTTCCGGCATCATATGTTGTGAACGAGGCGATCAGGAGGGGGCGATGCAAACCACGACAGCTACCAACCAGCGGGGATACGCGTTTCAGGCGCCGCGTGCCCGTTCGCTGCAGCCGATGGAGCATCGCCTCGGGATGCCGAAGTTCGTGCGGTGGCTGTACCAGACTCGCCCGGCACTGATGCCGACTGTGTACGTGCCGGGTCCCGTGGTGGCCGCGCGCAAAGTCTGACGGCGGCTTTGCCCGGTCATCTGGCCCGGGGGGAAACCCCCGGGCCGCTTTCTTCTACGGGGCGGACGCCGAGCTGACGCCGGCTGGCGCGTACGGTGCGCACATCTCGCGCACCACGTCCGCGAACCGCCGTGGCCGGACGCCGAACACGCCCTCGATCGCATTCCGCCCCGCCGTGCTGCCCTCCAGCAGCATCCGGAGCTGGTCCGGCGAGATGGGTGACAGGTTCGGCAGCGCCATGCCCGCGTGCGCCGCGAAGCGGACGACCCCGACCGGCACGTGGACGCGCCTGCGGCTTACGGCCAGCGCCGCCTCGATGGCGTCCAGCATCTCGTTCCAGGTCAGGGAATCGGCGCCGGCGATCTCGAACGTCCCCCCGAGATCGGGGCGCTCCACGGCCAGCGCGAACACCTCCGCCACGTCATCGAGCCAGACCGGCTGGAGCCGATAGAGCCCGTCGCCCACGACGGGCACGAACGGCGCCAGGCGCACCATGTCGATCATCATCCGCAGCGGGACGCTGCCCGCGCCGGCGATGAGCGACGGCCGGAGGATGACGTGCGGGATGCCGCTGGTCCTCACCACCTCCTCGCCCGCGGCCTTGGTGCGATGGTACGCCGTTGCGCCGGCGTCGGCCCGCGCGCCCAGGGCGCTCATGTGCACCATCCGCCCCACGCCCGCAGCCCGCGCCGCCGCGGCGATGCCCGCCGTCCCCCCGACGTGCACCGCCTCGAACGTCTGCCGGCGGGTCTCCGCTATGATGCCGACGAGGTGAACCACCGCCTCGGCGCCGGCCATCAGCGCCGCCAGCGGCGCCTCCTCTTGCAGGCTGCCGGGAACCAGCTCCACCCCGCCGAGGTCGGCCAGAGGGCCGGCGCGAGCCGGGTCGCGGACCAGCGCCCGCACCTCGTGCCCCCGCCGCAGCAGCCGCCGCACGACGGCCCCGCCCACGAACCCAGTTGCTCCCGTGAGTGCGACCTTCACAGCGGGCCAATCTTGCGACTGAGCCGCCTTGAATCCAGAGCCTTGACGAGACCGTAGTGCATTACTAGACTCCAGGCGATAATGACCGAGGTCATCTTTGGTAGAGGGTCAACATGACTGAACCAGTCCTGGGGCGTCGCGAGCGCAAGAAGGAAGAGACCAAGCGGAGGATCTTCGTCGCCGCCGTCGAACTCTTTCACGACAAAGGGTTTGACCACACGACGGTGGACGAGATCACGGAGCGCGCCGACGTCGCCAAAGGCACGTTCTTCAACTACTTCCCGCGCAAGGAGTCGGTCCTCGCCTACGTGCGCGAGGAGTGGCTCGAGCAGGTGGAGGAGCAGGCGGCGCAGAAGAACCGCCCGGCGGCCGAGCGTCTCCGGGCGTTTCTCCAGACCATCGCGGCCGCGTTCGGGGAGGACCGGGTGCTCGCCCACGCGGTGATCCACACGGGCATGCAGCAGATGGTCTGCCCCGAGGAGGCGCAGTCGCACGGCCGGCTGGCCACTCTGGTGAAGGAGGCCATCCGCGACGGACAGGCGAGCGGCGAGTTCCGGGCCGACGTGGACCCCGCGATGGTCTTCCTGGTGCTCGCGGCGACGTTCATGGGCACGATGTTCTGGTGGGCCGGCCACGATCACCATGGTGACGTGGAGATGCCGAATGCGGGCGTGCGTCTGGGCGATGTGCTCGACGCGCAACTGCGGCTGGTCTTCGACGGGATTCTCGCGGCCCCCGCGGGCCGCGCGAGAGGGTAGAGGGATGCGCACGCTTCGAGCGTTGCTCGCGTTGGTCACCATTCCCGTTGCACTGGTGGGGCAGCAGCCGGCGGCCGCGCCGCGCGCGCCGATCCGCCTCACTCTGGACGAGGCGGTGCGCCGTGCCGTCGAGACGGGCGACGAGGTCCGCCTCGCCCGGGCGGCGGTGCGGCAGGCCGACGGGCAGATCACCGAGGCCTGGTCCGCGGCCCTGCCCGAGATTCGGACGTCGCTGACCTATCAGCGCACGTTCGCGTCCGTGTTCAGCTCGGGAGGCGGATCGAGCGGCCCGCCGATGGATCCGTTCGAGCCGGACACGAGCGCCGCGCTCTCCACTCGCGTCCGATACCTCGAGGACGAGTACCCGAACATGCTGATGCGGGGGCTCAGCGACCTGTTCGCCAACATGCCGTTCGGGCGCGAGAACACCTACGTGGCCACGCTCACGGTGGACCAGACGCTCTTCCAGGGCGGCAAGGTGGGCGCGGGGCTGCGCGGCGCGCGCGCCTTCCGGCGCTCGGCGCAGGCCCAGCTCGAGGAGACCGAGCGGGAGGTGAGGTACCGGGTGCGACAGGCGTACCTGGGCGCGCTGTTCGCGGGGCGGCTCCTCGATATCGCGGAGGCGAGCCAGGCGCTGACCGGGGAGCACCTGCGGCGCGTGGTGGTGAGCCATCAGGTGGGGTCCGTCGGGGACTACGACCTGCTGCGGGCGCAGGTGGAGTCCGCGAACCAGGAGCCGCTCGTGATCGCGGTGCGCAACGGGGCCGAGACGGCGCTGCTGGAGCTGCGGCGGCTCGTGAACATCCCCGCGGACCAGCCGGTGGAGCTGGTGTCGTCGCTGCTGGCGACGTCCGACTCGCTGCCCGAGGTGGATCTGGTCGCCTTGCGGGCGCAGGAAGCGGACCGGGCGGCGGTCGCGGGCGCCGAAGCGAACGTGCAGATGCGGCGCGAGGCGGTGCGCGTCTATCGCGCCGACAGGTATCCCGCGCTGCGGTTCTCGATGAGCTACGGCGGCCAGGCGTACCCGTCGGGCACCTTCCCGGCGTACCGGGACTTCCGCAGGGACTGGAGCGCGTCCCTGTCGCTCTCGATGCCGCTGTTCGACGGGGGCCGCACGCGCGGCGCGGTGCAGCAGGCGCAGGCCGAGCTGATGCGGGCCGAGACTCAGCTCCAGCAGACGCGCGAGGCGGTCGCCATCGACGTCGAGCAGGCGCGTTCCGAGCTGGTGCGGGCCCGGGCGCTGGTGTCCGCGCGCCGGCAGACGGTGACGCAGGCGACGCGCGCGCATCAGCTCGCCACGGTGCGGTACGCCAACCAGATCACTTCGGCGATCGAGGTGTCGGACGCGCGGCTGGCTCTCCAGCAGGCGCGGGTGAACGAGGCGCAGGCCACGCTTGACTACCTCCTCGCTATCGCCGGGCTCGAGCGCGCGCTCGGCCGTCCGGCCCCGCTGGTGCGGGTTGGAGAGCGGGTGGCGGTGGTCGGGGAGGCGCAATGAGGACCCAGAACCAGACGAGGAAGGCGTTCGCCATGAAGCGGTTCGGTGTCACGGCTGCCGCGGCGCTGGCCGCGGCCATCGCCGCGGGCTGCGGCGGGCAGAGTGCCGACGGGGCCCGGGCGGAGAACGCTCCGGAGCGGATCTCCATGGGCGCGTCCGACGTCGCGACCGTGGCGCTGGCCACGGTCCGGGCCGGCGTGTCCGTGAGCGGCTCGCTGGAGCCGAAGGTGCAGATCACCGTCGGCGCTCCGGTGGCCGAGCAGATCGTCGAGATGTACGTGGACGAGGGCCAGCCGGTGCGGCAGGGCCAGCCGATGGCGCGCTTCAAGGACGAAGTGCTGCGGGCCGAGGCGACCTCGGCGCGGGCCGACGTGGCGACGCAGCGGATGCAGGTGAACGTCGCCGTGGCGGAGTCCACGCGCGCCGACGCGCTGCTGCGCGAAGGCGCCATCGCCCCGCGCGACCGCGACATCGCCGTCCTGGGGCTGAACGCCGCGCGCGCCAGGCTCGCGCTCGCGGAGGCGCAGGCGGCCAGCGCCGACGACCGGCTCTCCACGGCTACGCTCACCGCCCCGGCGTCGGGTGTGGTGAGCAGGAGATACGTGCAGGCCGGGGACCGGGTGGACTTCGGCAAGCCGGTGTTCGACATCGTGGACACGCGCGTGCTGTCGCTGTCCGCGTCCGTCCCGGTCGAGCACATGGCGGAGATGCGGATCGGACGTCCGGTGGCGCTGACGATCAGCCAGTCGGACTCGGTGACCGTCGCCGGCAGGATCAGCCGCATCAATCCGACGGCCGACGCCGCCACGCGCCAGCTGCGGATCTACGTGGACATCCCCAACGCCGGCGGCCGCCTGATGGGCGGGCTGTTCGCCTCGGGGCGGGTCCTCACTCAGGTGGTGGCGAACGCCGTGGCGGTGCCGGCGGCGGCGCTGCGCTACGAGGGCGACGCGCGCACGCCGGTGGTGTACGTCGTCGCGCAGGGCCGGGTGTCGCGGCGGACGGTCGGCGTCGGGGTCTCCGACGAGGACCAGCGGCTGGTGCAGATCACCTCCGGAGTGCGGGCGGGTGAGGTGGTCGTGGTCGGGCCCATCGAGGGCCTCACTGACGGCGCGCCCGCGGAGATCGTGGCCCAGGCGGCGGACAGCGCCGCCGGCCGTACGCGGTAGGAGGCGGCCGATGTTCCTGTCGAACCTGTCGATCAAGCGGCCCGTCTTCGCCACCATGATGATGGCGGCGCTGGTGGTGCTCGGGCTCTTCTCGCTGCGCCGGCTGCCGCTGGACGAGATGCCGGACGTCGAGCTGCCGTTCCTGATGATCCAGACCGTCTACGCGGGCGCGGGCCCCGAGTCGGTGGAGCGGGAGGTGACCAAGAAGATCGAGGAGGCGATCAACCCGATCGAGGGCGTGAAGCGGATCGAGTCCTCGTCGGTGGAGGGGGTCTCCACGATCTTCGTCGAGTTCGAGCTGGGCACCAAGCTGATGGACGCGCAGTCCGACGTCCGCGCCAAGCTCGACGCGCTCCGGCCCACGCTTCCCTCCGACATCGAGACCCCCGTGGTGTCGCGGTTCGACTTCCGCCAGTCGCCCATCATCAGCCTGGCGCTCTCGGGCGAGGGCTGGGCGCTCCGGGACCTGACCCAGCTGGCCACCGAGACGATATCGCGGCGCATCGAGACGGTCGACGGGGTGGGCAACGTGAGCGTGGTGGGCGGGCTGCAGCGCGAGATCCACGTGCTGCTGCTGCCCCCGCGCATGGAGGCGCTAGGCGTCAGCCCGGACATGGTGGTGGGAGCGCTGAGCCGCGAGAACATGGACGCGCCGGCGGGGCGCGTGGAGCGCGGCATCGGCGAGCAGCTGGTGCGCGTGAAGGGCCGAATCCGCGATCCCCGGCAGTTCGCGAGCCTGGTGGTCACGGTGCGGAACGGCACCGCGGTGCGGCTCGGAGACGTGGCGCGCATCGAGGATTCCCAGGAGGAGGAGCGGACCGCGGCGGAGTACTCAGGTCGCCGCGCCATCGGCATCGACGTCCGCCGCATCTCCGGCTCGAACATCGTCGAGGTGGCGGACGGCGTGCGTCAGGCCGTGAACCAGCTGAACGCACAGCTGCCCCGCGGCGTCCGCATGGAGATCATCCGCGACAACTCGGTGTGGATCCGCGAGTCGCTGAGCGACGTGCAGCTCACCCTGATGCTCGGCGCCATGCTCACGGTGCTCATCGTCTTCCTGTTCCTGAACTCGTGGCGCTCCACCGTGATCACCGGGCTCACGCTGCCGGTGTCGGTGATCTCGGCGTTCCTCGCCATCTACGTGTTCGGCTTCACCATCAACACGATGACGCTGATGGCGCTGTCGCTCGCCATCGGCATGCTGATCGACGACGCCATCGTGGTCCGCGAGAACATCGTGCGGCACGTGGAGCACGGCGAGGACCACTACACCGCCGCCGGCGAGGGCACCAGCGAGATCGGCTTCGCGGTGCTGGCCACCACGCTGTCGGTGCTGGCCGTGTTCATCCCGGTCGGCTTCATGGGCGGCATCGTCGGCAAGTTCTTCTTCGAGTTCGGCATCACGGTGGCGTTCGCCATCGCGGTGTCGCTGTTCGTGTCGTTCACCCTCGACCCGATGCTCTCCTCGATCTGGTACGACCCGCAGGCGGAGGGGCACGCCGAGAGGGGGCCGATCGGCAGGCAGCTGGAGCGCTTCAACCAGAAGTTCCGCGACCTGGGAGTCTGGTACCGGGGCGTGATCGCGTGGGCGCTGGACCACCGCAAGGCGACGGTCGGCGTGGCGCTGGGCGCGTTCGTCCTCGCCATCAGCCTGTTCGGCGTGGGAGCCGTGGGCGGCGAGTTCATGCCGCGGTCCGACCGGAGCGAGATGGAGGTGACGGTCGAGACGCCGGTGGGCTCGTCGCTGGCCTACACGCGCGCCAAGGCGGAGGAGCTGGACCGGTTCATCCGGTCGCTGCCGGAGGTGCAGTTCACGTACCTGACGATCGGCGGCGGAATGCAGACCACGGTGACCGACGGGAGCATCTACGTGCGGCTCAAGGCCCGGGCCGAGCGCAGCCGCTCGCAGGACGAGATGATGGTGGCGGTGCGGGAGGCGATGGCCAGGTTCCGCGGCGTGCGGGCGTACGTGCTGGACGCCGGCGGCATGGGCGGCGGCCAGCGGCCGATCCAGGTGAACATCCTGGGACCCGACCTCGCGCGGCTGCAGCAGATCTCCGAGCGGGGGCTCGCCGCGGTGCGCGACGTGCCCGGCCTGGTGGACCTCAGCTCGAGCCTGGAGGGGCGTAAGCCCGAGTTCGTCGTCGAGCTGGACCGCGACCTGGCGGCGAACCTGGGAGTCACCATCGGCTCCGTGTCCCTGGGGCTGCGGACCGTCCTCTCGGGCACGACGGCGTCGAACTACGAGGATGCCACCGGTCTCACGCACGACGTGGTGGTCCGCCTGGCCCCGGAGTACCGGGAGTCCTCCGCCGACCTGGCGCGCGTTCCGCTCGCCACGACGCAGACGGACGAGCGGACGAGGTCGCTGGTCATGGTGCCGCTGGGTCAGGTGGCCCGCATCTCGCCGAGCGGCGCTCCCAGCGAGATCAAGCGCTACCAGCTCGAGCGCATGGTCCGGCTCGAGGGAAACACGCAGGGCCGCTCGCTCACCCAGGTCTCGGCCGACATCGACCGCCAGCTGCGGCAGGGCGACGTGCTGCCCGCGGGCTACCGCATCGCCGTGGGCGGCGAGCAGGAGATGTTCGTGGAGTCGGTGGGCTACATCATCGAGTCGCTGATCCTGGCGATCGTGTTCGTGTACCTCATCCTCGCGTCCCAGTTCGGCTCGTTCCTGCAGCCGTTGGCCATCATGCTGGCGCTGCCGCTGTCGCTGGTCGGAGTCATGCTGGGACTGATAGTCACTGGCGGCACCTTCAACATGCTGAGCATGATCGGCGTCATCATGCTGATGGGTCTGGTCACCAAGAACGCCATCCTGCTCGTGGACTTCACGAACAAGTCCCGGGAGGCGGGCTCCGGCCGGCGCGAGGCGGTGATCGACGCCGGACAGATCCGGCTGCGGCCGATCATGATGACCACGCTGGCGATGATCTTCGGCATGCTGCCGACGGCGCTGGCGCTGGGCGAGGGCGGCGAGTTCCGCGCCCCCATGGCGCGGGCCGTGATCGGCGGCCTCATCACCTCGACGCTGCTGACGCTGATCGTGGTGCCGGTGGCCTACACCTTCTTCGACGACCTGGGCGGCCGCGTTCTGGGGTGGGTCTCCGCCAGGAACACGGGCGAAGGTCTGGCTGCGGAACGGGAGGAGGCCGTGCCCGAGGGCGTGCCGGAGGTGTTCCCCGCCGACTAGTCGTCGTTAGGGACGTCGTCCGGCAGGCTCGAGCAGGCGAGCCAGGTGCGGGCCCGGCCGTGTCGGCCGGGCCCGCGGCTCCTGTTGACATCCGATGTGCCGCGCTGGAGATTGGCCCTATAGACACGCGATAGGGGGGCGCGCGGCGCTTGCGCCGCCCTCCGTCGGCCGGGCCCGGGCGCCGCGCGGCTGCGGGCGCCGTGGCCCACCGTGAGGTCTTCCACGCACACGGCGGACTACGTGTCCGTTGGGGTCCGGTCGAAGGGCACCGCGACCGCGCGCGCCCGGCTGGTAGGGAGGCGGGGCGAGGTGCGTGGTAGTGTCGGAGCCGAGCGCTGCAACATGCGGCGCACGCGGCGGGTAGAACGGGAACGCGCCGTGGGCGTGCGGACCGCGGTCGAGCCGGACGGTCAGCGCGGAGCGGGGGCGCCCGCGACGCGCTCCGCGAGATCGCGGGTGTCGCTCAGGAGCCTGGCGTGCTGGGCGTACTCGGGCAGGTCCTTGGCACGCTCCGCCGTGTAGTTCCGCAGGAACGACTGCAGGGCTCGGCGCTGGGCGGCGACGTCGCCCGCCAGCGCGGCGCCGCGGGCCCGCAGAATCAGACCGTAGAGATGCGTGGGCGATGCGCGGAGAATGGTGTCGGCCTGCGCACCGGCGCCGACCGGATCGCGCAGCGCGAGGCCGATCAGTCCAATGTGGAGGCGCGCGTCCATGTCGAGATCGAAGCCGAGCGCGCGGTGAGCCTGGAGGGCCATCGGCCCGAACTGCGCCACCTGCGCGGAGTCCGCGGCCTCGTCGGCCAGCATCACCCGGTCGAAGAGGCGGTCGGCCGCCTGCCGGGGGGTCAACCGGGCGATGTCGGCGGCCGGGGCGAGTCCGCCGTCGCTGGCGCCGCCAGCCGGCGCGGTCGGAGCGCCCCCGCGCCCGACGGCTATCGCCACGGCCGCCAGTGCGGCGGCGGCTGCGACCGCGGCGACGATCCAGGGCGTGCGATCGCCCGCGCCGCGCGCCGGGCGGGATTTCGCCGGCGCGCCGCACTCCGGGCAGAACCTGGCGCGCGCCGACAGGGCGGCGCCGCACCTGGCGCAGGCGTGGTGGTCGGTCAGGGGACCCCCGCCCGCAATGCAGAAGCCGCCTGTGGACTCGGCCCCGCAGGCGGGGACTCGCGGGGGAATGGGGAGGGCATGGGTGGAAGCTAGGCGGCTCTTCCGAGGGGTGGTACTGCCGGCGCTGGCGGCGGCTCTAGCGCTCGGCGCGGGGCCCTCGGCAGCGCGCGCCCAGACGGGAGCTATCGCCGGCGTCGTGCGCTCGGCGCAGACCGCCGAGCCGCTCGCCGCAGTCGTCGTCAGCGTCCTGCGCTCCGGGCTGCGGACCACCGGCGACTCCGCCGGGGCATTCGCGTTCGCCGAGGTGCGGGCCGGGAGCTGGCAGGTGGAGGTGCGGAGCATCGGGTACCGGGTGGCGGTCGTCCCGGCGGTGGTGCGCGTTGGCCAGCGGACGGTGCTCGACGTACGCCTCCAGCCCGCGCCCGTCGCGCTGCCCGCGTACGACGCGGTCGCCCGATCGGCGGACCGCGAGCGCTTCGAGGACCAGGCCCAGGTCTCCACTCGCTCGCTCGACATCGGCGATATCCGCGCAGTGCCGGGCCTGGCCGAATCGGACCTGCTGCGCACGGTGCAGCTCATGCCCGGCGTGGTGGCGCGCAACGATTTCTCGGTCGGCCTCAACGTCCGCGGCGGCGACGCCGACCAGAACCTGGTCCTCCTGGACGGCCAGGTGGTCTTCAACCCGTTCCACCTCGGCGGGCTGGTTTCGACGTTCGCCGACGACGCCGTCGAGGGGCTGGAGTTCCTGGCGGGGGGCTTCCCGGCGCGCTACGGGGGCCGGCTGGCCAGCGTGCTCGACATCTCGCAGCGCGATGGCAACCCGGAGCGCGTCCACGGGTCGGCGGCGGTGTCGCTGCTCTCGTCCAAGCTCTCGCTGAACGGACCGTTGCCCGGCGGCGCCGGTACGTGGATCATAGCGGGACGGCGCACCTACGCCGACAAGGTGGTCTCGGCGCTCAGCTCCGAGGAGTTTCCGTACCACTTCCAGGACCTCGTCGGCCGAGTGACGCTGCCGCGGGTTCTCGGCGGCGTGCTGAGCGCGACCGCGTTCACGAGCGGGGACTACTTCCACGTCGTCCTGTCCGAGGCGACGACCGGCCAGGCGTCGCGGGACTTCCGCTTCAACTGGGGGAACGGCGTCGCCGGCCTGACGTACCAGCGCTCCTTCGGCCCTAGCGCCACGATCTCGCAGCGCGCGGGAGCGAGCCGCTTCTTCGCCGACATCGACGTCGAGCCCGGCCTCTACTTCTTCCGCAACCGCGTGCAGCGTCTGGGGCTCGCGGGCGACCTGGAAGTCCGAGCCGGAGCGCACGCCCTGGCGGCCGGCTACGTCCTGGAGCGGCACTCGATCACCTACCACTCGGGCGCGCCGGGGCTGGAGATGGACTTCGGCACCGACCGCATGCGGCCGGCGGCGCTGGAGATCTACGCGGAGGATCAGTGGCGGCCCGCGCCGTGGCTGCTGCTGCGTCCCGGCGCGCGGCTCACGTCCGTGGGGTCGGCGCGCTTCCGCCGCGCGGCTCCGCGGTTCTCGGCGAAGGCCTTCCTCTCGAGCCGCACCGCGGTCAGCGCCGCGGTGGGACGCTACTACCAGTACGTCCAGTCGCTGCGCAACGAGGAGATCCCCATCACTCTCTTCGAGTTCTGGATCGGGGCCGACTCGACACTGCCGGTCGCCTCGGCGGACCACGCGATCCTCGGCTTGGAGCACTGGGTCAGCGACGGGCTCCAGGTGATGCTGGAGGGATACTGGAAGGGGATGCGCGACCTCGCGGACGAGAACCCGGCCGACGACCCGGAGGTGAGCGGGGACGAGTTCCGCCGCGCCAGGGGCAATGCCTACGGCATGGACTTCTACGTCCGCAAGACGACGGGCCGCCTGACCGGCTGGATAGCCTACACTCTGGGCTGGGTCACCCGCGCCACGGAGGACGGCGACAGCTTCGCGCCGGCGCAGGACCGGCGCCACAACGTCAACGTCGTGGCCAACACGCGCGGCCCTCTGGGCGCGGAGCTGACCCTGCGGTTCGGATACGGATCGCCGCTGCCGTACACCGCCGTCGCCGGGCAGTGGATCCACCGCTACTACGACCCCGGACGCAATCTCTTCCTCGGCGTCGGGCTGGAGCCGTATCGGACCGGGCGCAACGCCGAGCGCTACCCGGCCTACACGCGAGTGGACATGTCGGCGCGGTGGACCTTCCGGTGGCTCGGCGCGCGCTGGCACCCGACGATGCAGCTGCTCAACGCGACCGCGCGCACCAACGTCTTCGTCTACTTCTTCGACTACGGCCAGCAGCCGCCGGTCCGGCGCGGGCTCTCGCAGTTCCCGTTCATGCCGACGCTCGGCTTGGAGGTGGTGTTTTGAGGCGGGGGCGTGGGCGCACGGAGGCACGGGCGCACGGAGGCACGGGCGCACGGCTGCGCGTCCGGGCGGCTGTCGCGATCCTCGTCTCCGCGCTGGTGGCCGGGTGCGAGCTCGAGGAGCTGACCGTTCCGCTCGGTCGCGAGATGATCGCCGTCCACGGCATGCTCTCGCTGGCCCCCGACGCGGTGATGCAGTACGTGATCGTGGAGCGCACGATCACCGGCACGGGAGAGCTCCCGGAGACCGACAGCCTGCGCGGAATCCCGCGCCCGCCCCTGCCGGTGTCCGGCGCGACGGTCGTGGTCACTCGCGACGACGGCCTGGCGCTGCGCTACAGCGAGACGGCGACGCCGGGTATCTACGGGCTGGCCCTGGACCCGGCGGTGTCGTTCCTCTCGCCGGGCCGGGAGTACCGTCTGCGGGTGGATCTGCCGGACGGGCGGCAGGTGCTGGGGAGGACCACGATGCCGGCGCCGCCGGTGGTGACCGGGCTTCCCGACGCGGGCGCGACGTTCGATCGGGACCGCGACACGCTGCGGCTGAGCTGGACCGCCGCCGAGGGCTTCGACTGGGTCTTCGTGCAGGTGCGCCCGCGCGACCTGGAGCGTCGCACCACCCTGGGGCTGCTCACCGACTCGTCCTCGGTCACGATCCCGGGGCGGCTCCCGGCCGTGTGGGTGGCGGGAACGCGCCAGACACTCGCGGTCTCGGCGATAGACAGGAACTACTTCGACCAACTGCGCACCGGGAACGACGACTTCACGGCCGGAGGGTACCTGAATCACCTCGAGGGCGGGATCGGCGTCTTCGGCTCGGTGGCGCCGATCATCCGGACCGTGGTGGTGCGCGCCGCCGTCGACCACCCGTACGAGGGACGCTACGCGCTGCGGATGCTCGTGGGCGCCGACTCGCTCGTGGGCGAGATGGAGCTGTACGTGACGCGGGACCTGGCGGAGCCGCTGTACGTGAGCGCCATCGTCACCGGCGTAACAGGGCCCGCCTCGGCCAGCCCCGTCACGCCGCTGGCGGAGGCCGAGGCGAGCGGGGAAGTGGGAGGGGGTCAGATCAGCATGCGCATCGTGGAGAACGGGACCTGGAGGCGCGGCACGATCGAGGGAGCGTTCGAGCCGGCGGGCACCAGCACCGGCGTCGTGCGCGCCGCCGACGGGAGAGTGACGGGGGGATTCACCCTCACGCGACTGCCCTGACGCGGCCGCTCGGCCTGCTGCGGACCCCGGGCGCGGACCCGGGCACCAAGCCGCGGGCCCGCGGTCCCTGCCGCTGGCGTGGGCCCGGCGGTCATCCTAGGTTTAGGCGAAATGTCGCTCGTTTCCCAGGCACACCGTCAGGCGGGCGATGCGATCGGATCGCACGCCAACGAGATCGCGCAGGCATGGCGCGACGCCGTGCGCGCCGACGCGTCCATCACGGGCGACGACCTCCTGCCCGACCTGCTCCTCACGAACCAGGTCCCCGCGCTGCTGGCCGACATCGCCCGCTCCCTCAAGGAAGGCGAGGAGGGCGGCTCCTCCGAATCGTCCATCGCCAGGCGCCGGCGCGGGCTGCGGTTCGGGAAGCTGCGCGGGCTGGCGCGGTACGACGCCTCCGACCTGTACCGCGAGTTCCGGCACCTGCGGCAGACGATCTGGAAGTTCCTGAGGCGCGAGCTGGACTGGGGCCGCGGCGAGGCGTTCGAGGTGATGCTGGCCATCGACCAGTACCTCGACGAAGTCATCGGCGCGAGCCTGCGCGGCTTCGTGGAGGCGAAGGAGCGCACCAGCGACGCCGAGGGCGAGGCGATCGATGGCTGAGGCGCTGCCACAGAGCGGCGTCGTGCCCGGCGCGCAACTGATGGGCGAGCTGTCCCGCGGCCCCACGCGCTGGGACCTATACTTGGAGACCACCCTCGCGCCCGATCTCGGCGCGGTGCGCGGACGCGTGCACTTCGTGCAGGCCGACCGGCGTCGAACCAGCGCCTGGATCTTCTTGGAGCGCACCGACCGGGAGGTGCGCGAACGCCTCTCCGGTTTCTCGTCCATCGAGCTGTGGAGCCTGCTGGAGTCGCTCACGCCCTAGGGAAGCCGTCAGCCGTCAGCCATCAGCTGTCAACTATCGGCATTTCCGGGCCTTCTCTGACGGCTGATCGCCGATCTCCAGTCCTGCCCTCAGGCCACTCCTCCCGCGCTCGCAGGGCCCTCGCCTGAATGGCGAGCGAAGCGATCGCAAATACCTGAGTCTCTTGGACTTGACTCGGAGCACGGTGGGCGGAGATTGGGCCGGGGAAGGCCGCCGCAATCGAGTGCGGCTGCCCCAAGTGTGCGAGGGCGTGCTGCGGCCCGAGCGCGCCTTTGGGCGCACGCCTTTGCCCGAGCGCACGGCGGGCTGACGCTGTGGGCCGCGCGCGCTCACGGCGTGCCGCGCGCTTCGAGCCTGGGTACGACCCGAATCGGGGGACGGCTCCTTGGGTCATCGGCGGGCGCCTCGCTCGCGTTCCTCCGTGTGCCTGCCTGCGGCGAGCCGCCGGGCTGGTGGAGCCGTTCTGCTCGCCTTCCTCGCCTTCTCGGGCCTGCAGTGCGTGCAGGATCTGTTCACCAACCCGCGTGAGATCACCTTCACGTTCGACGTCACGCCGGGCGACTCCGCCGTCGTCAACGTCGGCGACACCGTCCAGCCGTTCACCGGCACGCTGACGGCCGACGGGCGGTCGGCGGGTTTCACCCTCGGCTGCAGCGTGATCTCGGGGCAGGCGGTGGCGCGCGCGGACACCGCGGCCGGCTGTCGCCTGTTCGTGACGGGGCGGGGCGAGGCCCAGGTACGGCTGCAGCCGCGGAGCGTGTCGCTGCCGGTGGACACGATAGCGCGCACCGTCCGTGTGGTGGGCGTGGTGCCGCGTATCGCTCTTTCCACTGCGCGCACCGAGGACACGCTCTACAGCCTGCTCGAGACCGCGACGCTCCAAGCGACGGCGCGCACGCGGCACGGCGACGAGATCACCGGAGCGCCCATCACTTGGCGGCAGGTGTCGGGGGGGAACTTCGTCACCCTGCTCGATGCGGGCACCGGCTCGATCCGCGCGGACTCGAACGGCGTCGCGGTCTTCGAAGCCTCGGTCGACACCGCACACGCGCAGCGAACGGTGCGGGTGCGGCAGCGGCCCACGACGCTCGCGCTCAGCGTGCAGCAGGTCCGTCTGCGCGCCGTGGGCCAGACGTTCTCACTCGGCGCCGCGATGCGGGACGCGCGCACCAACGCAGTCGCGAACCTCAGCCCGACGTGGACGTCGCGCGGCCCGAGCGTGGTCAGCGTCACGGCCGGGATGCTCACTGCGGTGGGCGAGGGCGCAGCCTACGTCGTGGCATCCTTCACGGACGCAAGCCTCGGCGCCAGCGTGTCCGACAGCACGGCGGTGATCGTGCAGCAGGCGCGGCTCGGCCTGCTGTCCGGGGACGCGCAGACCGGCACGGTGGGCTCTCCGCTCGGCGCGCCGCTGGTGGTGCAGCTGGCGGACGGCAGCGGCGCGGCGCTCCGCGACTCGGGCGTCGCGGTGGTCTTCCGGGTGACCGGCGGCGGCGGGCACTTCGGCTCCGCGACCGACACGCTGCGCACGGCGGACACGGTGCGCACTGATGTCCAGGGCCAGGCCCGCTCCAGTCCGACCCTCGGCCGACTGGTCGGACCCAACGCCATCAGTGCGCAGGGGCCGGGGCTCGCGGGCCCGGCAGTCGCGTTCACGGCGACAGGCACCCCCGCGCCTCTCAAGACGTTCCTCGCCGACTCGGGGGTCGGACAGAGCGGGACGGTGGGTCAGCCGCTCGCTCGAGCGTTCGTGGTGGTGGCGCGGGACACGTTCGGGAATGCCGTGAGCGGAGTGCCCGCGCGGTTCGTGGTCCGCTCGGGCGGGGGGAAGCTGAACGGCACGCTGGACTCGGTGGACGCGACGGCCGACGCCACCGGGCGCGTGCGAGCCACGCTCACGGTCGGACAGACGGCCGGGCCCAACGAAGTGGACGTGACGGCCTTCGCTGCCGGGAATCCGTACCAGCGCTTCACGGCGACCGGAACGCCGGGCCCCGCCAAGCGCCTCGCCTTCACGGTCCAGCCCGACACCATCGTGGCCGGTGTCTCGTTCGTGCCGGCGGTGCAGGTGACGGTGCGGGACACGTTCGGCAACCGGGCTTCCGGAGCGACCAACTCCGTGACGCTGTCCATAGCGGCGGGGACGGGAACGGCTGGGGCTGCGCTTGGCGGGACCAAGGCCCTGGCCGCGGTGGACGGGCTCGCGTCCTTTGGCGTGCTGACCGTGGACAGGTCGGGCGCCGGCTTCCGTCTGGTGGCCGTGTCGGACGGTCTCGTTCCCGACACGAGCGCCCCGTTCGCCGTGAGCGCGGGGGCCGCCGATCACATGATGTTCCTCGCGCCGCCCCGCGGCGCGCGCGCCGGCGCGCCCGTGTATCCGCCCGTCCAGGTGGCTGTGGTGGACGCGAGCGGCAACGTGTTGAGCTCCTTCGCCGGGGACGTCGCGCTCTCGATCG
>Ga0316628_100000927_pt1 | contig 19638 bp, 16 predicted proteins | sample OWC_Aug_M2_C1_D5_FD_207648 | JGI IMG/M metagenome (GOLD analysis project Ga0316628, IMG submission 207648) | Wetland soil microbial communities from Old Woman Creek delta, Ohio, United States - OWC_Aug_M2_C1_D5_C | ecosystem: Environmental > Terrestrial > Soil > Wetlands | place: USA: Ohio... | reverse complement strand
CTATAATGCCGGGCTAAGGCGCGGGCTAAGTCGGCGATCAGAGCGTTCCGACGTCCGAACGTCCGGAGTCCGAACCCGAAGATCGGGATTCAGGAGTCAGGAGTCAGTCAGGAGTCAGGAATTAGGAGTCAGGAGTCGGCAGTCACGGCTTCGGCGAGCAGGGAGGCGACGCGTGGTGAAATCACGATTACGTGTGGCGCTCGGCACGGCTGGGCTGGCACTGGTAGTGTCCAGTTGCACGTCGAAGTCGGCGGCACCGCCGGCCGCTGAAAAGCCCGAGATGACATCAGCGCCCGGGCTGTGGCAGGTGTACGACCAGTCGCTCAAAGAGGCGAAGTACATCGACCTGACGCACACGATCACACCTTCCATTCCGGTCTGGAAGGGGTTCGAGCGTGCGACGTTCGGCCCTGCGCGGAACCCGGCAACCGGAAAGCCGTACACGTACGAGAAGGACGGTTTCGAAGCGACGAGGTACGTGCTCGGCACGGACCAACTCGGCACGCAGCTCGACCCGCCCGCGCACTGGGCGCCCCAGTACCCTGCGATCGACGAGTTACCCGCCAGCTACACGCTGCGACCGCTCGTCGTCATCTCGATCGTCGATCAGCTCGCTTCGAATCCCGGCTACCACCTTCAAGTCGCAGACATCGAGCGATGGGAGACGACCAACGGCACGATCCCCGCCGGGTCGGTCGTGATGGTGCGGTCCGACTGGTCGAAGCGCTGGCCCGACCCCGCGCTCGCAACGCTCACGGTCTTCCCGGGCGTCTCACTCGCGGCGCTGAAGTTCCTGCACGAACAGCGGCACATCCTGTTCCACGGCCACGAGCCGCTCGACACCGACACGACGCCCACCCTCGAAGGCGAGCATTGGTTGATGCACAACGGGTACGCGCAGGCGGAGGGCGTCGCGAACCTGGACCAGGTCGCTGAGGCCGGTTGTCTCATCGCGATCGGGTACCCGAAGTTCGGTGGCGGGACAGGGGGCTACGCGCGCCACATCGCCATCTGCCCGGCGGGGTGGAAGTACGGCGCGTCGATAGACGAACTCCACGACGCGCCGCTGCCGAAGCAGAAGAAGGCGCTGGGCTGGGATGCCGCGGCCGGGATGCAGGTTCGAAAATAGCACCCAGGGACGTGTCGAAGGCCGGCGGCGGGGTGCGAGTTACGCCTCAGACGTGCGCGGTGGCAGGGTGCTCGCTGCTTCCTGAGTGTCGCGCGCCGGCGCGCGGCCGCGTGCACGTGTCTCCCGGGTAGCTATGCCGGCGGCGTGATGCGGGCCAGAAGTGCCTCGAACTCGGCGACCCGCTCGGGAGCATCCAGGGCGTCAGCGAACTCAGCGACGAGACGGCGGACACGTTTGAAATCGATCCCGCTGTGATGAAGGCGCAACAACCGCTCGATGTCAGCGCGATCCTGATCCCGCCAGGCAACAGCCTTATACACGATGAGGTCTTCCGGAAGAGCGACGGCCGGGGAGACGTTGCCAAGGTCCACCCGCGTTGCGCGGGCGAGCGCCTCCTGCTCGAACGGCAGCCACGCGAGGGTCAGGTCGATTGGCGTTCCCGATGCTTCGTGGCGCAACAGCAGTACCTGATGCTCGCGCGCGAACGCCACCGCGTCGTCGATTCGCGGGGCGATGCCGTGGCTCTGAAGCACGTCGACCGCGTGTCCGATGTCGAGCGCGGGCCGCCAGATGGTTGCATCGATGTCGAGCGTGGTGCGCGGCACGCCGCGCGCGATGACCGCGATGCCGCCGATGATCATCGCGGGTGCGCCGAGGGTGTCGAGGGCGGCGACCAGTGCTTGAAGCGCGGTGGTCGCGGCTTCGTCCGCGGTCATCGGCGGTCCCCGTACGCCGCGTGCAGCCGGCCCCACGCGGATGCCGCCTGCTCTTCACCGCGCCTGCGCACCTCGTCGGGCGCAACCGGCCAGCCGACCGATCGGCCCAGGAGGGCAAGCAGTGACAGCGCCTGCCGCCACGACAGGGCCGGATCGACGGGCGGCGGCGACGCGTGCGCCGCTTGCGCAGCCTCGGCTGCGGCCCGGTGGTCCTCGACCCATTGTCGAAGCTGCTGTCTTCTGCCGTGGTCCGTCACGAACGACATTGTACCTCCACGCCGGCCGCGGAGTCGGACCCGACACGGTGCACGGAACGTGTTCGAAGCCGCGCTGCCGATCGACGCGCGCACCGAAGCGGGACAAGGCGCTGCAATGGGACGGGGCGGGGCATGCGCCTGCGGAAGTTGGACGCGGCATTTCTGCGGGAGAAACCGCTATGGCCAGAACCGGTCAGCGGCCACGGCGCGCAGCAACGCCTCGAGCGGCCACACGTCGATGCGAATGCGCTCCGACCTGCCACCATGCCGTCATTCTGCCATGTAAAATGACGGCGACCATTGCATTCCCGATCGCGCTCGACGGCCTCGCGGCGGCGGGACAGGCGCCGGCGCGCGCTACATCGCCAGATGCCCGGCGAGGTGGAGTACGGCCGCGTCGATAGACAGACTGCACGGCGCGCCCGCTGCCGAGGCAGGGCAGAATCCTGCATCGACCGCGGGATCGGGGGCCAGAAAATAGGCCAGGGTCATGGTGTGGGTGTCCGCTGCGGCGGGAAGCGGTCCCGCTGCTCGAACAGTGCTCGGTTGAACTCGCACAAGAAGTCGGGAATACGGAGGCTGTCCGCCCAGTCATGCTCCATGACAGCCGAAAGCGGGCAAATCCGGCAGTCGTGCTTCCATCGGCAGTTCTCGCACGATCCCCAAGACGAATAACGTCGCACCCGACTGCGGAACACGCCCAGTCCCGCGACGCCGTTTTCGTCGCTGATCGGCTCATTCAGGTGCAGTCGACGTAGCGCGTTCACGGCCGGCTGCAACACCCGGGGCGGCGCCGGCGCGTACGTGCGCGTCGCCATGAGGCAGGCGGCGCTTGTTCCATCCGCGTCGATCGTCAGGCTGCGGTTCGTCGGCGCGGCGCAGAACCACGGACCGCGTTCGGGGGTCCGCCCGCGGGAGATTCCCTTCCGAAAGGGGGCAAATGGAACATGCTGCGTTCGTCCGTAATGGAGGAGCACGGTGTGTGCGATGCGCTCAAGCTGACCGTTCAGATCCGCCATGGACACATGACGAGTTCCCACTCCCATTGCCGCGTTTATCGAGATGGTGCCGGCGCCGCTCGCCATCAATTGCGAGACCGAGTCCGCCAAACGCCCAACCGTTTCGGGCGTGACGGTTGCGGCAATGCTGACGTGACGGGCCAAATACCGGGGACACCCGCGCCGGAGCGTAGCAAACAAATCAGCCAGAAGGTCGAAGCTGCGAGGTGAACGTCGATCGTTGACGCCGCGTGAGCCGTCGAGGCTGACCTGAACATCGAAACGATGCTTCGCGAGAAAGCACAGGATTTCGCGATCCAAGAGAAGACCGTTGGTCAGCAGCTTGTAGCGCACCCTCTTGTCGGCGCGACGATGAGAGGAGATGTACTCCACGGTTGTTCGAACAAGCGGAAACGCCTGTAACGGTTCGCCCCCGGTGAACGACACCCACACGGACCGCAGCGGTGAGGCCAGAAGCTTGTCCGCGGCGGCGGCGACCGTGGGCCAAGGCGGAGACATCTCCGCATGCCCGCGAATCCAGCAGTACGAGCAGTGCTGATTGCATCCGGACGAGGCGACAATGACGATCTCGCGAAGCGGTGGCGTCGGAGTCATCGCGCTCCTTCAACGCGTCGGGAGATTCTGTAACAGCACTTGAATGCGGTCTCGAATCCCGGCCGGAAGTCCGAGGTTCAGGGCGTGGCGAAGGGCCGCCCGAGCTTCAGCGCCACCAATCCTCGCGATCGCCGTCGCGGCGCGGACACGGTATCGGTAGTCGAACCGCGCCTTGTTGAGTCCGACGTATGCCTCCGACCCTATGGGACCATTTGGCCTTGAACCGACGTCGGTGGACCGGCTGACATCGTGTTCAGCATTGCGAAGATGCAGGTTGTAGGCGACAAGCTCCGGTGTGGAAGGACCGTTCTCCAGCACCGTCGCAAGCGGAGAGAGCGCCGGGCGTCCCAAACGTACCACCGCTTCGAGCTCTCCTTCGTGGCAACCGTCGCAGTTGAACCAGTCGAGAAGGGCGCGGAAGGCGATGTTGCTTTCGCCGGTGGCGTAGCTCGCATCAATACCGCACGAGGAGAACAACCAGCCTTGCATCGCCACACGATCGTCGAGCGCGATGCTCGGACACCGGTCATCGGAGTCGAGGGTGTAGCGACACTTTCGAATTGGTTCCCCCTGCCGTAAGCGCAGACGGTTAACGATCGATTTCGGGTCTACGTTGGCACGGAATGCCTGCCCTAATGTCAGGCAGTCTCGCTCTGATCCGTCCGACATGATGTTTCCGTTCCCAAGCAGGCCCTCTTGCTTCCAGTACACTGCAAGGCGCAAGGTGTGTCCCAATTCGTGAGCCAGCGTTTCCCGGTTATCGTCTCCCAGAATCAAGACCGCATTGCGCAATCCTTCGTCTTCGAGGACTTGGACAGTACACCCGGTCGGTTGAGTTCCGCGTGCGTAGTACACGTTCAGCATCTCTGGCTGGTACCATTTCGACCGGAAAATATTCAGCCACTTGTCGCCTTCACAATCCGCCTCCCCGTCGGGCGCCTGGGCGACCACGTTCGTCATCCCTTTCTCTTTAAAGCGGACGCCGACGGTCATGTCCTGCAGGACGTCATTCGCCCTTTGCAGGTCGCGTCGCGCAGTCTCCTCGACCGACGCTTTGTAATTCGTCTCGTAATACTTCGGGGGCCTCGCGATCCAGAATTGCACCGGGACTACAATGGCGTCTCTCAGGGTGACCGATTCGCGGTCGCCGCACGCCGCTGTCCAACGCTTCAGGTGTTTCAGGGCCATCGCGCTGAGCGGCGAGAAGACAGAGACCTCCGAACGGCAGGCCTGACCGGGGGTGAGAAGGTTGTCAAGCGACAGGAACGTCCCGGCCGTGCCGTAGACACGGTCGTTCCAACATTTCTCAGCTTGTCCGTCCAGGACAAAGAAGGCTTCCTGCCCCGGAGGCTTGCCGTTCAGTTCGATCACGTCCTTGCATGCAGAGTACGGCACTGGAGCAGGGAGCTTGGGCCACGTATATGAATAGTGGGCTACGGTTGCTCCGTCCGCCATCTGTTCAACGGCCAATTGGATCGCCGGCGCCGCTGACGCAGTACCGGTTGATATGAATGCAGCCGGAGTGGCGACGACCGGCCGGCCGGCCGGTGATACCGGCAGGTTCCGAAGTGTGCTGATTCCGACTCTCACTCTAAGACCCGAGGAATCCCACACCGCAGGTCCTTCAAGGGGCAGGGTCCCGAGGGAGTCAGCTTGTGAATCGAATGCGAGGCTGACCGACGCTCCAGGCGGTCCGGTGACGGTCATGCGCCAGCTGACCGTCGTCTGCACTTGAGTGAGAGGGAAGCAGTCACGGAACTCGCACCCGGCGACAACCGGAGGACCAACGCCCACTGTCGAGGTCAATGCAGCGGCTGACCACGGTGGCCCCTCTCGTGGAGACGCGGTCGGGACGAAGATCGAACCAGCGCCCACCGCCATCAGAAGTGCGACGACGGCTATTGTGCGCATGTGTACCTCATCAGCTGGGACGCTTCGTGCCAACAGCGCCAGCATCCACCGATGGGACACGCCGAAGGGCATCGGTCGCCGCGCTCGCGCGCGTAGCAGCTACACGCCTCCTACGACGCCCTTCCTTGGACGCGGCCGCAGGACTTCCGGTTGTTTGCGACGAAACTCATCAGGATCTTGGCCGATGAGCGTCAGAACTTTATCGAGAAGAGAACAAGCCGTCTCCCACGCGGGTCGGACGGTCTCTTCCAACAGCCTTCTCGTTGTAATCCACTCAGGCACTTCCCCCTCAGTCGGGTCGCATGACCCCGGCGCCCACCTGGGCCACTTTTCCTCGTCGTCTCTTGTGTCGTCCCCGTCGGGAACGCGGAACGGGAAGTCACCCGCGAAGCGCCCGGCCAGGATCAGGAGCTCGCGCAGGTAGGCCTCGACCTCGCAGAGACCGAGGATGACCTCATCGGGAATTTGATTTGGCATGTATCGTCTCCTTTCAGCCATGACGACGGCGATCTACCAATGACCGGCTGCGACCGCTCCACCTTCGCGTGAGGCGAAAGCGGCAACGCGGCCTCGGGACTCAGAATTTCCCCGACTTCGCCTCCAGGACACCAATGCGTCCGTCGCCCCTTCCGCGAACCAGGGCCAGGTACTTCCCGTCACGAGTGATGTCGAAGCCTGCCGAGATCATGTCCGTCCCCAGCGCAATCGCCGGAAACGAATCGACCGTGGTCTTCCGAGTTGGATCCACCGCCCGGAGCGACAACCCCTTGCCTGCGCCTTCCCATCCACTCACGAGCAGTAACCCGCCGCGCATCCATTTCACGCGCCACGCCTCGGCCCCGGAGGTTACGACCGTGGGGACGCCCCGGCCCACAGATGGAACGACAGCTGCCTCTCGCCCTCCGTTCGGTGTTGCGGTGACAAGGGCGACCTGCTGGCCGTCTGGCGACCAGGCTGGCACTTGCTCCTCTGGGACTCCCGCGGTGAGCCGAACGGGGATTCCGATCGGCTGGCCGTCCCGCATCGGCTGGAGCCAGACGTGGATGCCGCCATCTCGCTCCGAAGCGAAGGCCAGTTGGGAGCCGTCAGGCGACCACACCGGTTCCGTGTCCTCAGCCGGATTGTTCGTAATGTTGCTGGCTATGCCCCCATTGGCTGGCGCCACCCATATGTCACGTTGCTCGCCAGTAATGCCAAGAAAGGCGACCCACCGACCGTCGGGCGACTCCATCGCCTGGGAGACGACGTTCGCTGGCACTCCTGAGAACTTGAGTGTCAGCGGTCGTAGTGGTCCGTCAGCCATGTTTCCCAGAAGGCGCTGCACCCAAACTCCTTGCCGACTGCTGGCCCGGACGTTCATGTACAGCGACTTGCCGTCGAATGCGAACGACGGGTAGCCTTGTTGACCTCCGCCGCCAACCGATCGCTCGCTGTGTGAACCGAGGTCCCGGATTGCGATTTGCGCCCGCGTGGCAGCAGATGAGAACAACAGCGTGCGGCCGTCTCCGCTGACGACGGGGGACTGTTCTGGGCCGAGGCCGGTGGTGACTGCGTTCGGAGTGCCGCCGTCAGCAGACACTCGCCACAGCTGCCACTGTCCGCCGCGCGTCGAGGAGAAGTAGATGAACCCGGAGCCCGACCAGGCGGGATGGAGATCGGCGTCGCCCTGCGTCACCTGACGGGCGACACCGCCTGTCGCCGGCACCACCCAGAGTCCGTCCCAGGCCCAGTAGCAGATTTCGCGGCTATCGGGCGACCACGCGGGACTACCGTGATCGGAGAGACCGAAGCCGCTGCGAGTCACGACGCGGATCGAGTCGGGAGCGTCGATCGCGGCGACTGCGATCCTGTCGGAGTCCCCAGATGCACCCGTCGCGAACGCGATGCGTGTCCCGTCCGGCGACACGGCGGGGTCCCGTCCATCAGGGAACACCAGGACCGCCATGTCGCTGTTGAGCCGCGGCGCCTCGTAGATCCCGCGCTTGCCGTTGCGATCCGACTCGAAGTAGATCTTCGTGCCGTCCGCCGACCACGCCGGATGGCGGTCAAACCCAGTGTTCGTGGTCCAGCGCTGTGCGGTAGTTCCATGGACGTCAGTCAGCCAGATATCCGAGTTGGTGCCCTCCTCGGCCACGTACGCAACCGTAAGGCCGTCCGGTGCCAGCGCGGGTTCGGTGTCGATGCCAGGCCCGCGAGTGATCTCGCGCGCGGGCAGAGTCGGCAGCGTTCCGTCACCCGGCCCCACAAGTAACCAGGCGAACGTCGCGGCAATGGTCAGAATTGCTGCAACCGCTGCGCTCATCACGAGTTTTCTGCGGCCCCTTCGCCGATCGTCGGGTAGCGCCTTCTTGTCACCGGAGAGCCAGAGAGATGATCCAGAAAGATCGCGTTTCAACCGTTGCAGGTCCGAACGCAAATCCGCCGCATGTTGGTAACGAAGGGCCGGCTCCTTCTCCAGGGCCTTGCCGATGACTCGCTCGAGCTCCGCAGGCAGGTCGGGATTGAGACGTACGGGCAAGGTGGGAGTCGCGTGGAGGATCGCGTCGATCACCGCCGTCGGGGTCGGACCGCGGAAGGGCAACTTGCCAGTCGCCATCTCGTACATCACCGCGCCGAGCGAGAAGATGTCGCCGCGCGGGTCGACGTGTTGCCCGAGCGCCTGCTCGGGGCTCATGTAAGGGATCGTGCCGGCAATGACGCCCGGCCTGGTCACGTCGGATGTGGATGCGGTGGTCGCCGCCTGAAAAGCCCGCCTCACGGGATCGCCCACCGTTTTCGCCAAGCCAAAATCGAGGATCTTCGCGTATCCGCGGGTGGTGACGAAAATGTTTGCCGGCTTGATGTCGCGGTGAACGATTCCCTGCGAATGTGCGGCGTCCAGCCCATCCGCGATCTGAATGCCCAGGTCCAACACCTGCCCCACGGGCATCGCTTTACCGCCGATGCTCTCTCTCAGCGTCCGGCCCTCCAGGAATTCCATAGCGATGAACGGCTGGCCGCCCTGGTCGCCCACCTCGTGCACCGTGCAGATGTGTGGATGGTTCAACGCCGATGCCGCTCGCGCTTCCTGCTCGAAGCGCTGACGACGGTCGGGACTGAGCGCGAGATCGGGCGGCAGCACCTTGATGGCGACGGTGCGGCCCAGTCTCGTGTCCCGGGCTTTGTAGACTTCGCCCATGCCGCCGGCGCCGATGAACGACTCGACCTCAAAGGCTCCCAGTCGTGTCCCTGGGGCGAGGGGCGAATGATCGGGAAGCTCCGGCTGCGTTTCTGACAGCGCGTCGGCAACGGGATCGTCCTCCCCGGCGAGCAACGAATCAAGTTCAGCGCGCAGGCGAGCGTCGCCTGCACAGGCCTGATCGAGGAAGGCCGACCGCTCGTTCGGCGCACGGCGCAAAGCCTCGTCGCACAAGTCGAGCACCTTGCGCTGGTGGAGCTCACTCATGCGCGGCCTCGCTGACGAGTGCCGGAACGGGTTGATCAGCGCGGGCCGGGTTCAGCCCAACATGGGGCAAGCGGGGAATTAAGAGGCAGCCGAAAGGAAGGCTCCGTTCCAAAGCGTCCGCGTGGTCCTGACGGCAGGGCACGGTCACCAGCACGACGCCGGACGCGGGGGGTGCGGACATTCAACCCCTCCTCGAACGGGCGTGTCGAACGGCAACCAGATTCTACAGCTGTGAACAGCGTGAAACGAAAGGTCTTTGGCGCCCTGTGTCTGCCCAGCACGCCCGCAATCGGCCCCAGGGACGGTGCCGGCCGTGGCGTTCACTCGACACCCGTCCCGGCACCGATGCCTTCGAGCGCGCGGCGCGTCTGATTCAGCTGGCCATCTCCCACGCGTCACCGATCGCCACCAGGTTGCCGCTGCCGCTCGGAAACTCGCACATTCCGTTCACCGGCTCGCTGCCATCCGGGCACTTGTCCGCCGTCCTGAAGAGGGCTCTCGCGGTCGCCTGGCACGACGTGATTCCGCCTCGGAGGTCGTGGTACGCGTCACCTCCCGTGCTCAGGTATGCCCTGAGCACCGAGTTCTCGAGCGTGCGCAGCGCCGAGCGAAGGCACTCGAGCTCGTATATCGCCCGCATTTCCGGCGTCACTGGCGTCGTGGTTCTTTGCATTGTCTGCTCCCTCTCTCATGCCCGCCGTTGCCAGGTGGGACCTCCGTCAGCGCGCGTCTCTGCGCGCCAGCGCCACGTCCCGCTTCAACACGCTCCGCGAGTACAAGATGCCGCCGTCGGGCAGCGGTTCGATGCCTGCGAACGTGACTCCGGGCTGGTCGTTGTCCGTTACTCGAGTCACCCGACCGTCGGCAAGACGGACCACGTCGATATTCTGAACACCCTGCTCGATCCGCGTGAGGTACAGCGATGTTCCACTCGAATCGACACGGGCTGTGGCGAAAAAGGTGCCAGTGAGCGTCGCAATCGGCCTCGTCTTCCCGCCGGCCGTGACCTCGAGCAGGTCGATCGTGAAGCAGCCTCGGTCGGGTTCGAAACGCGAACGCAATGCGAGCAGGCCGCCGTTCCTCGTCCATCCGCGCAGATACGGTGTTGTCCCTGATCCGCGGTCGGTCCAGACCGTCTCGTCACGCCCGTCGTCCAGGTACTTGATGTGCAGTTCGCATTCGTCTGGCGCGCTTCCGCCAGGTCGCTTGCGGGTGAGATAGGCCAGGCGCCGTCCGTCGGGTGACGGCCGGATATCGCGAAGGGTCGCGCCGCGCACACTGACGAGTACTCGCGGGTCCCCCTGCTCGCTCAGATCGAGACTCTCGATGCGCCGTTCGTCACCGACCGAGTGCAGGAAGTACAGCCGCGCGCCCTGGCGGTCCCAACACATGTGTTGGTCGGCCAGGTCGTACGGCGGCCGTTGCGGAATCGAGGGAAAGAAGGTCGTCCGGACAATCGCTCGCGGCTCCAGGTTGCCGAGGTTTCGAGCCCAGAGCGCGAATTCGAGCTGACCGGCTTCCCGCTGGTAATATGCCGCCCAACTTCCGTCCGGCGACAGCCGGGCGTCAAAACCGACGTCGACCGACCTCAGGTCCGCCACGCCCCCGGCAGTCGGAAGGGTGCCCGTGAATACGCGGGCATCGAAGTACTCGAAACCTTCCTTCAACAAGGGCAGGGTTCGCTGAAATGCGACCCGGCGGCCGTCGCGGCTCACCGACGGCCACGTGTCACTGAGAGCGTCCGTGGTGATCTGCCGGGAGCGGCCGGCCGCAGACAATTCCCACAGGTTGCCGCTGTCGGAGAACTGTTCGAAGAACAACAACGATCCGTCGCTCGTGGCATCGCTCGGCGTCGCCCCGAACCCGCCTGACGTCCGCTGCTCCAAACGACGGGTCGCCGCGTCGATCTCGAACAGGTCGAGATGGCCGCTGCTGTTCGACTGGAAGGCAACCCGGCCGGTTCGCCCGACCCAGACGGGGAACCATTCGCTGGAGGCGTCGTCGGTCAGGGGCCGAAGGTCGCTGCCGTCAATGCGCACGACCCAGAGATCACGCTGGTCGGCCTGGCGGCGGCTTTCGGATGCGGCTGGCCGGGCCCGGGTGCCCGCCAGCACGATACGGTCGCCGCCAGGGTCCACATCAAACCACCCGACTTTGAGCGTGGTCGGTAACGTCGGCGTCACGTCCCCAGGCTGCGCAGCCGAGTGAGTACCGATGCGCCACAACCGGCGGACACCCGGTTGTCCGATGTCGACGTCGAGGTACACCCAGTCGCCGACCCAACGGGATACGCGAACGTCCTTCGGCGTCGGCGTCACCGGAACGGTCAACCGTGGCGGGCCGCCTATGAAGGGCTGGACGATCTCGAGCACAAAGGCCGCCCCCAGGCGGACTACGCACGCGATTTCGCGGCCGTCGGGGGACCAGGCAAGTCCGGCGACGGAGTCGCCCGGCACTTTGACAGGTACAGCGTCCTGGGGCACGGCCGACACTGCGGCATCGAACGCCTGGACGAACATGCGTGTCGGCCCCTCTCGATCCGACAGGAACGCCAGCCAGTCGCCCTTCGGTGAGATGCGAGGTGCGGTCTCGACGGTCGGGGCGGTCAGCAGCGGCACGATGGTCGTTGACGCCGGCACCACGGCGGTGGACCGAGGCCATGGAGGCCAGCCCCGGAGGGCGACAAAGGCCGCCGCGGCCCCGGCGACCACGGCCAGCATCAACGCCAGGCGGAGGAGTCGGCGCGGTGGTCTCCATCTCTCGCGAGAAGCCCGCTCCTGCTGCCGAGAGTCGCGAGATCCGGCCGTGGGGCCGGTCTGCCGCTTCTCCGCCTCCGTGACCTGCTCGTGATCGCGCGCCGTGCCGACGTGCGGCCGCGGAATTGCGCCCGACGACAGGTCGCGCCTCAACCGCTGCAGATCCGAACGCAGATCGCCCGCGTGCTGGTAGCGAAGGTCCGCGTCTTTCTCGAGCGTCTTGCCGATGATTCGGTCGAGTTCACCGGGAACATCGGGGTTCAGCCGCACGGGCACGGCGGGCGTGGAATGCAGGATGGCGTCGAAGACCGCCGCGGTCGTGTGGCCTCGGAACGGCGCCGTCCCCGTGGCCATCTCGTACAAGACCGCGCCGAAAGAAAAGATGTCGCTGCGATGATCCAGGTGCCCGCCGAGCGCCTGCTCCGGGCTCATGTAAGGGACGGTGCCGACGATGACCCCGGCGCGTGTCTCGGCGGAAGCCGGCCCCGCGAGCGCCAGTTCGAGCAAGCGCTGCGAGGACGACCCGAACGCCTTCGCCAGGCCGAAATCGAGGATCTTCGCGTACCCGGTCGCCGTTACGAAGATGTTCGCCGGCTTGATGTCGCGATGGACGATTCCCTGCGCGTGCGCCGCCTGGAGGCCGTCGGCTATCTGAATCGACAGGTCGAGCACCCGGTCGATTGCCATGGGCCTGCCGAGGATCGAGTCCTTCAGCGTCCGGCCGTCGAGGAACTCCATCGCGATAAAGGGCCGACCGGCCTGCTCGCCGACGTCGTAGAGCGTGCAGATGTTCGGGTGATTGAGCTGCGAGACGGCCCGGGCTTCCTGCTCGAAGCGGTGGCGCCGCTCGGGGCTCGCGGCGAGATCCGGCGGCAGGACCTTGATGGCGACAGCTCGGCCGAGGCGGGTGTCGCGTCCTTTGTATACCTCCCCCATCCCGCCTGCGCCGACGAACGACTGGATCTCGAAGGGCCCCAGACGGGCACCGGCGGTGAGCGCGGCTTGTTTAGGGTTCCAGTACGTCGTGTCGGCGGAGCCCGGTGCGGACACTTCTCCCTGCCCGGTCAGCACCGCGTCCACGGCGCGGCGCAACTCGGGATTGCCGTCGCAGGCTTCGTCGAGAAACGCGTCGCGCTCGGCGGAGGGACGCGCCAGGGCCGCCTGGCACACGTCGAGCACGCGGCGTACGTCGTGCTCGCTCATGCCGGCGCCTCGGGCGGGCGTAGCCGAGCGACGTCGGACGCGGGGGTCGGAATCATCGAACCCCTCCTCGAACGGACGTGTCTGGCGTAGCGGAGATTCTATATCACGGCGGGCCTGCCCGCCTTCGTTTCCCGGTCCCGGATTGGGAACTTCGGCGGCCCACGCCGTAGCCCGGCTGCCCGACTGCCGCGCGGTGGGCGGGAAGGCCCGCTCTACTGCCCTACTGCTTGGAGGGTTGCACCAGCGGCAACTCTACTGGATGTGGACGCCTGCAGCAGGCCCGTCCTACTGCTTCCCGGTGTTGGTGGGTCCGACGACCCGCCCTACTGCAGGTGGACGCCTGAAGGCCGCCCTACTTCTTGAAGGGTTGCACCATCGGCAGGTCGACGAAGCTCGCCTGGCCGGGTGCGTGGTAGACACGCTGCACCGCCTTGCGGAAGTCGCCCGGCTTCGCCCAGAAGATGTTGGGCACGAAGGTCTGCGGGTTGCGGTCGTAGAGCGGGAACCAGCTGGATTGCACCTGCACCATGAGGCGGTGGCCGGGCAGGAAAACGTGGTTGGTCGTCGGCAACTCGAAGCGATACGCCAACGGCTTGTCCGGCGGGATCGCGTTCGGGGTTTCGAGGCTCTCGCGGTAACGCCCGCGGAAGATGTCGCCCGATACCATCAGCTGGTAGCCGCCCATGGGCGGGTCGTTCGCCACTTCGGCGGGATAGACGTCGATCAACTTCACCACCCAGTCCGAATCGGTGCCGCTCGTGGACGCAACCAGGTTCGCGACCGGCTGGCCGCTGATCTTCAGCGGCGCGGTCAGCACCTCGGAAACGAACGAGAGGACGTCGGTCCGCCCCGACGCCAGGCGTTCGTCCTCGACGAGCCACTGCGACCACGCGGGGCCGTTTGCGATGCCGACGGGCCGCGGACGATACGGAACCGGTTTCGCGGGATCGGAGACGTACTCGTCGAACTCGGCATCGCCGGCCTTCGGCGCGTCGAACGTCGCCTTGAGGCGGGCGCCGAGATAGAGCGGCGTCGCCTTGATCGTGCAGCCCGTCGCGCAGCCGGCCGGCCACGCGGGGAGGCGCAGCCACCTGTTCGTTCCCGTTTCGAACGCGGAAACCGGCGCCACGTCGGCTTTCGGCGCGCCGTCCTGCAGGTACTGCGCGAGGAAGGGCGCCAGGATCTCGCGCCTGAACGACAGCGCGGTGTCGCTGCTGAATTTGATCGCGCCGAGCGAACTGCCCTCGTGAATCTGCTCGCCGTGGTACCACGGCCCCATCACGAGGAACACCTTGTCGTTGCCGGCGTCCTTGGGCTCGATCGCCTTGTACACCGCCGAGGCGCCGTAGATGTCCTCCTGGTCCCACAACCCGTGGACGAGCATGGTCGGAACGGCGAGCGGTTGGACGGCCAGCAGCTTGTCCATCGCCTGCTGCTGCCAGAACGCGTCATAGGCGGGATGCTCGAGGATCTTGCGCCAGAAGCCGACCTGCTCGAGGCCGCGCTGCCGCCCGAGTTCACCCGCCGACCCGGCTTCCATGTAGGTGTCGTAGTCGTCGAAGTGCGCCGTCCACCACTTGATCTCGCTCCTAGGCGAGGCCTCCTGCTCGTAGATGTAGGGCATCATCTGCTCGCGGAACGCGCCGTTGTGGAACCAGTCGTCGCCCTTCCAGCCGTCCACCATCGGGTTCATCGGCACGGCGACCTTCAGCGCAGGGTGCGGGTTGACGAGCGCCATCAGCGTCAGGAACCCGTCGTACGAGATGCCGAGAATGCCGACCTTGCCGTTCGATTCGGGCACGTTCTTCACGAGCCAGTCGATCGTGTCGTAGGTGTCGGTGGCGTGATCGACCTGGGTGGGGTTGAGCGGCCCACGCAGCGGCCGGGTCATGACGTAGTCGCCCTCGGATCCGTACTTGCCGCGCACGTCCTGCACGACCCGGATGTAGCCGCCCTGGACGATGACGTCGGTGGCGTTGTCGTAGCCTTCGAGCGTGGGGCCTAGGTGCGCGCTGAAGGTGTGCGCGGTCAGCGCGTCCGCGTCGTACGGCGTCCGAGTCAGCAGGATGGCCGCGCGGCCTTGTCTGGATGGCGAGGGCTCCCTCGCGATTCCCTTCGGCACCAGGATCACCGTGTGCAGCTTCACGCCGTCGCGCATCGGGATCATCACAACGCGCCGCTCGTAGTCGAAGCTCCCGGTGACCGGCGTGAATTGCGCCGGCCTCTCGCTGGGCAGTTGCGCAGGCTGCGATGACTGCGCGGCAAGCGCACCGACGAACAGCAGCGCCGCAGACAGCGGAGCCAACAAGAGAGCGGCGACGAGCGGCGCACGAAGGGTGCGAAATCGGGACGTCATCTCTTCCTCGCAAGCAGGATGTCGCGATTATAGCTCGCAAGCACCATGGCCTCCGGACGGCAAAATCGTAATGCGACTACATCTCTGTCGATCGGTTCACGGCCACCGGCCCGGACCGGGAGCAACATTCCTGGCGATCCGTCGCCGCGCGCCTCCGGTATGGTCTTTGCCTCAGCCGCGGCCGTGGAGGTGCGGATGAGCATCGGCGCATCTGTCGTCATCAAGGGAAACATCACGGGCAGCGAGGATTTGATGATCCTCGGGCGCGTCGAAGGCAACATCGACCTTCGCGCAGGCGCGCTCACACTCGCGCCAGGTTCGCGCGTGGTCGGCGATGTCACCGTGCCCGTCGTCGTCATCAACGGGCAGGTCGAGGGCAACGTCGCGGCAGCCGAACGGATTGACATCCGGCCAAACGCGGTCGTCAACGGAGACGTGGCGACGCGCTCGCTGGTGGTGTGCGACGGCGCGACCGTCAACGGCCGGATAGAGATGCCGGCCCTTGCGCGGCCGGAACTGGTGGAGTCGGCGGTGAGGTTGAAGATCGCCGTCTGATTCTCAGGGATCGGGGATCAGGGGTCAGGGATCGGGGGATGGGATCACGAGTGCGCGACGATCACCCGATCAATTCGTTCCACCGCGGGGCCAGGAAATCCAGGCACAGCTGCGACCAGGTTTCCATCTGCGCGCGGCGTTCGAGCAGCTCGGCGAGCGCCAGGAACCGCAGTTCGGTGATCGCCTTCTCGCCCTTCGAGACGTTTCCCTCGCCCACGTCGCACAGGTGCACCACGCCGAGGTGAACCTGCCCGACCTCGTTCGTGTCGTCGTTGAGCAGCGCGACGATCCTCGTCTCGAGCGCCCCGTCGAAGCGCAGTTCCTCCTGCATCTCGCGCCGAACCGCCCGCTCGTAGAACTCGCCGCCCGCCTGGAACAGGCTCTCGTCGCCGTAGTTGATGTGGCCGCCGATGCCGATCGAGCCGAGCGCCACGAGGCGCTTCTCGCCCGAGCCTTTGCCGCGCACGTAATACAGCAGCGTGGCGCCCTTCTTGACGAGCACGTAGGGGATGATCTGCTTGAACGACGGATCGTGCTCCGCCTGCGAGCGGGGAACCGAGACGGTGTTCCCGGCTTCGAGGATCCGCGGGACGTAGCGCGAGATGTCGCTCTGGATCCCGTGAAAGGCGCCGATCTCATCGAGGAGCGCGCGGCGAATGCAAAGGACGAGCTCTTCGGGCATTGGCGGATCCTTCTAAGGCTTTGGGCTTTGGGCTCGGACTGCCGAAGGCCATGAACGGTTGGCAGTATACCCGTTGCGACGGCTGCTGCACCCCTGCCGAGATCGAGCCGAAAACACCTGAAGGAGGTCGCTCGAAGGTCGGGCGTCGTGGCGAGCCGGGGCGTTCCACCGTGTATACTCGCCATCAAGACCTGCCAACCCCTGCTCAAATCTCAACGGGAGAACCGGTGACGGCTCAGACGAAGACGGCTGACCGCGCGGGCGCAACGGGCGGCTTCATCAGGAAGACGCTCAACCGGAAGATGCTGACGATCCTCTTCCTGGGGCTCGCTTCGGGCATCCCGCTCGGCGTCGTCCTCACCGTGCTCCAGGCCTGGATGACCAAATCGGGCATCGACCTGAAGACCGTCGGCCTGGCGGTCCTCGTCCAGATGCCCTACACCTGGAAGTTCGTGTGGTCGCCGCTGATGGACCGGTTCGTCCCGCCGTTCCTCGGGCGGCGGCGCGGCTGGATGCTCATCTCGCAGATTCTGATGATCGCGTCGATCGCGACCATGGGGCAGTTCGACCCCAGGGAGGCGGTCCTCACGATCCTCGCGCTGGCGACCGTCATCTCGTTTGCGGGCGCCAGCCACGACATCGTCATCGACGCCTACCGGCGAGACGTGCTGGACGAATCGGAGCTGGGGTTCGGATCGGCCGTCGCGGTGAACAGCTACCTGATTGGCTTTCGCTACATCGGCGTGGTCCTGGGCCTGTTCCTCGGCGATTTCCTGCCGTGGAGCCACGTCTTCATGATCCTCGCCTCGTTCGTGCTCATCGGCGTCGTCGGCACGTTCATCGCACCGGATCCGAAGGACACCATTCACGCACCGCGGAGCCTCAAGGAAGCGGTGTTCGACCCGTTCATCGACTACCTTAAGCGCCCCGGAGCGATCGAGATCCTCCTGTTCATCCTGCTCTACAAGCTCGGGGACAACCTGGCGAGCGCGCTGCTCACGCCGTTCTACATCAAGGTTGGGTTCACGCTCACGCAGATCTCCGTCTACTACAAGATCATCTCGTTCTGGGGAACGTTCTCCGGCGGGCTGCTGGGCGGCGCGCTGCTCACGCGCTACAGCATCAGGAAGTGCCTGATCGGATTCGGCGTGTTCCAGGGGATCACGCCGCTGGCGTTCTCCATCCTGGTGGCGACCGGGCCGAACGTCCTGGCGCTGGCATTCGTCGTCGCCGTCGAGACGGTCAGCCTGGGCATGGGCGCTTCAGCGCTCACCGCATTCATGCTGCGCCTGTGCAATCGCAAGTTCAGCGCGACGCAGTACGCGCTGCTCACCAGCTTCATGGGCATTCCGCGGACGATCATCCCGGCAAGCGCGGGCTACATCGTCGACTACATGGGCTGGGTGCACTTCTACGTGCTCTGCGTGTGCCTGGCCGTACCCGGCCTGCTGCTCGTGTACTTCCGCGCGCCCCGGTGGGAGGAAGGGCTGCCTCCTGCGTAGATCATTTGACCGCCGGCTTCGAGAACATCGTCTCGTCGATCGGCTTGTTATGCTCCACCTTGGCCACTGACACCGTAATCACCTGCATCGAGTTCGTGATCACGAGCGTGAACGGCACCTTCACCCCGTCGACGTCCCGGTAGTCCTGCATGTCGCTAGTCTGTTCCACCGCACTGCCGATTTCCGGCACGTCCACCGTGACGATTGACCGCAGCAGCTGGTAGCTGTCGGCGTCGATGTACTCCTTGGTGGCCGGACCCGCCTTGGGCGTGTAGAGGATCACGTAAGCCGCGCGGTCGCCGACCTTGTCTTTCCCGACCACCTCGATCTTCGCCCCGGCCTCCTTGTAGTTGAGGAACGTCGTGGGGAACGTCTCGTTCAACATTGCCTGCAGCCGGCTGCCCGTGATGTCCCTCTCGCCCTGCAGGCTGTCGCTCGACCAGCCGACCTTTCCGTCGCAGCGCTGCTCGATCACGACCTCGCCGGCGCCGGCCGCGCTCAAGTCCAGGCGCGCGAACATGCGCCCCTTGTTCGGCGCCTTCGCGTAGATCTCCACGGGACCGGAAAATTGCATCCCCTGCATGGCAATCGTGATGGTGCCGGTGGCGATTCGGCTTTCCAGCTTCGCGAGCGCGGCGCGCCCGCCGAGCGCCGCCAGGTGCTTCTCGACAACGTCGTCCGCCGTCGGCAGCTGAGCCTGCACGGCAGCCTGCGCCTGGGCCTGCGCGCCTGTCTGAGCCCGGGCCTGCACCGCGGTCACCATGGCCAACGCCGCCGCCACTGCCAACGCGCGTGTCACAACCCTCATCGATCCCTCCAATCCTTGCCGACGCCCGGATATACGGGACAGCCGGGTTTAATGTTGCACCGGCCGAACTTCAGACGCTCTTGCGTCGACCCGGCTCGGCTCGCCCTGACCCCCGGCGTTGGTCGGGGTCCGTGAGTACCGTCGAAGGGGCAGACGCTCGGACTTCGGACTTGTATGGCTATACTCGTATCTTTAGCACATTTCGGCACAGGGTTTCAGCCCTGTGCGGGCTGGAGTGCACCGAGATGGACGACCCGATCGCACCTGAAGGTCCCGCGGCCGACTGGCTCGGCGGCCGCCTGGCGATCCTCGGCGGAGGCAACATCGGGCTCGCGCTGGCGCGCGGCCTCGTCGCCGCCGGTCTCTATTCGGCCGACCGTGTGACGATCACGCGCCGGCAGGCCTCGCTGCTCGCCGACGCGCGCAGCGAGGGCTACACGGTCCACACAGACAACCACGACGCGGTCCGCAGCGCCCGCATCGTCGTCATCGCCGTGCAACCCCAGCAACTCGAGGACCTGCTCCACCAGGTTCGCGGCGACCTGCTGCCCGACCGGCACCTGTTGATTTCGCTGGTGTCGGGCGTCCTGATTTCCGAGATTCACCGGCACCTCGGGTTCGCCGTGCCGGTCGTCCGGGCGATGCCCAACACCGCGATTGCCATCCGCGAGTCGATGACCTGCCTCAGTTCGAACGTCCCCGCCA
>Ga0316628_100000926_pt1 | contig 19638 bp, 19 predicted proteins | sample OWC_Aug_M2_C1_D5_FD_207648 | JGI IMG/M metagenome (GOLD analysis project Ga0316628, IMG submission 207648) | Wetland soil microbial communities from Old Woman Creek delta, Ohio, United States - OWC_Aug_M2_C1_D5_C | ecosystem: Environmental > Terrestrial > Soil > Wetlands | place: USA: Ohio... | reverse complement strand
CGTTAAAGTAAAAGCGTTTGGCGACCTGCAAAAACAAGTTAAGGAATACGAAAGCAAGCATAAAATCATTGACGATCTCAACCGACGGAAGGTCGGGCCTGTGCGCGTGATGGAGAGTCTTTCAGCCGCCACGCCCCCAACTCTCTGGCTCACGGAGTTTAAAGAAACCGGTGGCAAATTGGTGATTACCGGGTTGGCCCTAGACAATCAAACCGTCGCTGATTTCTTAAAGGCATTGGCATCGTTCCACTATTTCCGGGATGTCGAGTTGGTCGAGACCACGGAAGGGGGAACGGGAAACGGAGCGCTAAGGAAGTTCGCTGTGAAATCGCTCATCTCCTATCAGCCACCGGCCACGGCGATTACAACAAAGGATGGCAGCAAGGCAGCCGTTAAAAAAGAGGAGAAAAAGAGTTGAACGAGCTGCTTAACCCTATCCTGGAACGATCGCCGGGACAGAAAATTGCCATCTTGGCCACCGTGATTATCTTATTGTCGGCGCTTTATTTTAGTTTCCTTTACGAGCCTCGATCAGACGCGATTGCCAAATTGATAGATGGCGTTGAGATTGCCCATAATGAGAAAGCGATCAAACAGCAGAAAGCGGCCAATCTTCCGAAGCTCCAGAAAGATCTGCAGGAATGGAGCGTTAAGCTCAAAGAGGCAGTCGCTCAACTCCCGGACAGCAAGGAGATTCCCGAACTTTTGAGCAATATTTCAACGAAAGCGAGGGAAGCGGGTTTGGAGATTGTGTTATTTCGTCCGCGTGCGGAAAACTTCCGGGATTTCTATGCCGAGATCCCCGTAGACATCGTTGTGCGCGGCGGTTTTTACAGCGCGGTTACGTTCTTTGACGAAGTTGGAAAGCTCAATAGATTGGTGAACATCGATAATATCGACTTGAAAAATCCAAAAGTCAGTGGAGATCAAGTCTCCCTTGATATTTCGACGTTAGCTACCACCTACCGATTTTTGGACGAAGCCGAGCGCAAAAGGGTAGCAGAGGAAAAGGCGAAAGCATCTCAAAAGAAAAAGTAGAACGATCGTGGCGACTCTAACAAAGACATGCCTGCTGCTATGGTGCGTCATCATGACCGTGCCGGCAAGGGCGCAGGAAAATTTGAAAACTCCCTCGCAAACAACAAAAGAGGCTGTGGAAAAGCTTCTGCGCACTCCTGCCACGATTGGCAAAAAACTGCAGGAAATCGGCGAAGCGGCCAAAGTCAAACTGGGCGAGCCATCGGCAGCAACGACCAACCCCCCGCCGGACTCGCCATCGGCAATGGGAAAAACGGCTAATTCGCAGGAGGGACTCCGTCCCTCTCCAGCAGGAAGGCGCGATCCGTTTCGTCCTTTTACCTTGAACCTGCGGTCAAATGTTCGGCGCCGGGAAAATCTTTCGCCTTTGGAGCGCTACGACTTAGGACAGCTTAAGCTCGTAGGGGTAATTTTGAATGCAAAAGAGCCAACTGCGATGGTGGAGGACTCAGCGGGACTTGGTTATGTGGTTAAAGTCGGTACTCCGATTGGTGCCAGCGACGGAACGGTCAAAGCTATTAAACAAGATGCTATTATCATCGAGGAGTTTTTCGTTGACCTCTACGGCGCCAGGAAGCGGCGCGAGGTCAATATGAGGATTTCGGCGGAGAACGGGGAATGAAAGAAGTGAATTACGCTGGTGCTTGCGGGAGCGCTCTATTGGCGGCCTTGATCGGCTGTACATCCGTAGGGAAGCCCCAACAGAGCGGTGTGGAAAACAGTCCGGCCGCACCGATTCCGGCTAGCGAGAAAGCTGCACAGGGAGATTCTTCAGCCAAGCCAAAGACGGGTGATATTCAAGGGCTGAAGATCCAGCAGTTATCAGTGCGCGAGGAACTCGGGCAAACCATAATCGATGCTAAATTTTCAACGCCCATCTCGCAATACCGCCACTTTCCCATTACCCAGCCGCCGCGCATCGTTCTTGATATATTTGATGAGGGTACGCCGGTCTCGGAAATGGAAACTTTTCGTGTGAATACCCAGCTGGTGGAGGCGGTCCGAGTCAGTTCCGGAGAAGGGTATCTTCGATTGACCATTGATACGATGCCGAGCGCGGTGCCGGCGTACGTTGTCACGCCCGAAGGTGGAGGGCTTAAAATCACCGTGGGTCGGACAGATCCCAACTCAACGGCCAAGCGCGACCTTATACTCGTGCGCGGAGGGAAGCGCGTGGGCGTTTCCTCTACAGAGGTAAAGTCAACGACCGATTCTGGAGAAAAGGTTGGAATCAAAGAACAGGGCACGGTTGAGGCGAAGAAATACACGGGACAAAAGCTCTCGCTCGATTTTAAAGACGCTGACATCAAAAACGTTTTCCGTCTCTTGGCCGACGTGAGCGGCTTGAATATTGTGGTAACCAATGACGTTAATAGAAAGGTGACACTGCGACTGGTCGAAGTTCCGTGGGATCAGGCGCTGGATTTACTGATCGACACCAATGGGCTTGGCAAGGAACAGATCGGTAATGTCGTTCGCATTTCAACGGCGAACCAACTCAAGACGGAACGAGATCAACTAGCCGCGGCAAAAAAGGCAGAGGAGAACCTGGAACCGCTGCAAACGGCTTATTTCAACATCAATTATGCCAAGGTGAAGGATCTCGAGCCTAAAGTAAAGACGCTTTTAACCAAACGGCCGGATGCCTCTCTTGTCATCGACGAGCGCAGCAATACGATCATGGTTCGAGATGTCAAGAAAGCCGTCGATGACGTAACCACACTGATAGCAAGACTCGATACGCGCACCCCGCAAGTTCTGATTGAGTCGAATCTGATTGAAACCACGCCGACCTTTGCGAGAGCATTGGGCAACTCGCTTACCTTTAAGATAGGTGGCACGACCTTCAGTTCGGCCGCTGGCGCCGATACGCCCTTCTCAATGAGGAGCACCCCTTTTCCCGGAGTCCCCGGAGGTCTGGGTGGGACAATTTCCATCATCCAGAATTCCGTCGGCGGGATTAAAAACTTGGCTAACGCGCTAGAGGCGGCGGAAAGCGAAGGTAATATCCGAATCATTTCACGGCCGTCGGTGGTTACATTGAACAACATAGCATCAACCATTCGTAGCGAAAGAATCTTGCGAATTCCTCTTCCCACATCGACTAATATAGCAAGCGGTACCGGCGCTTCCGCGGCAGGATCGGCGGTGGCGACAGAAAAAGTCCCGATCGGGATTATACTGACCGTGACTCCCCAAGTTTCCAGCGATGGTTACGTTCTGATGAATATTAACGTCAAGTCGAGTTCGGTTGCTAATAGTCCGACGGTGCCTCCAGGTTCCGGAGTTATTCCTTTCGACGAACTCAACCGCGAAGCCGTTGCGAATGTGCTGGTCAGGGACGGGGAAACAATCGTCCTCGGGGGCATTCTAAAGGACACGAGTAGTAGTTCAGAAAGCGGCCTTCCCTATCTCAAGGATATTCCGATCCTCGGATGGCTGGTTAAAAACATGAAGTGGCAAAAAGACTTTGAAGAGCTGATGGTTTTCATCACGCCGCGTATTGCATCTGCTGGTTCCGCTAATCTTCCAAAGGCCGAAGAACTCTGGCGTGAACAGATGAAGAAAACAGAGGGAAACACAGCCGGGGTGCACTCAACGAATCCGTGAGCAGCTCCATCGGAGCAATGGTTGGATACGTCACACCGAGAGATCCTGACACCGGGAATTGGGTCAAAAATCTGTCCGGTTGACAAATAATGTAAATCAGGCTGTCAACGTCTTCTTACCGACGTTTCATCCTTTCTTACCAAAAACTCCAAATTTGCATCAAATTTTGCGGTGAGTTTCGGCCTTTACCGGGCTGGCATATATCTAGCTGCTTACGGCTAGAAGCACTTATATCGATTAACCATCGGATAATCGGTCGATATTGTTTGTATGAGCGATAACCATTTTCATCACAGCAACGGCGGCTTTACTCTGATGGAGCTTATGGCAGCCATTGGGGTGGCTTCCATTCTCATGGCCATCGCGATACCCAATTTATTGTCCACACTTCCCGGCCTGAGGCTTACGGACGCCGCGCGACAAGTCGCAACCGATCTTCAGCAGATCCGGATGAAAGCCATCGCCCAAAATATTCCTTATCAAATCACTTTCTCAACGACCACTTACGTATTGCAGAAATGTAACGGTTCGTGCGCGAATGAGAGCGGCAATATCGTGCTGCCCCAAGGTATTACTGTCACCGCCTCCACGGCTCCCCAGTTTCAACCGCGTGGAACTGCTGCGGCAGCCGCGACCATTACAATAAGCAACGGATCCTCGAGTAAATGGGTTTGTGTCAAAACAGTTGGTCGAATCAACATTCAGGACGCCATCTGCTCCTGAGCTTTCGTGGCCGGGCTAGATAAATGAAGATCATCAACAATCAGGGTTTTACGCTGATCGAGATTATGGTAGCCGCGACGATTTTTTCTTTTGCTGTGCTGGGACTGGCCATAGGCACAGTGTCCGTTATACAAACCAATCAAAACAGTCACTTGCAGGCGAGCGCGATCAATCTCGCTCAAGCAAAACTAGAAGAACTCAGAGCGATGACGAGCGCGGCGTTTTCAGGCCTGTCGTGCCCGTCCTTCGCCACGATCGGTTGCAGCGACAGTCCGGTGACTTCCGGAACTACTTTCAGCCGTAGTTGGCAAATCACCGCTGATTCACCGGTAACGGGCGTTAATCAGATTGACGTAAAAATCGACTGGACAGATTACGCGAGTCGCAGTGTAACGTTTACTGCGTCGGTTCCGCAGTGAACACGCCGAAAACATCGCGGCGTTTAAGACAAGGGTCATTTGCGTGAGGCTAAAGAATCAAAACGGATTTACGCTTGCTGAACTTATGGTGTCGGCCGGCCTGTCATTGGCGGTTTTGGCGGCAATCTATGGTCTCTTCCGCGCACAAACGCATACGATCAAAGGACAAGAGGGCCGCATGGAGGCCCATGAATATGCAATGTCGGTCTTGGATATGATGGTGCGCGAAATAAGAAACACAGGCTACTTTCCCACCGGAACCGCATGCTCGACTCCAGCAAACACCGCCGGGATTGTGGCGGCAACGGCTCAGAGTTTCCGCCTGGTGTACGACAGCAACGGCGATGGCGCCTGTGAGGAGGATGTGTCATTCACTTACGATGCTACTAACAGGAACGTCTTGCGCAACGGCAGTCCCCTGACCGACGGCAATGCGACCGCCGTTCAATTCACCTATTATCCGCAGCAAACCTCCGGTGCCGCGCCTGCCCCTTACTGTATTTCAGCCGGTAATCCTGCCGGTTGCAGTGGCAGCCTTGCGTCGAACTTAGGCGCCGTTCAGAAGATCACGATCTCTGTAACCGTACAGTCAAAGAATCCGGATGTGCAGTTCGGCGGTCAATCGAGCATCACCATGTCGTCCAGCGCAGATCTTCGTAATCACAATCTGCCGACGTAGAAACAAAGTCCGGGGAAGGATAACAAGATGGGGAGCCGCATGAAATCCAAACTACAGGACAACCGAGGCATCACTCTAGTTGTAGTTCTAGTCGTGATGGTGATTTTGCTCTCCGTCATTGGAGCCGGACTTCTCTTCAGCGGTATAAACACGAAGATTACCGCCAATTATCAGACGGGGACAAAAGCCTTTTACGCTGCCGACACGGGAATTAGTGCCGCGCTAAATCAACTCGCGCTCGATCCGGCGACTTCCACAGCTGCGTTGTCAAAGAACATAGGCGGTGGGCTGGCCTACCGCAGCGGTCATCGGACTGATACGACTCCACAGCCGCTTCAGTTCCTGCGGACACAATCGCAGTCCGGTTACACCCTTAACTCCGGGACGGGATACAACACGAGCGGGTACAAGTTTTATGAGTACCAGATGAACGTCACTGGAACCTACACAACGGCTTATGGAACGGAATTAGCGGGCCGCGAGATCGAGGCGATCGCGGCTTATGGTCCTGTACCAGAATAGGAAAATGGAAATGAACCTCCGAAAAGCAGCAGCCATAATCCAAATTGTTTGTTTAGTTTTTTTTAATGCTTGGCATGTCCGACTTGCAAAGGCCGACGACAGCGACATTTTCACTTTCAACGTCCAACCCAACGTGTTGTTAGCGATAACCAGCTCGACAAGCATGAACGACACAATCTTTTCCATTGCTTACAACTCTGCTACCACCTACAGCGCACCACTAACTTACACGACGACTACGGTTTACAAATACCTAAACTCGACACCTGGTTGTAGGCCCCAACCGAAGCCCTGTTATTTGGTCTATGCAACCAGTATAGATGCGGTGACGGATTCCGGCGCACGAACGGGGTTATCCACCGTAGGATATTGGTCCGGTAGCATCGGTGGATCATCGGTATCTCTTTATTATGGAAATTATCTTAATTATACGCTTTGCACGACCTGTTCGGGTTCGGACACAAAAATTAACATAATGAAGACGGTCTTAACGAACCTTATAAATAACAGCACCGGCCTACGTTTTGGGGCATCAAAGTACGGCGCCGGAGGCGGGTTGTTGATGGATGCGATCACGGATATGACCGCCGCAAACAAAGCCACTTTAGTTGCGGACATCAACGTCATGGACCTTAACTCTTCGGGTCATCCCCTCGGTGAGCAGCTGAAACATGGCGGGGATTATTACGAGGGACACCTGACAGGTTATATTAGTCCGATTCAGTATTCCTGCCAACCTAGCTTTGTCATCCTGCTTACCGACGGTATCGCCACGGGTACTGACCCTACAATAGAAGCAACCAATCTCTACACACAAGATCATTCAAGCGCTTTTGCCGGAATGCAGAACGTTATCGTTGATGTCGTCGCATTTGCTTTGCCGCAGGCGGACAAAGATGCCGGAGCCGTTCAGCAGTTGCAGACGGTTGCCACCAATGGAGGCGGTAGTTTTTACCAGGCCGATAATGCCGCGCAACTGGAGAAGGCTCTTCAGGCCGCCATTAACCAGATACTCGCTGCGACCTTCTCGTTTGCCACACCCCTCGTTCCGACCACCAGCACCTCCGGCAGCTCGCGCGCGTATCTGGCGTCGTTTCAGTCAAATCCATCTCGTCCCTTTTGGCGCGGCTATTTAAAGGCATACAATCGTGATGCCAGCGGTTTGATTCCAGTCGATGCCAACGGCGTTCCGCTTAGTTCGGCCATGGCGTGGGACGCTGGGCAGCAATTAAGTACCAAAGCGGCGAGCAGCCGGACAATCTACACGGCAATCGCCGGAAGCCTCCAAAACTTTACAACTACTAACGCAAATATCACCAACACGATGCTTAATGCATCGTCGTCAAGCGAAAGAACCAACATTATCAACTTTACTATCGGCGTTGACGCGTATGACGAAAACAACAACCTGAACACCACTGAAGACCGGCCATGGAAACTCGGGGACATATTCCATTCGACACCCGTTTTAATACAGCCGCCTTCTCTGGTTAGCAATGATCCTAGCTACACGACGTTCAAAACAAGTGCTGCCGGGCGTCCAACGATTTTACTTGCGGGGGCCAACGAGGGGATGCTTCATGCATTTCTTGAAAGCGACGGTAGCGAGCAATGGGCGTTCCTACCCCCCGACGAGCTGGCTTATCTAAAAGATCTGACAGCCACCATCGCACCACACGAGTTCTATGTGGATGGAAGTCCTACCGCTGCCGATGTCAAGATCGGGGCGACGCCCACCTGGAAAACCGTTGTTGTCTTCGGCGAGCGTCGGGGCGGGCGGAACTATCACGCACTAAATATCACGGACACCGGGAATCCCCAGTACATGTGGAACTTTACTGATTCCAAAATCGGTCAAACGTGGTCTGATCCGGTTATCGGTAAAATCAGAATGTCAGACGGATCGAGTAAATTTGTTGCCATTGTCGGCGGCGGCTATGATACGGGACAAAACAACAGCTCAGGTAAAGCATTGTTCGTTATCGACATGGCCGACGGAACGAAACTTTGGGAATACTACAACCCTGGTACAGTAACCGACGACCGGCAGTACATGAACTTCAGTTTAGCCGCCTCGCCCACCGCCGTTGACTTAAACAACGACGGCTATATTGACCGTGTCTATATTGGGGATGTGGGCGGGCAACTATGGAAATTCGATTTCTCAGCGAGCGCGACTCTTACGGGCGGTGTGATCTCAAACTGGGACCCGGCGCAAATAGGCAAACGATTATTTGCTGCGGCTATATCCCAGGCGAATCCTCCAGCGGCGGGCGAGTATTATCCGGCACAGGCGATTTACGTCTCGCCTACGCTCGCAAGGGATAGCGCTAATAACCTGTGGATATTTTTCGGCACCGGGGATCGAAACCATCCTAACAATACGAGCTCAAACCGTTTCTATGGCATCAAAGATACAACTGAGCAGAGCAACGGCACAGCCAACATGGCCAACGGTAGCACTTTGACGGAGACGTCCCTGACGAATTTAACGAGTGGCAGCGGAACTGTGACCCAGGGATGGTACATAATCTTAAATAACAACGAGAAAGTCCTGGCGGCCGCCGATGTGTTCAACTACGTCGTTTATTTCACCACCTTCACCCCCGTTGCCACGGTATCTTGTACGACAGGAGGGGGCGACGCGAAGATGTACTCGGTCAACATGACCACCGGCGATGCAGCACTCAATTTAACAACGGGAACGGTACTGGCTCCTGGACAGGCTGCGCTCGCAATGGCTAACACCATTGGTACTGGAATTCCTTCCAGACCCATTGTTATCATGACTCAGTCGGGTAGCCGCGCGACACCATATGTCATTGCCGGAACTACCAATCAGCAATTACCGACGATTCAAGTGCCTCAAGTTACCGTGCGAAGGCTAGTTGGCTGGCGGGAAGTATTCTAAAAAGATGATCTCCTTGTTCACTCGATTGGCAATTTACTGTCTGCTTGTCCTTCCAACTGCCGCTTTGGCCGTTTCGGAAGAGGCGGTGGAGCGTAACAGTTCCGGTGCCAAGTTGCTCGAACAGGGCAAGCCGGATGCCGCCATCGTCGAATTCCAAAAAGCTGTCACCCTCGACGCAAAGTATTTTCCACCGCGTCTCAATCTCGCTTACGCCTACGAAAAGGCGAATCGGATAGAAGAGGCCATCGAGGCTTATCGAGAGGCCATCGACGCTCAACCCGAGAACTTTTTCGCGCACAACAATCTCGGAGTTCTTTATGACAAGAAAGGGCTCTATGACGCGGCAATTACCGAGTTCGAACGGGCGCTCCGCATCGAGCCGGGCAATTCCATGGCACGGAAGAATCTCGAAGTTGCCAAGAAGAACAAAGCGGTTGTCGAAGAGCGCGCCGTGCACATAGAGCGCGCAGAGCGAAAAGCTCGCGCAAAGCCGAATGACCCTGATGTATCCTACAACCTGGCGAGAACCTACGCATTTTACGGACAAAAGGAATTGGCCCTCGAGTGGCTTACAAAAGCGCGCAAGCAGGGCTACGGGGACGTCCAATATCTTAAAGTCGATCCCGCATTTGCATCCCTGCGCGACGATCCAGATTTTGAACGGCTGGTAAAACCATAAGGCAGTTTAATCTTGCCGTTGCGAACGCGGCATCTACGCGTTCTCTCTTCAATATCGGTCGCTACGCCGCCCACTAGCCGGGCAAAACAATCTATTGTAGGATATCGCCATGCTGCGTTATTTCACTGCGGGCGAGTCCCACGGGCCTTGTCTAACCGTAATCATTGATGGGGTGCCGGCGGGCTTTCCCATCGAAATTTCCAAAGTCAATCATGATCTTTGGCGCCGCCAGCAAGGCTATGGCCGTGGCGGTCGAATGCTTATTGAAAAAGACGAAGTCCAAATTCGTTCCGGCATTCGCTGGGGCGAGACGCTTGGGTCACCCGTCGCTTTCGGGATCGAGAATCGCGATTGGAAAAACTGGACCCAAAAGATGTCCTTCGCGCCGGAAGACCGCGATGACAAAATTGCCGTCACCAAACCACGCCCAGGCCATGCGGACCTGACCGGAGTGTTAAAATATGACCGCTCCGATGTTCGCGACATATTGGAAAGAGCCAGCGCGCGTGACACCGTGGCGCGTACGGCCGTCGGATCGTTCTGCAAGCAACTGCTTGCCCCTTTTGGTATCCGGGTCATGGGGTATATCCGCTCCATCGGCAATGTAACCGCTAATTTGGACGGGCTTTCCTACGAGGAAGCTTTTCTCCGTTCTGAAGAATCTGCGGTGCGGACGGCCGATAGCGAAGCGGAAGCAAAGATGATCGCCCTGATTGAAGAATGTAAGAAGGAAGGAAACACTCTCGGAGGAACATTCGAGGTCGTTGCCTTAGGGCTGCCGCCCGGTTTAGGTACTCACACACAGTGGGACCGCAAGCTGGACGGTCGGTTGGCGCAAGGGTTAATGAGCATTCAGGCCATTAAGGGTGTCGAGATTGGCCTGGGGTTTGAGATGGCACGGCGGCGAGGCTCTGAAGTGCATGACGAGATTTTTTTCGATCCGAATAAAATGGTAACCGAAGGCACGCCCCGGATCGTACCGACCGGGTTTTATCGGGGAAGCAACAATTCCGGCGGCACCGAAGGCGGCATGACCAATGGCGCGCCACTGGTCGTTCGAGTTGCCATGAAACCCATCTCCACCCTGATGAGTCCGCTCCACTCCGTTGATTTGCGCTCGAAACAGCCCGCCGATGCTTCGGTCGAGCGTTCCGATGTCTGCGCCGCCCCGGCGGCGGCGGTGGTGGGGGAATCGGTGGTGGCTTTTGAGCTCGCTAAGGCTTTTTTTGACAAATTCGGCGGCGATTCACTGCGCGAGATCAAGCACAACTACGAAAGCTACCTGGAACAGATCAAAAGTTACTAACCGTTGTCACAAGAGCCGACTCAAAACATTGCCCTCACTGGATTTATGGCTGTGGGAAAAAGCGCCGTGGGGCGAACGCTCGCGCGAAAGCTTAAGCGTCATTTCGTCGATCTCGACAAAGTTATTGAAAAAGCAGAGGGTATGAAAGTACGTGATATTTTCGAGCAGAAAGGTGAGGCTTACTTCAGACAGCGCGAAAAAGAAGCGCTGGCCCAAGTCCTCGAACAGGATGGGCAGATTATTGCGACGGGTGGGGGGGTTGTCCTGGATCAAGAAAACGTTCGGCTGCTGCGCGACAGGGCTTTGTTGATATGCCTCGCGGCGTCCACGGACGTGATATTAAAACGGGCTGGCCATGGGGGAAAGCGTCCTCTGCTCAAGGGAAGCAACCGTAAAGAACGCATCGAAGAGATTTTAAAACAGCGCGCAGATCATTATGACGAGGCCCATGTTTACCTTGATACGAGCGACTTGACCGTCGATGAAGTGGCGGAGCAAATTATGAGCTTGTTGAAGCCGGCGAACTGACCTGATGAAAACGTTGACCGTTAATCTGGGTGATCGTTCTTACCCGATTCACATAGGGGAAAACATTTTGTCTCGGATCGGCGAGCTTCTGCAAAAAGCCGGTTTGCGGGGGAAAGTGGCGGTCGTAACAAATCCGACGGTCGCGCAGCTTTATCTCGATATTGTTCATGACGGGCTCATTGCGTCCGGTTTTGAAATGACAGCTATGCTCGTGCCCGACGGCGAAGAACACAAAAACCTACAGTCATTAGCAACACTTTATGATCGGTTGATCGGTGAACGCTTCGAGCGCCAGTCCTGTGTTTTAGCCCTCGGCGGTGGCGTAGTCGGTGATCTCGCGGGCTTTGCTGCTGCAACCTATCTTCGCGGAATCCCTTATGTGCAGGTGCCGACGACATTGCTGGCACAAGTCGATTCCAGTGTGGGCGGCAAGACAGGCGTTAATCATCAAGGCGGCAAGAATCTCATCGGTGCTTTCTATCAACCGCGGCTGGTGTTGATCGACGTCACGGTTCTAGCATCGTTGCCGCGCCGAGAATTGGTTGGCGGCCTAGCCGAAGTCATCAAGTATGGAATCATCGAAGACCCGACCCTATTTGGTTTTCTGGAAAAGGAAGTTGGAAACCTGCTCGGGCTGGAGCGCGAACGCCTCATTCACACTATTTTAGCCTCGTGTGCCATCAAAGCGCGCGTCGTTGAAAAAGATGAGCGTGAGAGCGACTATCGGGCGGTGCTGAACTTCGGCCATACCATCGGCCATGCGTTGGAGGCCGCCACCGGTTACACGCAATTCCTCCACGGTGAGGCTGTCGGTGTAGGCATGGTTAAGGCGGCCACCCTATCGGTGCAACACGGCTTGTGCGATCAACGCAGCTTTGAGCGAATTCGCAGGCTGATCAAAAAAGCCGGGTTGCCCTTGGAAATACCGTCCGGAATATCCATGCAGGGCCTGATTCAGGCCATGGAGGTCGACAAAAAATCTGCCGAAGGAAAGGTCAAGTTCGTCATGTGTGCGGGTATTGGTAAGACTTGCTTTCAGTGGTTATCGCCGGGTGAAATCTTGGCCGGTCTTGGCGCATAAGCCCCGGTTCAACGTGGGGCGGAGGGAAGGGAAGACGTATGGCAAAGAAAACAATTTTAGTGCTTCACGGGCCGAACTTAAACCTTCTCGGCAAACGACAGCCGGAGATCTATGGTCGGCTCACCCTGGAACAAATTAATGCTCGCATCCGAGCGCTCGCAAAAGAGTTGGGACTAAACGTTGAAATTCGACAGTCCAATAACGAAGGCGAATTGGTAACTTGGATTCAGGACGCGCCGGCGAAATTCGGCGCCATCGTGTTCAATCCGGCCGCTTACACTCACACCAGCATTGCTTTAAGAGACGCCATTAGCGCCGTAGGCATTCCGACAGTAGAGGTGCACATTTCCAATATTCACAAGCGCGAGGAGTTTCGCAAGCGTTCGTTTGTAGCTGAGGCCGCTGTCGGCCAGATCGCTGGTTTCGGCGTGCAAAGCTATCTGCTGGGACTCAGAGCGGCGGCAGAAAAAACGTGAGTCAGATTTATTCTAAGAATAATGATCCCGTGCTAAAATTTTTCTGCTTCATCTCTTCGATCAGCTTCTGTCTATCCTTTTCCAGTTGAATCGCTTGGTTTCTCAGACCGCTTAGCTCTTTCTGTCTGTCTGTGTAACTGAGTGGTGGAGAGTCAACAATCGGCTGCGCAGGTGTAGGGACAGTAACCTCGTTGCCAGCGGGAGTGCTAAAATCACGCTGTTGAGATTCTTGCGGTCGACGCGCGGTTTCCTCAATTGTGATCGGAGGCAGACTACTGAAAGGCGATGGAGTTTGCAATTTGAGTACTCCAGGGTCCACGGGATTGTTCTGGGCGTCTAATCTTCGAGCAGTCGCGTCATCGTTAAGTCTTGTGATTTCTTCCTCGCTTGTGAGCAAGCTTGGGTCCCGGCTTGTGGTTCCGCGTATCGATTGCGAGTACTGATCCCTGACACCCCTTAGCCGATCGGTCAAATCAAGGAGTTTCTGTTGATACTCCTTTTCTTCTTTGGCCCGCTCTTCGTCGGGAGAGAGTTGCTTGTCCTCTGTCCGTGGAGTCGCTGCTCGCTCTTCAGTTGAAGTCTGTTGCGCAGCAGAGGTCGGTGCAGCTCCCCCAGATCCCGGAGCTGCCAACCCGCTTGGCTCCGTCCCCAGCGCCTTTTCAATCGACTCAATCTGGTCTTTGCCTATGCCGATCTCGCCCCCCAGTCCACGAAATTTTACGATTCCTCGTTCTTCACGGTAGCTTTGTACGATGATGCGCCGGCCGTTCTTCAGTAACAAAATATAATCCGCCAAAGCCGGAGAAAGCGAGAAGAAAATTAAACTTAACGCAAAAGAAACAGTGAACTGTGGCTTCATGGCCAAGATTATAGCATGCCCGGCCGGACTTGAGAATTACTTCTCGTAACCGGACGCCGGTCTCATTTACACCCCTTGTGCTTCGTGATAGCGTTTATTGTTCCAGGAGGGAGCTACCATGAACCAATCATTATTCAGGTTCTGCGAGCTATGTCTTCTGTTGTTGTCTGTCCTTTGGTCGAGTTTGACCTGGGCCGCTGAACCGAAGGTTCAGATCTTATCTCCTAAAAACGACAGCCGCATCACTCAAGAACAAAACAGGATATTGGTGAGCGGCAAAGTCGCCAGCCAGGCAGCGCGGTCGCCCAATGTGGATATTTTCTTAGTTGTCGATGTTTCTGGAAGCACGGCGCAATATGCCGGCGTGGATATGGGCGACCTCGGCCAGGTACCGGACTCTTTCGGATTTGGCAGACCACAAATCAGCATCGGCGGATTCAGTCTCGGGCAGCCGCCGGTGAGAAATCTGCGTAATTCCATTCTAGCCGCAGAAGTGGGGGCCGCGCGCCGGCTGCTATTGCAGCTCAATTCCCAAAGCACGCGGGTTGGGGTGCTCACTTTCAGTGAAGGCGCGAAAGTCGTTCAGCCCTTGACGAATGATTTCGAACAGGTGCGTCGAGCGCTCGACGACATCCTGAGAAATGGCCCTTACGGCGGAACCAATATGGCCGAAGGCGTTCGCACGGGAATTTCCGAGTTGATGGGGTTCGGTGCGAGTGCAAAAAAAATCGATGCCGTTAAAGTGGAATTTTTGCTCACCGACGGCTTCCCTACCTTGCCTATTGGCGGTAGTAGGAGAGTGACCCAGGAAGATACCGACCTCGCGATCAATGCCGCGCGTTTGGCGGGAAAAGCGGGTATCAAAGTGCACGTTTTTGCCCTTGGCGAAGAGGCCCTATCGTACCCAAGAGCAGCCGTAGGAATCGCCAAAGCAAGCGGCGGCACCTACACTCCGGTTTCGCGACCTGCGGACGTATTGGCTGTGGTAGAAAACATTTCGGTTGTAGGGGTCGATTATGTTCAGATCGTCAATCAAACATCGGGTCAAAAGGCAACACAGTTAAGGTTGGCGGCGGATGGTTTTTTCTCTTCAGCGGTTCCAGTTGTAGAGGGGCGCAATCAGATCGATGTGTTTGCCCGAGCTAGCGATGGATCCAACGGACGTGATTCTATCGTCGTCTTCTATCAGCCCAGCAATCAAAAGTCTCTAGAGCTGGAAGTTTTCCTGGAAAAGGAGAAAAAGCTTCAATTGGAAGTCGAGCGCCTGGGAAAATCTCAGGCCGATATTCAGCGCGACGTCGAGCGGAACAGGCAAGATAGCCTAAGTCGCCCCGAGCAACTGCCGCCGGCTACTGAGGGACTGCCACGATGAAGAAGTTCAAGTCAAAAGGCCGTTGGCGATTCTAGCGGGATTTTCTTTCAACTTCGGCGGCGATGGCAATTTCTGAGGCGCCGGCGCGCTTGATCATCGACATGACCTTCACCGTGTCACCCAAGAGCACGTCTCTGTCTCCGCGCAGAATCACCGTTTTGTCGGCACTCCCATTAAGCGCGTCCTTGAGTGTTGTTTCCAGATTCTCTTCGCTGACCTTTTTTTGGTTGACGTAAATTTCGTGCTTGGGGGTCAAAGTTACCGTTGTACCCCGAGACTCTGATTGCGTGGCGACCGCTTTCGGAAGGTTAACCTTGCCTCCCGATTCGATCATCGCGGAGCTGGTGATCATGAATATAATCAACAAGACCAAAAAAATGTCGGTCAAAGGCGTAATGTTGATCTCCGACAGAATGCCGGAGATCTCATCGTTACTGCCGAGGGGGGGCATCGCCATGGTGAATTACTCGCTCACCATATTTCGCAGCACCTTGGCCACTTGAATGCGAAATAATGCATTGAGATTTCCGATCCGAGTCTGAAAATAATTGTAAAAAATAACCGCGATGATTGCTACCGCGAGCCCCAGCGCCGTGGCCACCAGCGCTTCGGATATGCCGGCGGCGACGACGGCGAAACCGCCGGTTCCCGCAATGGCCATGCTTTCAAAGGATTTAATGATACCCACGACCGTGCCCAAGAGACCGATAAAGGGCGCGCTGCTGGCGACGGTCCCCAGAATCCAGAGATGCTTTTTAAGTTTTTGTGTCTCTTCGAACATAGCCTCGGTTGCAAACGCATTCGCCGCATCGACTGTGTGGTGACCTTCCTGGCTGAGGGCGTTTAAGAATATTCTAGCGGCAGGAGAGTGGGCGTTCTGCTTGCAAATAGCGACCGCCAAGTCGCGTTGTCCTTTCTTGACCGGCTCCAACAAAGATTCTGCGATTCTCAAAGTAATGGAGCTGATATTGCGCAGCGACCAAAGTCGCTCAAGCACGACCGTGACACTGATGATGGACAACAGAATGAGGGGATAAGTCGCAATTGCGCCTTTGTGAATAATCTCGATAAGATTGAGGCCTTGTTGCGGCATGTGTCAGTCCTTCCAGAAACTTCGCTGCAGATTACCTGAAATAGGAATTAATTCAACGAAAGCAGCAAGAAGGATGTGCGAAAACGGAATTCTTCAGCCGCGCACGCCGATGAGGACGGTAAATTGCATGCGCAACGGTTCGTTGGCTAACTCTTTCAAACTTTCGGGAATGGGCGGAAATGGCGATGCCCGCTTCATCGCTTCAACGGCACTGGCGTTCAAACGTGAATCTGACGATTCAAGAACATCTGCTCGTACCAATTTTCCCGCTCGGTCAAGGGTGAAAACGACCGCCACTCTTTGTTTTCCTGTGACACCTTCCGGATACTTCCATACCGACTCGACACGTTTTTTGAGCTGGTTGAGATATTGATTAAAATCGGCCGCCGGAATTCCTTTGAGGCCGGTATTACTGCCACCCCCTGTCCCAGTCCCTGTTCCACCGCCGGTTAGGCCGGTGCCGTTTTTGTTTCCACCCTGCACCCCGTACGGCCCGATGCCACTGCCTGTGCCCTTCAATGCACCTGGAATCTGAGTTCCTTCTTTCAGAGCTTTAATACCGGAAGCGTCACCGGTTCCACGTAGCGCCCCAAGACTCTTTCGATTTGCTTCCAAGTCGGCCGCGGTGCCTCCTGGAAGAGCGGTCGGAGCTGCTTCTTTGGTCGGCAATCGCACCAACGAATCCGGCGAGGTTTCTCTGACGTTCACACTTTCTCGTTGTGCCTCGCTTGCCAGCGATTTCGGGCCCGGCAGTGGAGGGGGCTTTGGCGTTGGAGCGGGCTCCACGTCGGCGGTGGAGGGAACAGTACTCTCCAGCGAGCCGCTATTGAGTTTGCCGGTTCTTTCCCTCGGGGGTACAGGCAGGCCCAATTTAGGCATCGTGCGCGGCCCGCCTGGACCTTTGGCGAAACCAATGCTCTTGTTATCCGACCCGCCGCCTCTTACCTCTAGCAGTTGAACCGAAATAGGAACGTTTTCCGGTTGGACTAAGGAAAGCGTTGCCGCCCGCCATACGAGCAAAAAGAGCATCGCGTGAAGCAACAACGAAGGCAGCAAGAAAGGACTACGAAGGAGCGCAACAAGCCCCATTTCGCGCCACTCACCCAAAATATCATTTGCCATGTTAACTGCCGGGCGCCGCAATGGGCTTGATATCGGCCGTGGGAACGGGAAGTTTATCCTGTTGAGTGAGCAGTTCGAGCCCCACGGTGCTGACGTCCCGCCGGACCATCCGACCGTTCTCAAAATAGGTCCAAAGATCGACGGTGCCGTCGCCATTCAGATCGCGTTCTTCTTTAATTACGACTTCGCCCTCTTTCGCCGTGTCGTAATAGATCCAAAGGTCGGTCCTCCCGTGATCCGTAGTATCTTTTTCAACTTTCGCGAGGCGCCCGTTCTGGTAAAAGCCCCGATAGGTAACTCTACCCTGGCCGGTCTCATCGCGCTCTTCCCGTGTGATCTTGTCGTTGTCATAGTAAAAAAACGTGTCGGCTCGTCCTTGTCCTTTGGAATCGACCTCCCGCCGAACAAGCTTGCCGTCCTTGAAGTAACTCCAGGTATCGACGTTGCCATTGCCCTTGGTGGATTCTTCCTGGCGCACTATCTCGCCCGGTTTCTGTGGATTGTAATAGACCCAAAGGTCCGGGATTCCATCTCCGTTAGTGTCTCGCACTTCAACATTCTTAAAGGGAGGCGAAGGCTGATTAGGAGCAGCAGGCTTACCGAGGGACGCCACTTGGATATTTTCCGGTTGTCTATTTTGCGGTGGGCCGCCTCGCCGCGGGGCAGGTTGGGGCGGATTGGCCTGAGTGGCGGGAGGGTTTGGCGCCGGCGATCCGGATGACGGCGCCGTCGTGGTGGCGATTTGACTCTCTAGCTTGCGTTGCCGCTCCATTTCTTGTTCAATCGCCGCTTCGAGTTGTTGATCCTTCTGCTGTTCAGTGTAGATTTGATTGTTGATTTGTCCGTAATGTGCATCCGCCGTTAGCAGGCCGGTTATCAGACCTATAATCAAGCCCCCACCCGCGCCATAGGGGCCGCCAATCGAACCGCCCATAGCGACTCCCTCCATCGCCTTCTCCCACGCATGTTGCCAGCGCTGTGATCCGGTAACCTGCGGGGGCTGAGGCTGGGGAGGATTGGTAGAACTCGAGTTTGGATTTTGAACCGAGCCCGGCGGGTACTGTACCGGGACAGGGTCGCAGCCGGCGATGGCGAGGAAGAAGACGATTAAGAGTTGGGCCGAACGGCTGCGCATAGGGTTGTCCTGCGGTCGATTTTACTGTATTTCGGCGCCCGACAACAAGCCGCGTGCAGCGGCGTTGGCCTCGCCTTCAACCGGCGAAGCGCCGTAACCCGCCATATTTCGCAATTCCTCTTCAACCGCCTTAAACGGCGACGTCGGATTGGGAGGATCCACGTTCGCAAGCTGTTCCTGCCCAACGAGCTGGCCGCTTTTGAACAGGTAACGCGCGGTGAGCTTGCCACTAAAGTTTTGATCCTCTAACTGCTCAATTTTCTCGCCGTTTTCGAACTTGACCCAAACGTCCACACGGTGATCTGCATTGGTATCTGCTTCCTGCCGGACGACTTGGCCTTTGTCGTAAATGATACGCAGATCAAAAAAGCCATCGCCATTTGTGTCCCGCTCTTCGCGAATCAGTTCGTTGTTACTGAAATAGTAAATCGTATCCCATTTGCCGGACGCTCGGCTATCTTTTAAGCGCCGAGTTAGGCGGCCTTGGGAAAATGCTTCGATCATGTCGATGCGGCCCCCGCCGTTTGTATCTTCGTCGCGGCGAACTACTTCTTCGCCCTGAAAATAGACAACGCGACTGATCTTGCCGTCGCCATGAAGATCCTCTTCCTGCTTAACCAGCCGGCCGTCCTTGTAGTAACCCCAGAGATCGATTTTACCGGTGTGCTTGCGGTCTAATTCTTTCCTCACCAATTGGCCATTTTCGAAGTAGGAAAAACTGTCCGCTTTGCCGCCCCCGTTGGTGTCTTCTTCAACACGGCTGATCTTCCCATCTCGAAAATAAACGATTCGCCTGGCATGCCCCGACGAAGTGGAATCCTCCTCGCTGCGCACAGGTTGGCCATTTTGGTAATAGACCCAGACCGTGGGTTTCCCCGAGCGGCTGGAATCTTGTCCCTTGCGCTCGATCTCACCGTTGCCGTTGAGATAGATCCAGGTGTCGATGTGGCCATCATTTTTGCTTGCTATTTCCTGTCGCTTGGGTTTGCCGTCTTCGTAATAAACAAACACGTCCGGTTTGCCGTCGAAATCGAGGTCTTGCTCTACCCTCTCAATTTCACCTCGGGGGTTATAGTAAATCCAGC
>Ga0316628_100000925_pt1 | contig 19642 bp, 10 predicted proteins | sample OWC_Aug_M2_C1_D5_FD_207648 | JGI IMG/M metagenome (GOLD analysis project Ga0316628, IMG submission 207648) | Wetland soil microbial communities from Old Woman Creek delta, Ohio, United States - OWC_Aug_M2_C1_D5_C | ecosystem: Environmental > Terrestrial > Soil > Wetlands | place: USA: Ohio... | reverse complement strand
CACGGGCGCGGCGTCGTGCACCGCGACATCAAGCCCTCGAACATCCTGGTCACCGAGGCCGGGCGGGCCAAGGTGCTCGACTTCGGCGTCGCCATGCAGCTGCCGCTCGCCGACGCCCGCACCGTGACCTTCCGCGAGGGCGAGGCGAGGACGTGGGCCGGCACGGTCGCGTACATGTCGCCCGAGCAGGCGCTCGGCCGCGAGATCGACGCGCGCAGCGACCAGTTCTCGCTCGCCGTCGTTCTGTACGAGTTGGTCGCCGGGGCGAAGCCATTCGTGGGGGGCAACGCGGGCGAGGTGCTGGACGCGCTGCTGCACCGCGATCCACCACCGCTCCCGGCGGGCGCCGACCCGCGCCGGGCGGCGCTCGCGGCGGTGCTGCGCCGCATGCTGGCCAAGGACCGTGCGGAGCGCTACGGCAGCCTCGAGCAAGTTCTCGCCGACCTGCGCGCGGTGCGCTCCGGCGGTGCGGCCGCGCTCGACGTCGCGTCGCCGGCCGCACGGCCGAGCGAAGCGCCCGGTGGCCCGGCGGTCGCCATCCTCGGCTTCACGAACATCACCGGCCGCGTCGAGGACGACTGGCTGGGCACCGGCCTCGCCGAGTCGGTGACCGCCGATCTGAAGGCGCTCGGCGGTCTGCTGGTCGTCAGCCGCGACCGCATCGAGGACGCCCTGCGGCGTCTGGGCGGGGAGCGTGGCGACGAGGCGCTCGCCGCCAAGGTGGGCCGGCGGCTGGGGGCGCGCTGGGTGCTGGCGGGCGGCTTCCAACGCCTCGGAGACGTGGTGCGGGTGACGGCCCGCCTGACCGAGGTGGAGACCGGCACGGTCGCGCGCACGGTCAAGCTCGACGGTCAGCTCGCCGAGCTTTTCGCCCTGCAGGACCGGGTCGCGGCGGAGGTCGCGAGCGGGCTGCGCCCGGGCCTCCTGGCGACGCCGGAGAGCGACGAGACGCCGGTCGTCGCCGCCTACGAGGCGCTGTCGCGCGGCCTCATGAACCTGCGCATGGACACCTACGAGACGCTCGACCGCGCGATCCTCTTCTTCGAGCGCGCCGCCGAGCTCGATCCGCGCTACGCGCGCGCCCTGGTCGAGCTCGGCGCCGCTTACGCCCAGAAGGCCGAGCACCTGGTCTCCGCCGAGTATCGCGAGCGCGCCGCCGTCCACCTGCGCCGGGCGCTCGACCTGCGGCCCGGCCTCGCCCGCGCCTGGCGCGAGCTCGGCATGGTGCTGGTCACGGCGGGGCGCGACGACGAGGGCCTGGCGATGATCCGCCGCGCCCTCGAGCTCGCGCCGGACGACTCGACCGTGGTCGCCGGCTATGCGCGGGGCCTGTTCCTCGGGCCCGCCCGCTTCGCCGAAGCGGCCGAGTACTTCGAGCGCTCGCTGGCCATCAACCCGCACGCCGGCTGGTACTGGCTGCAGCTCGCCCACTGCCGGGCCCTGCTGCGCGAGTTCGCCCCCGGCGAGCACGCCGCGCGCCAGGCGATCGCGCTCCAGGAGGCCTTCCTCTCCGGCCGCGAAGGGGTCTCGATCGTCGGCAGCTACATGCGCCTCGGCCACCTGATGGCGCTGCAGGAGCGTCGGCGCGAGGCGATCGAGCACTTCGAGGCCGAGCTCGCGTTCCTGCAGCGGGTCGATCACGCCCTGCGCAGCCGGATCGCGGTCGAGCTGCACATGCGGCGCGGCGCCGCACTGCTTGGGCTGGGAGAAAGCGAGCGCGGGAGGAGCGAGCTGGCGACCGCGATCGAGATCTTCGATCACCGGGCCGCGATGGGCGCCGACGATCCCTTCACCCGTTACTACGCGGCCGCCGCGCTCGCCCTCTCCGGCGACGTCGAGCGCGCCCTCGAGTACCTCGCCCGCGCGATCGAACAGCGCCCCGCCTTCACCCGCGCCCGGGCGCGCCAGGAGCCGGAGTTCGCGAGCCTGGCCGGCGCGGCGCGCTTCCGCAGCCTGGTCGGCGCCTGAAAACGCAACGGGCGGCCGTCGGGCCGCCCGTCGAAACTCCGCTCAGGGCGGAGCCGCTCTAGGCCTCCAGCTTCTTGCGCGCGTTCCGGATCAGCAGCCAGCACAGCGCGGCGAACGCCACGCCGCACAGCACCTGACCGCCGACGCCGTCCTTCAGCCCGCCGTAGAAGCGGTGACCGAGGTCGAGGAACTCGAGCAGCGTCGGGCTCTCCATGTGCAGGAACCGGTCGCCGGTGAAGGCGACGAGGGCGATCAAGACGCCGCCGAGCGAGCCTCCCGCCACGAGACCGGTGGCGTAGAGCATCCCGGAGGACAGCTCGCTCTCCTCCTTCTCGCGATGCGCCATCTTGTCGACCAGACCCTTCACCATCCCGCCGATGAAGATCGGGAAGGTGGTCGACAGCGGCAGGTACGCGCCGACCGCCCAGGACAGCGCGTGGGCGCCGGCCATCTGCGCCATGAAGGCCAGGAACACGCCGACCAGCACGGGAGCCCAGGGCAGGTTCTGGCCGAGCAGGCCCTTGACGATCGTCGCCATCAGGGTCGCCTGCGGCGCCGCGAGCTGCGGGCCGCCGATGCCGTGCGCCTCGCCGCCGCGGTAGGTGGCGTCGAGCAGGAACAGCGTGCCGCCGATCACCAGGGTGGAGGCGAGCACCCCGATGATGAAGCCGATCTGCTGGCGGCGCGGGGTGGCGCCGACCAGGAACCCGGTCTTGAGATCCTGCGACGTCGCGCCGGCGTTGGCGGCGGCGATGCACACCAGGGCGCCGACGCAGAGCGCGATCGGCTGGTTGACGTCGCCGGTGCGGTGGGCGAGCACGAAGATCACGCAGGTCGCCATCAGGGTGGCGATGGTCATGCCGGAGATCGGGTTCGAGGAGGTGCCGATGATGCCGACGATGCGGCTCGACACGGTCACGAAGAAGAACCCGAAGACGACGACCAAGAGGCCCATCAGCAGGTTGCCCGGGAAGTCGCCGTGCGGGAAGTTGGGCAGGAAGGCGATCAGCAGGACGAGCGCCAGGGAGCCCACCACCACGATGCCGATTCCGAGGTCATCGTCGGTGCGTACCTTCTTCGCGGCGCCGACGCCGCCGCGCAGCGACTTCACTGACTCGCGGAAGGCGGAGATGATGGTCGGAAACGTCTTGATCAGGGTGGTGATGCCGGCGCAGGCAACGGCGCCGGCGCCGATGTACTTCACGTAGGCGGTGTAGATCCAGTAGGCGTGCGAGTGCGATGCCCGCCACGCCTCCCCGAAGCCCAGCTTGTCGAGGTCCTGCACCATGCGCGCTTCGGGGACGAAGATCGAGATCAGGGGGATGAGCGCCAGCCAGGCCAGCACGCCGCCGGAGGCGAGCTCGCCGGCGATCTTGGGGCCGATGATGTAGCCCAGGCCGAGGTACTCGGGCGTCACGTCGCTCTGCAGGGTGGCATCCGGGAAGACGCTGTCCTTCTTGGTCTGGAACCAGGTGGCGGTCTCGTTCCACAGCCCGAGGATGCCGTACAGGAACTTGTAGAGCATCGCGACGCCGACCCCGGCGAACACCATCTTCGCGAGATCGCCGCCGCGCTCGCCGGCGATCAGCACGTCGGCGCAGGCGGTGCCCTCGGGATAGGGCAGATTGCCGTGCTCCTTGACGATCAGCGCGCGGCGCAACGGGATCATGAACAGCACGCCCAGCGTTCCGCCCACCGCCGCCAGGACGAAGATCGTGAAGTAGTTGAAGTAGTCCGCGCCGTTGGCCAGGAAGAGCAGCGCCGGCACCGTGAAGACGACGCCCGCGGCGACCGACTCGCCGGCCGAGCCGATCGTCTGCACCATGTTGTTCTCGAGAATCGTCGACTTGCCGAGCTTCTTGAACACCGCGATCGACAGGACCGCGATCGGCACCGAGGCCGACACCGTCAGCCCGGCGCGCAGCGCCAGGTACACCGTCGCGGCGCCGAACAGGATGCCGAAGAACGCCCCGAGGATGACGGCTTTCGGGGTGAACTCCGGGATGTCCTGCGACGCCGGAACGTAGGGCTCGAAATTCCCTGGGCTCGCGTTCGCCATGCTCGACTCCCTCCGAGGACGTTCTGAAACGGCTGCGGCTGAAACAGAGGGATCGTATGACGCGCGCGGCGCCGCCCGCAATGCCCGATCCGAGGGCACGAGCGGGCGGCGCCGGGGGAGGCGACTAGCGGCGCAAGCGGAGCGCGGCGGCGAGCGCCAGGGCCACGCCGAGGGCCAGGAGGCCGAGCCGGGAGACCGTCGGGATGTTGGCGATCGCCACCTGCCCGGCTTCGTAGGCGCCGATGTCGACGACCGCGAACTGGATGCGCGGATTGCCGTCGAGATCGGTCGTGATGTCGCCGGGCACCGCGGCGTTGTCGCCGCGATTGATCGCCGGCGAGTCCGGCCGCAGGTGGAAGTCGCTCGCCGAGACAAAGCGCGGGTCCTGGGTGAGCGTGCCGGGTCCGGCGGTGAAGAAATCGGAGCCGTTGCCGAACACCAGGTTGTTGTTGTTGGAGACGGCCGGCTCGACCGCGGGACTGATGCCGAGGCCGATGTTGCTGTTGTTGGCGACAAGGTTGTTCGCCACCACGCCGGTGATCGAGGCGCCGAGGTCGGTGCGAGCGTCCAGACCGATCCCGCTCTGGTTGCCGGTCACCGTGTTGTTGATGACCTGGACGTTCTGGATCGGCTCGAAGCCGTCGGCCGAAACGACGATCGCGCCGGGGAAGCCGGCGACATTGACCTGTCCCGTCACCAGGTTGTCGATGATGCGCCCGGTCAAGGTGGAGCCCACCGTTTGCTCAAAGTTGCGCAGCTCGATGCCGTCGTCCGTGCCGGTGACGTCGACGCGGTTCGCCAGGATGTCAGCGGAAGCCGCCTCCCCGGGGCCGTTGACCGCGCTGATGCCGATCCCCTCGGAACAGTTGGTCACCGTGACGGTGTTGTTCGCGATCACCACGCTGCTGGTGCCGGTGTCCTCGATCGGACCGAAAATGATCCCGCTGCAGAACTCGGCGGGACCGGTGGCGGCGACCGTGTTGTTGCGGATGTCTGCCGTGACGTTGCCGTATGGCGGAGAGGTGCCCGAGGACACCTCAACCGCGAAATTGTCGCCGCTGATCGAGACGTGGTTGGAAAGGAAATGGACCGTGAGATCGCCGGTACCGGGTCCGGCCCGGAAGGAGCCGTTGATGGCGAGCCCCTGGACGGTGATGGTGGCCGCCCCAGTCGGGAAGGCGAACAGCGAGCCGTTGAGGACCGGCGCGAACCCGGTGGCGGGCTCCACAGTCAGGCTCTTGTCGATCGTCGGTGTCTCGGCGATCGGACCGTTGGTGGCGATCTGGATGATGTCGCCGGCCGCTGCTCCCGTGATGCACGCCTGGAGCGTCGTGTTGCAGGGAGCGGAGCCGGGATAGGTGAGCGTGGCCGCGTCGCACACAGCGGCCACTGACATCAGGATGGCGAGAACGACCACGCCGCGACGGCGCCTGCCCGTCTCAGAGGTGTATTTCATTGTGCGCACGATACTAATCTCGGGCGTTCGTCGCGCGCAACTCGCCGTGCCCGGCGTTGGGCGTCAGCGATTGGTGCTATACTTCGTTTCCCAGCCAGTGAGCCTCGCCCGTAGTGCAACCAAGAGAGCTCCGCAAGTTACTGATTCCAGAGGGTTTTTTCATGCACAAGCAGGTCTGTAGCAGGGAGGTCCACCCATGAGTCCCTGGTGGTCCCGCCCCACGGCCGATAGCGGCCAGAACGATTCCACAGAGAAGCAGGACAACCCCGCCGACAACGCCCCCGTCTCCGCCGCCTCGCCCCTCGCCGAGAGCCGCTTCCTCGAGCCCGAACCGTACGAGCCGCCGAGTCGCGACAGCGCGGAGGGCGAAGAGAACGCCGAGGTCCCGGCCGCCGAAGGCGCCGAGTGGGCCGAGGGCGAAGAGGAAGAGATGATGGAGCCGGTGTCGGGCGAGGCCTCTTTCGCCGACGCCACGGACTCCGAGCCGGCCGAGGGTGAAGCCGCCGAGGGTGGCGAGCGCCCGGGCCGCCGCCGCCGCACTCGCGGTGGCCGCCGCCGCCGTGGGCGCGGCAACGGCGAGGCGCAGGCCGCCCTGCCGGCCGAGGAGCCGGCGCCCCGCGCGGAGCGCGAGCGCTTCGAGCGTCCCGAGCGTGAGCGCCCCGAGCGCGGCGAGCGTCCCGAGCGTGAGCGCCCCGAGCGCGAGCGCGGCGAGCGGCCGCGGCGCATCGAGGAGCTGCCGCCGGTCGACCTCGAGTCCCTGAGTCGCCAGATCATCCTTTCGATGCCGGAGCGCGCCGCCGGACCCACCGAGGAGAAGAAGATCGCGATCTTCTGCGACCTCGAGAACATCGCGCTCGGCGTGCGCGACTCGGAGATCAAGAAGTTCGACATCAATCTGGTGCTCGAGCGGCTGCTCGAGAAGGGCAAGATCATCGTCAAGCGGGCGTACGCCGACTGGGAGCGCTACAGCGACTACAAGCGCACTTTCCACGAGGCGGCGATCGAGCTGATCGACATCCCGCAGCGCCACTACTCGGGCAAGAACTCCGCCGACATCAAGATGGTCGTCGACGCGATGGATCTTTCCTACTCGAAGGAGCACCTCGACACCTTCGTGCTGCTGTCGGGTGACTCGGACTTCTCGCCGCTGGTCTCCAAGCTCAAGGAGAACAACAAGTACGTGATCGGCATCGGGGTGAAGAACTCCTCCTCCGCGCTGCTGATCGACAACTGCGACGAGTTCATCTATTACGAGGACGTCTGGCGCGACCAGCAGAAGGCCCCCGAGATGGAGGGCCTGTCGAAGAAGCAGTCGGAGTGCTTCGGCCTGGTGGTCGAGTCGATCCAGGCCCTGACGCGCGAGAACAAGGACGTGCTCTGGGGCTCGATGATCAAGCAGACCATGCAGCGCAAGAAGCCCTCCTTCAACGAGGGCTACTATGGCTACTCGACGTTCTCCGAGCTGCTCGAGGACGCCGAGCGCCACTCGATCCTCAAGCTGAAGAAGGACCAGCGCTCCGGCAGCTACATCGTCACCGGCTTCGCGCCGCGCAAGTAGCGGCGGCGACCGCACCCATCGAGAGTCTCCCGGCCGGCTCCGTTGGGGCCGGCCGATTTCGTTTGCACGGGCGAAGTGATCCGCGCCCGCGGCGCGGGACGGGCTAGCGCAGCTTGGCGAGCGCGGCGCGCAGCCGCGGCAGGGCAGCGGCGATGTCGTCGAGGCCGACCGCGCCGACACTCACGCGGAACCAGCCACTCTCGTCGGCAAGCCCGAAGGCCTGGAAGGGGACGATCGCGAAGCCGGCCTCCTCCAGCAGGTACTTGCGGATCGCGTCGTTCGAGCCCAGGCGCGAGACGAGGTCGAAGCGCACCGACAGGTAGAGCCCGCCGCCAACCGGCAGCACCTCGACCGGCAGGCCGTCGCGATGCAGGCGGTCGAGGCCGTCGTGCAGCGCGTCGAGCCGCGCCAGGACGGCGCCGCGCACCGCGCCGGCGAGCTCGGCGGTGAGCTCGGGACGGGCGAGGATCTCGGCGGTCGCGTGCTGCTCGGGACGCGGCGCCCAGGCGCCGACATGGCCGAGCAGGTCCCGCATCCGCGCCACCAGGTACGGCGGTCCGACCGTCCACCCGACCCGCAGGCCGGTCGCCGCGAACGCCTTGCTGATGCCGTCGACGAGCACCGTGTACGGCGCCACCTCGGGCACCAGCTCGACCGGCGTCGAATGCGGCGCGTGGTCGCTCGCCAGCAGCCAGTAGATCTGGTCGTAGAGCAGGAAGAGGGGCCGCTCGCTTGGGCCGCGCCGGCGGTTCTCCTCGACCACCAGCCGCGCCAGCGCCTCGAGCTGGGCGCGGCCGAAGCCGGTGCCGGCGGGGTTCAGCGGACTGTTGAGCGCCAGGAGGCGCGCCCCGCGCAGCGCCGGAGCGATCTCCTCGGCGGTGGGCAGGAAGCCGTTCTCGGGCCGCGTCGGGACGGCGATCCCCTCGGCGCGTGCCAGGTGCGCGTAGTGGTTGTTGTTCCAGGACGGCACCGGATAGACCACCCGATCGCCGGGCTCGACGACCGCGGCGTACGTGCCCCAGATGATCGGCCGCGCCCCGCCCGCGATCAGGATGCCCTCGAGGGGGTAGTCGAGGCCCAGGGCGCGTTGGTAGAAGACCTGGACCGCGCGGCGCAGGTCGCCGATGCCGTCGGAGGGCGGGTAGTGGGTCTGGCCGGCGGCGAGCGCCCGCACGATCCCTTCGCGTAGCGGCTCGGGGATGCGGAACTGCCGGGGCGCGAAGTCGCCGACCGTCAGGTCGCACACCGCCCGGCCGCTCTCGCGCAGGGTCCTCACCTCCGCCGCGATGCGCAGGATCTCGGAGCCGACCAGCGTCGCGACGACCTCGCTCAGCCCATGGTGGCGGACGTCCGGCGGGTCGAGTTGCGGGCGGATTTCGTGGAGCACGCGCACGGGCGGCAAGGTTATCGGAAGTGACGCGGCCGGAGAAGCTGATCCTTCGCTGCGCTCAGGACAAGAAAAAAGGCCCCCGCCGGAGCGGGGGCCATCGCAAGGAGCGTGCTGCTGGGGGACCTACCAGCCGAGCGGCAACCACTGCGCGGCGAGCCCGGCGATCGGGCGGGTCTGGATCAACCGCTCCAGGGCCTCCTCGCCGAGGGTCGTCGTGCCGGCGCCACCGGCCTCCTGCTTCTTCTCCCAGTCCTGACGGCTCAAGACCGGGATCGCCTCGAGCTTCTTCGTCTTGAGCGTGGCGTTGAGCGACGCGATCTCCTGGGCGAGGCCCTGGAAGCGGACCTGCGCCTGCTTGAGCTCCTTCTCGAGGTCGGCCATGCGGCCGAGCTGCGTCGCGCTCGGCCGGCCCTCGTACTGGTTGACCGCGCCGTACAGCGCGCCGAGGTGCTCGCGCAGCTTCTCGTCGCCGGACAGCCACCCGGCCTCGCTGGTCGCGGTCAGCGAGCCGGTGAAGTCGGCGAGCGACTTTTCGAGCTTGGCGAGCTTGCCCTGCAGGCTGTCGCCCTTGCCGAGCTTTGCGGCGCGCGCCTTGGCGGCGTCCTTCGCCGTCGCCGCCGCGTCGTAGACGTAGGTCAGGTCGCCGAGGTCGTTGTAGAGCTGCATGGCGGTCTTCTGCTGCAGCGCCCGGTCCTCGGGCGTCTGCTTGGAGCGCGGGTCGGCGACCAGCTGGACGGTCGAGGTGTAGCTCTGATTGCCCTTGATCAGCTTGACGGTGTACGTCCCCTCCGCCACCCGTGGGCCGAGCGGGAAGCTGCCGACCAGGTTGGTCGAGGGCGGGAACTTCGGCGGCGGCAGACGCATCGGCCACATCACCCGGTTGATGCCCACCCGCTTGCTGCCGGGGATGGTGTTGAGCAGCTTGCCCGCCGAGTCGTAGATCTCGACCTTGAGGTCGCCGAACAGGTGGCGCTTCTTCATCCAGTACGTGATCCCGACCGCCTCCTCCGGGTTGTCGGCGACGTACTCGTCGCTGCCGGTGAAGTTCTGCAGGCCGGCCTGGATGACCATCTGGCCGGGCCGCGACGGCAGGAGAGCGGCGTCGGACTCGATCGTCTTCTCGGTCAGCGCGCGCAGCGGCGTCAAGTCGTCGAGGATGTACACCCCGCGACCGTGCGTCGCGATGATCAGGTCGTTGTCGCGCGGCTGGATGGCGAGGTCGTGCACCGCCACCTTGGGCAGGTTGTTGGTGAACCGCGCCCACTGCTGGCCCGAGTCGAGCGAGATCCAGAGACCGAACTCGGTGCCCAGGAACAGCAACTTGGGATTTACGGTGTCCTCACGCAGCACCCAGGCGTAACCCTCGATCTCCGGCTTCTGCAGCGCTTCCCAGGTCTTGCCGAAGTCGGTGGTGCGGTAGACGTAGGTCTTCATGTCGCCCGAGCGGTGGCTGTCGAGGGTGGCGTACGCCGTGCCCTCGGCGAAGTTGGAGGCCTGCACGCTCGACACCCAGGTGCCCTTGGGCGCGCCGGGGACGTTGCCGATCACGTTCGTCCAGCTCTTGCCGGCATCGCGGGTGACCTGCAGGTTGCCGTCGTCGGTGCCCACCCACACCACGTCGTGGTTCTTGGGCGACTCGGAGATGGCGTAGATCGTGGTGTTGTTCTCGGCGGTCGAGTTGTCGACGTTGATGCCGCCGGTCGTCGCCTGGCGCTGGCGGTGCGGATCGTTGGTCGTGAGGTCGGGCGAGATCTGCTCCCACGAGTCGCCGTGATCGCGCGAGCGGAAGAGATACTGCGCGCCGACGTAGAGCGTGCCGATGTCGGTCGGCGAGAAGGCGACCGGGGCGTTCCAGTTGAAGCGCAGCTCCTTGTCGCCCGGCTTGGTGTAGGGCTTGATCGAGCGCACCTCGGCGGTGCGCTTGTTGACCCGGCTGAGCTCGCCGCCCTGGTACTCGGAGTACGCGTAGTCGGGGTCGCGGGGGTCGGAGAAGGCCCAGAACCCGTCGCCGCCGCCGATGTTCTCCCAGTCGCGGTTCTCGATGCCGCCCGGGCTCGACGAGGGACCCATCCACGAGCCGTTGTCCTGCAGGCCGCCGTACACGTTGTACGGCACGTCCATGTCGTAGCTCACGTGGTAGAACTGCGCGATCGGCAGGTTCTTCGCCCACCACCAGGAGTGCGCCTTGTCGAACGAGACGTAGAGGCCGCCGTCGGTGCCGAGCAGGATCTGGCTGGGGTTCTTGGGATTGATCCAGATCGCGTGGTGGTCGGGGTGGACCGCCATGCCGAAGCCGCCGCTGAACATCGAGGTGAAGGACTTGCCGCCGTCGGTCGAGATGGTGATCAGGAAGCCCGGCTTGTAGACCGTGTTGTAGTCACTGGGGTCGACCGCGAGCAGGGCGAAGTAGAACGGCCGGGTCTGCACGTTCATCGAGGAGTTCATCTCGCGCCAGGTCTCGCCGAGGTCGTCGGAGCGGTAGAGGGCGGTGTTCTTCGACTCGACGACCGCGTACAAGACGCTCGGTCGCGACGGCGCCACGGCGAGGCCGATGCGGCCCTTCTCGCCCTTGGGCAGGCCGTTCTCGATCTTCTTCCAGGTGTCGCCGCCGTCGGTCGACTTCCACAGCCCCGAGCCCTTGCCGCCGGAGTAGAAGAAGTCCGCGGAGCGCCGGAACTGCCACATGCCGGCGTAGAGGATCGACGGGTCCTGCGGATCGATCGCCAGATCGGCGCAGCCGGTGTCCTTGTCGACGTACAGCACCTTCTTCCAGGTCTTGCCGCCGTCGGTCGTCTTGAAGACGCCGCGCTCCTCGTTCGAGTCCCACAGGTGGCCGGTGGTGCAGACCCAGACCGTGTCGTGCGCCTTGGGGCTCACCTGGATGCGGGCGATGCGCTCGCTGTCCTTGAGACCCATGTTCGTCCAGCTATCGCCGCCGTCGGTCGTCTTGTACACCCCGTTGCCGACCGAGACGCTGTTGCGGACCCAGGACTCGCCGGTCCCGACCCAGACCGTCTTCTTGTCGGTGGGGTCGATGCGGATCGCGCCGATCGACATCGTCTGGTCGTCGAAGACCGGCTTGAAGGTCACCCCGGCGTCCTTCGAGCGCCACACGCCGCCCGACGCCGAGCCGATCCAGATCTCGAGCGGGTTGTCCGGCCAGGCGTCGATCGCGGCGATGCGGCCGCTCGGCGTCGCCGGCCCGATGTCGCGGGCGCGCAGCCCGCCGAAGGTGTCGGAGGTGATCTTCACGCCGGCGGCGACCGCCGCCGGTGCCGCCCAGGCGGCCAGAAGCAGCGCGACCGGCAGGACGCGCGCGCAGAGCTTGCGGATCATGGGATTTGCCCCCCTCGAAACGAAGTTGGAACGACGAAGCGAAAGAGGCCAGGCGAGCTCGCCTGGCCTCCCGCTGCGCGGACTGCGTCAGTTGCCCTGCTTGGGCGGCTCTTCCTTCTTCACTTCCGGCATCTTGAAGCGATCGGCCGGCTCGTCGGTGTTGAGATCGATCTTGTCGATCGTCATCGTCTGGCCCTGCGGCGCACCCTTGGGCTTGAACTCCTGCGAGTACGGGAACAGGACGTCCCCCACCTTCTTGTAGTCGCCCTGGCTCGACTCGAACTCGAACTCCTGGCCGCGGCGGGTGCGCTTGCCGGTGGACTTGATCTCGAGGTAGCTATCGGCGTCGAGGTAGACGTACGTGACGTCGCCGCCCTTGCGGGTGACCTTGAGCTTGTAGGCCGGGGTGCCCTCGATGTCCTCCTTGCCCTCGTACTCGACCGTGATCCCCTTCGCCTTGCTGTCCACGAACGGGCCGTCGAAATCGGCCTGCTCGTCGATGTCCTTCATCTCCTCCTCGGACATCTTCTCGGGGTCCTTCTTGCCCATGAACGGCATCACCGACCAGCCGGTCGTGCCGTCATAGGCCTGGATGCCGGTCATGCCCTGGAACGTGAACTCGGCGCGGAAGCTGTTCGGCCGCTTCCACTCCCAGGTGAAGGGCGCGTCCATGCCCTGCCCCATCGTCATCTTGCCGGTCAGCTTCGCCGACTGGATGGCCTTGATCTTGTCCAGCCCGCCGCGGGCGGCCAGATTCTTGGCGATCAGCTCCTCGGCGGTGACCTTCTCGTCCTTGGCGGCGGCCGGCGCCTGGGCCTGCGCCTGGGCGTAGGCGCCACAGGCGAGCAGGGCCCCGGCGAGGGCTCCCATCAGGGTCTTGCGCAGCATGCGAAAACCTCCTTGCGGTTGAATTGAAACTCGATCGCTCGGCGACCGGCGGCAGCCGCGAGACGCGGCCTGGACCGGGGTCCCGACACGATTGAACTCTAGTGGATACGAGGCGGCACGGGGAAGGTTGCAGGCCGCTGGGGCTCCAGAAACCGTAGAATCGCTGCAACCCGGGAGCAGCCCGCCCGTAAGAGACGACCAGAACCCCTATGACGACCACTCTCGAGCTGTGCGACGTCCGCAAGCGCTACGGCGACTTTCAGGCGGTCGACGGTGTGAACCTGGCCGTTTCGCCGGGCACCGTGTTCGGCCTGCTGGGGCCGAACGGCGCCGGCAAGACGACGTCGATCCGCATGGTGATGGACATCATCGCCCCCGACTCCGGCGAGGTGCGCTTCTGGGGCCGAGCGCGCCAGAAGGGCGACCTCGACCGGATCGGCTACCTGCCCGAGGAGCGCGGCCTCTATCGCAAGATGACCGTGGTCGACCACCTGGTCTTCCTGGCCGAGCTGCATGGCTTGAAGCGGCGCGCCGCCCTGCCGCGCATCCAGTCCTGGCTCGAGCGGCTCGAGCTCGCGGCGTGGGCGAAGAAGAAGGTGGAGGAGCTGTCCAAGGGCATGCAGCAGAAGATCCAGCTCGTCGGCACGGTGCTCCACGAGCCGGAGATCATCATCCTCGACGAGCCCTTCTCGGGCCTCGACCCGATCAATCAGACGCTGTTCAAGGACGCCTTCGCCGAGTTCAAGCGCCAGGGCAAGACCCTTCTCTTCTCGACCCACGTCATGGAGCAGGCCGAGAAGCTGTGCGACGAGATCTGCCTGATCTCGCGCGGCCGCGTGGTGCTGGCCGGCAAGCTGGCCGAGATCAAGCAGCGCCTGGGCGGCAACTCCTACCGGCTGGTCGCCGAGGGCGACCTCGCCGGCCTCGGCTCGCTGCCGGGGATCACCCAGGTGCTGGTCCGCGACGGCGACAACGGCAGCGGCGCGCGGACCGCCAAGCTGCTGCTCGCCCAGGACGCCGACGGTCCGGATGTGCTGCGCCGGGTGGTGGAGCGGGTGCGGGTGCGCGAATTCCGTTCGGAGGAGCCCGAGCTCGAGGAGATCTTCATCAAGGCGGTGCGCGATGCAGACCGGTAAGGTGCGGGTCATCTTGCAGCGCGAGTACATCTCGCGCGTCAAGACCAAGGGCTTCTGGATCGGGACGGTCATCCTGCCGCTGTTCATGGTGGCGGTGACGGTGTTGCCGTCGGTCCTGCTGTCGCGCAGCCGCGCCAATCTGCGGCTGGTGGTGGTGGACGCGACCGGCAAGATGGCTCCGTCGCTGGTCGAACGCCTGCGCGGCGTGGAGAAGCCGGCGGCGGAGAATGCTTCGACCGCGGCCCGGCGAGCGCTCGAAGGCGAGCGCCGCCGCCCGGCGCCGCGCGCCGACTTCGTGGTCGAGGCCGAGCCGGTTGCGGGCGATCGCGCCGCCCAGCGCCAGGCGCTCGATGAGCGGGTGATGAGCGAGAAGATCGACGCCTGGGTGTGGATCGACGAGGACGGCCTGGCCAAGAACACCGTCGAGTATCACGGCCAGAACGTCTCCAACATCGTCGTCCAGGAGCGCCTGTCGCGGGCGCTGACCGAAGTGGTGCGCGACGCTCGGCTGCGTGCGGCGGGCTACGACGCGGACAAGGTCGCGGCGCTCGACCAGGAGATCGAGCTGACGACGCTGCGGGTGACCAAGGAGGGCGGCAAGGCCGAGCAAGGCGTGGCCGGGTTCTTCTTCGCCTACGCCCTGTTCCTGACGCTCTACATGGTGCTGATGATCTACGGCCAGCAGGTGATGAACGGCGTGCTCGAGGAGAAGAGCTCGCGGGTGGTGGAGGTGGTGATCTCGACGGTGACGCCGTTCGAGATGATGCTCGGCAAGCTCGCCGGCATCGGGCTGGTGGCGTTCACCCAGATCGGCATCTGGCTGGGCACCGCTGCCATCCTCACCGCGCCGCAAATCGTGATCGGGCTGGCGGCGCTGCCGGCCGGCATTCCCAGCGTCACGCCGGCGATCATCCTCCACTTCCTGGGCTTCTTCGTGCTCGGCTTCTTCCTCTACGCGACTTTCTTCGCCGCGATCGGCTCGGCGTTCAACGACATCCGCGAAGCGCAGCAGGCGGCGACCAGCGCCACGTTCTTCCTGGTCGCGCCGGTCATCCTGATGTTCCTGATCGTGAACGACCCCGACTCGCCGGTCGCCATCCTGACCTCGCTCTTCCCGCCGTTCACGCCGCTCCTGATGATGCTGCGGATCGTGGTGAAGACGCCGCCCGTCTGGCAGATCGCGCTCGGCTACGCGCTGACCGCCGCAGCCGCGGTGGGAATGGTCTGGGTATGCGCCAAGATCTATCGCACCGGCATCCTGATGTACGGCAAGAAGCCGACCTTCAAGGAGCTGTGGCAGTGGGTCCGCTACGCCTGACCGCGGCGGGTACGAGACAGCGCCCACTCTTTGTCATCCTGAGCGAAGCGAAGGATCTGGGCAGGGGTGATCGAGATCCTTCGCTGCGCTCAGGATGACATCGATCGACAAGCGGGGCGGCAACCGTGAAGATGCCGCCCCTTCCCGTCTCACCCTTGGTGGATCGCTACGGGTTGCTGATCGGCGCCGTCCAGATCTCTTCCTTGGCGTTGCTGCGCCGGTCGGTCCACGACGGCAGGAAGCGGTTCAGGTATCCGGAGAGGCCGTTGTAGTCGCCGTACTGGTTGCCGGAGTTGGCGCCCGACACCGTCTCGTCGGTCATCGCGCTCGTCACCTTGAGCGGTGCGCTCCAGGTCGCGCCGTCGTCGGTCGACACCTGGTAGTAGACGTTGGTCTTCAGGCGCGCCGCATCGTCGATCGTGTCGTAGTACATGACGCCGATCGTGCCGTTCGTCTCGTCGACCGCCAGCCACTGGTTGAACTGGTCGTTCTTCGCCGCCGGGTTGTTGAGCTTGACCGGCGCGCTCCAGGTCGTGCCGCCGTCGGCCGAGCGGCTGAACCAGATCCGCGTCTTGCAGGTCGAGGCGGCGTTGGTGCCGGGCTCGTTGGCGGGCGCGGTGCAGCCGGTCTCACCCGAAAGGTCGGTCCAGGTGGCGTAGACCAGGTTCTTGGTGGCGGTGCGGTAGGCGCCACCGGCGACGTAGATCAGGGCGCGCCGGCTGGCGAAGGAAGGCACGCCGATGTCGTACGAGTCGTACGTCGTCGCGATCGCCTTGGCCGCGCCGTACGAGGCGCCGCCGGTCGTCGACTTGACCAGCACGATCTTGCTGTTGCCGGTCGCCGGCCAGAAGCCGAAGACGTCACCGTACGCGTTGGTCTTCACGTCGCCGCCGATCGCGGTGCCCGAGGTCTCGCTGCCGCTCACCTTGATCGGTGTGCCCCAGCCGCTGGCGGTGCGACGGTTCATGTACGCCGGGTTGCTGTTGTGCCAAATGGCGTAGATGTTGTTCCTGTAGGGCGAGCTCGCGCTGTGGTCGATCCAGATCATCTCCTTGTCGGTGTTCTTCTGGCTGCCCGAGAAGGTGTTGTCGAAGGTCCAGGTCGTGCCGTTGTTGGTCGACTTGTACATGCGCATCGCCAGGGTGCCGCCCTTGATGCCGATCGTCGCCGACCAGGCGAGGCCGTCCGAGGTCCAGTCGGCGGTCGGATCGGAGTGGCTGGTGTCGCGGCCGGTGAACGGCAGGTAGGTCTGGCCCCAGGTCGAGCCGCCATCGTTGGAATAGAACATGGCCTGGGCGCCGCCGGCGGAGATGTTGTTCGAGGAGGCGATCACGTAGTTCGAAGCGCCGTACGGGTTGATGCTGATCGCCGACTCGCTGCGCGGCGAGGTCTGGGCGCCGGAGGTGCGGACGTTGGGGCCCGCCCCTGCCTTGCCGATCTCGGGTTCGCGGTCCTCGTCGCCCGGCCCGCGACGCAGGTTCTGGTGGCTCATCATCCACTCGTGCACCTCGTGGAGGACGCGCGGGTAGCCGCCGGTCGGGTCGTCGGCCGAGTACGTCGCCTCCGGATGATTGGCGCGCCAGTACACCCGCAGCCAGAGCGGGATTCCAAGGTTGTCGCGGAGCTCCTCCGGGCGCAGCACCGAGAAGTCCTGGTTCTGCCGGATCAGGCGCTCGAGCGCCGAGCCCGGCCTCACCTGGCTTGCGGCGAATTGCTGCGCCAGGGTCGGCGGTTGGGTGCCGGCCGGGCCGGCGGCGAAAGCGGCGCTCGCCAGGGCGACGAGCACCAGTGCGGGGATGTACCTCTTCATCGACATGCTCCTTGGGCTGCAGAGGCCGAAGCCTCGTCGGTTACGGAGCCAAGCTGCCCGCTGCGCGAGTCGAGGTGCTGAAGACCGGTTGAGAGTAGGCGAGGGATTTCTAGCACAAGGCACGGCCCCGGGACAAGACCGGGGCCGTGCCGGTCAGCGTGGGCGAGGACCTACGGCACGTCGACAGGTGCCGTCCAGACCTGCTCCTTGCCGCCGTCGCGACGGTCGGTCCAGAACGGCAGGAAGCGGCCCATCCAGGCGGACATCGCGTTGTAGTCGCCGAACTGGAAGGAGTTGGCCTGGCCCGGCACGCGCGTCTCATCGGTCGACGCGGTGGTGACCTTCACCGGTGAGCTCCAGGTCGATCCGCCGTCGCTCGAGGTCTGGAAGTAGACGTCGGCGCGCTTGCGACCCGGGTCGGCGGCGGTGTCGTAGTACATGACCCCGAGCGCACCGGTCGCCTCGTCGACCGCCAGCCAGGGATTGAACTGGTCGTTGCGGGTCGCCGCGTCCTGGAGCTTGATCGGCGCCTGCCAGTGGGCGCCGCCGTCGGTCGAGCGCGCGAACCAGATGCGCGTCGTGCACGGCGAGTCGACCCGACCGTTGGGCTCGTCCTGCGGCCCGGAGCACCCTGCGCCGCCCTTGAGATCGATCCACGCGACGTAGACCTGATCGACCGTTGCGCTGCGGTAGGCACCGCCGGTCGCGTAGATGAAGGCGCGCCGGAGCTTGAACGACGGGATGCCGATGTCGTAGCTGTCCAGGGTATGGGTGACGACGACCGGCGCCGCCCACGTCGCGCCGCCGTCGGTCGACCTGGCGACCGCCAGGGTGTGGCTGCCGGTGCCGGGGTAGAAGACGAACGCATCGCCGGCGGAGTTGCTCTTGACGTCGCAGCCGATGGCCGTGCCCAGGGTCTCCGCCCCGCTCACCTGCACCGGCTTCGACCACTTGCCGGTCGCCGAGCTGCGCCGGGCGACGAAGGCCGGGTTGCCGTCGTGCCAGCAGGCGTAGAGCGTGTCGGCGAAGGGCGAGGTCGAGCTGTGGTCCACCCAGATCAGCTCCTTGTCGTTGTCGATCTGGCGGGCGGAGGCGGTCGAGTCGTAGGCCCAGGAGCGACCGCCGTCGTTCGACCGGTAGACGCGGGTGCGGATCGCCTTGAGCCGCGGCTGCGGATGGGAGAAGTCGAGCTGGATGCCGAGGGTCGCGGACCAGGCAGCGCCGTCGGAGGTCCAGTCGACCGCCGGATCGGAGTGGAACAGGTCGCCGGCGAAGAAGGGCAGCAGGCTCTCGCTCCACGTCGTGCCGCCGTCGCTCGAAGAGTACTGGGCCTGTGCCCCGGCGCCGCTCAGGTTGTTGGACGCGGCGATCACGCGGTCGGGGTGCCAGAAGTCGATGCGCACGTCCTGCTCGGCGCGGATGAAACGCGGGTCGGAGACGCGCTGGTTGGCACCGACGCTCGCGGAGTCCGGCAGGCTGGCCCGGCGCTCGTCGTCGTCGCGCCCGGTGGAACCGATGCCGATCGTTCCCGGCCGCAGGTCGGGGTGGCTCGTCATCCACTCGCCGACCTCGTGGAGGACGCGCGGATAGCCGCCGCTCGGATCGCTCGGTTGATAGCGCCAGGCCGGGAAGCTCGCGCGCCACAGGAGCCGCAGCCAGGGGGCGAGCCCGAGGTTGTCGCTCGCCTCGCGGGGATCGAGCCGGCTGACGTCCTGGTAGTGCGCGATCAGACGCGCGAGCGCGGTGCCGGGTGCCGCCGGCGCGTCGGTGAGCTGCTGATGGAGGCTCGGCCAGCCGGTGGCGTGGGCGCTCCAGGGAGCGACGACCAGGCCGACCAGGACCAGGACGAGCAGGCGAACGGCGGGAGATGCGACTCTCATGAACGGTTCCTCCGAATTTGGGCGTGTCGGGGCCGCGACATCTTACTTCTGCGCCGGGGACGGCGGACAACGGCGCGCGCGGGGCCGGCCCACAGGATTGTGCGCGGGAGGAGGAATCATTACCATGCCGCTATATGAAATCCCGCGTCGGCTGGCTCGCGGCGTTGTTCGCCGTCCTTCCTGCCGCCCTCTTCGCGGCCGGCCTGTCCTGGCCGCAGTTCGACTTCGACTCGCGTCACGGCGGCGTGAGCCAGCAGGAAACCACCCTTCACGCCGGCAACGTCGCGACGCTGCACTTGATCGCCGGCTATCCGGTCACGCTGCCAGCGATCGCGGACGGCGCGCCGGCCTTCCTCGCCGCGGTCGGGACCGCGTCCGGAACCAAGGACCTCCTCTTCCTCACCACCACGGACGGACGGCTGCTGGCGATCGACGCCGCGACCGGATCGACGGTGTGGTCGCAGCAGCCCGCCGCGACGCCGAGATATACGACCTCCTCGCCGGCGATCGATCCGAGCCAGCTCTTCGTCTACTCGTACGGGCTGGACGGCTACGTCCACAAGTATCGAGTCGGCGACGGCGCCGAGATCTCGACCGGCGGCTGGCCGGAGCTCGCGACGCGCAAGCCCAGCGTCGAGAAGGGGTCGGCCGCGCTGTCGATCGTCACGGCGAAAAGCGGCGTGACCTACCTCGTGGTCGCCAACGGGGGTTACCCCGGGGACGCCGGCGACTACCAGGGGCACGTCACGGTGATCGACCTCGGGACCGGCGCGCAGCGGGTCTTCAACGCCAACTGCAGCAACCAGACGGTCCACTTCGTGATCGCTCCGGGAACTCCCGATT
>Ga0316628_100000924_pt1 | contig 19644 bp, 21 predicted proteins | sample OWC_Aug_M2_C1_D5_FD_207648 | JGI IMG/M metagenome (GOLD analysis project Ga0316628, IMG submission 207648) | Wetland soil microbial communities from Old Woman Creek delta, Ohio, United States - OWC_Aug_M2_C1_D5_C | ecosystem: Environmental > Terrestrial > Soil > Wetlands | place: USA: Ohio... | reverse complement strand
TTCAAAGCCGTCGACATGAAAACTCCTGTGCTTGGGGTTCCGACAGGCGTCAAAATGCACAGTGCCTTATTTGGCGTTAGCCCACAAGCCGCGGCGCGGGTTGCTATCAGATTCTTGTGGAGTGAACTGCCGCTAAGGGAGGCGGAGGTAATGGACGTGGATGAGCAAGCCTTTAGGGAGGGGCATTTGTCAGCTGAGCTTTATGGTTACACACTAAGCCCTTACGAGCAGCACCTTATTCAGGGCAATAAAATGGCGAGTCCGATAACTGAGAGCGAAGTGGAAAACCAAGCGGCAATTGCCGTATATATTATCGAAGAAATGAAACCAGACACCCTCTACATAGTTGGTCCTGGAACGACCACTCGCACCGTCGCCGACCTTTTAGATCAAAAGAAAACGCTCCTCGGTGTGGACCTTTTAGAAAACAAGAAAATAATCGTTGCAGATGTTAACGAGAAACAGATTTTGCAAGCTATAAACGGCAAAGCCACGCGGATTGTTGTGACGCCGATTGGCGGTCAAGGTTTCATTTTCGGTAGGGGCAATCAGCAGATAAGTGCAAAAGTTATACGTCAAGTAGGCTTAGACAAAATCACTGTAATTGCAACAAAGAGCAAGCTAGATAGATTTTCGAGTTTGAGGGTTGACACTGGCGATTTGGAGCTTGATAACATGTTCAGGGCAAATGGAATCAAAGTTGTTATTGACTACAAGACAACTCGGGAAATATCCATAGAGTAAATTGGAAATCGAAATATATCAGCGTGCTGTAAAACCTAGAAAGTGAGGCTTAAAAATGATACCAATCAACCTGCCAAAAATCGGAGAAGAAGAAATCCAGGCAGTAGAAAAAGTTCTAAGAAGCGGCATATTAACAAGCGGACTAGGTGCAGGACCAGTTGTAACAGAGTTCGAGAAAGGCTTTGCCAAGTTCTGTGACGCCAAACATGCAATAGCTGTTAACACGGGAACTGCCGCATTGCACGCTGCCGTCATGGCTGTTGGCGCAGAACATGGCGATGAAGTTATTTTGCCTAGCTTCACTTTCGTAGCGACCGCCGAAGCCATCGCTTTGGTAGGTGCAAAACCAGTCTTCGCCGACATCGATCCCCAAACTTACACTCTTTCGCCCTCAGCTGTGGAAAAGGCAGTGACCAAAAACACCAAAGCCATCCTGCCTGTAGACCTCTATGGTTTTTCAGCCGACATGAAACCCCTCAGAGAAATTGCCAACAAACATAGCCTATCTTTGCTTGAGGATGCTGCGCAAGCGCATGGGGCAACCTATGGTGGCAAGTCTGTTGGTTCGTTTTCTGATGCAGCTTGTTGGAGCATGTATGCAAGCAAGAATATTATGACTGGTGAAGGCGGAGTAGTAACAACAGACAATGACCAGATTGACGAGACACTGCGTATGATTCGTACGCATGGTGAAAAAGCCAAGTACGCCTCACTGATTCTCGGGACAAACTACCGCATGCCTGAGATACAGGCTGCAATCGGTAATGTCCAACTCCAGCGACTCCCAACCTTTATGGCTAAACGTCGCCAAAACGCCCAGAAACTGACCAAAATCCTCCAAAAAACCAGTAGGCTGATTCTGCCTTCTGAATCAAACGATAGATTGCATAGCTGGTACCTCTACACTGCAAGACTAAAAGACGCTACGGAGGGGATGCGTGACAGACTTGTGGCTGAGCTCAAAAAGAAGGGAGTTGGCTCTGAAGTGTACTATATTAATCCTGTGCATGAAATGCCGTTTTACCGTGAGAACTATGGAAGCGCCAAGTTGCCTGAAACCGAGAAAGCATCTAAGCAAGTGTTCTCTTTGCCGATTCACCCAGGAGTCACCGAAGGACAGGTTGAATTCATCGGCAACACTGTTCTAAACTTGCTACAGTCTGCTTAAGCTAAGGGGCAGTTGACTGTAAGAGTTAAATTGAACCTCATCTTCTATGTTAGACTGAACTGAATTTATTGGGTTTTCTATAAAGAGGCATGAACAGTTTGAGTAATGAAGAAGGCGTCTCACGAATAAAAATTAAGTTTATCATCGAAGGTTTAGGAGAAGCAGAAGGCGAACTGGTCAGGTTTTTAGCACCGAGAACCGTGGACACCATTGTTCGCAAGCTTCCCGTCGAAGGCAGAGCCGCACTCTGGAAGGAAGAGGTATACTTCGAAATTCCCATAAAAATGGGTGAAGAAAAAGCCAAACCAACTGTTGAATCTGGTACTATCGCCTTCTGGCCTATGGGAAGCGCATTATGTGTGTTCTATGGTAAATCCCAGCCTTACAGCCCAGTTAGCATACTGGGAAAAATAACAAGTAATCTTGAGATTTTTAAGCAGGTTAAAAGCGGCTTAACAATCAAAGTTGAACTCTTAACATCTTAGAAGGCAAGGGAGCTTTCTTTCCACATTTCAAGCAACCGCTCACACTCTTCTTTGACACTTTGGTCGCTACTTTTATCCTTAAGCGTTTCCAGAAATTCTATGCGTTTTGCAACAGAACGTTTCTCTGCGTTGCCGCCGTAGTAGAGTTCGCCTTCTAGATACTCTTTCATATGGTAGGCTTTTTGGATGATCAGGCTGGCAGCGTCCACCTGGTTTTCCACGGCGAATTTGTTTGCCCAAATGGTAACCTCAGTTTCGCGAAGCTGAGTTATGCCGTCGATTTCAGAAATTTTTCTAATGTATGTTTGTAAGAAGTCATAGTAACCTGCGGTTTTGATTAGTTGGAGGGCATGGTTTACTTTTTCCCTGAAGTCTGGTTCACCTTCGACGGCTATGTTGTGCCTAAAACCCTGGTCAACTAGCCTCTTGGCAGCTTTGACTTCTTCAGTTGTGTAGACTCTTTCTGGAAAACGCATTAAAAAATACCTCAAGTAAAGATTTCTTTTTAAAATAGATTGGTTGGCGGTTATGCCGCTGGCTTGTAGATTTTGATGTTGTGGCTGCCTGAAACAAGCTGTATTGAGCCGTTCGATTCTAGCTGCTCAAGGAAGTCTTTGGCTGCGCTGATTCGTATGCCGTAGCGTGTTGCAACTGCGTATGGTGTGAGCACGTTCATTTTTTTGACTTCGCTAATGACCTTTCCGTCTTTCGCATCTGGAGTCATTATGCCGATCATTTTTCTTTCTTTTGGCGGTCCAGCTTTCTCTTTCTTCTTAGCATCTTTCGATTTGTCGTCGTCTTCTTTTCCCTGCTGCTTCTCCATCTGCTTTATGCCAAGCTTCTTTTTTCCACCCATAATTTTTTCACCTTGCCGAAATTTTTTGTTCTCAACACCTAGATTGGCTGGCTTATTTCAACCTTATGTTTCTCTTTCCATTCTTTGATTGGAATGCCAAGTTTCTTTTCAACTTCCGTTCGATGGATGGAGTTCATGGTGCAGAATGGAATGATCCGTCCGTCTGGCACTGCATAGTGAATGACGCAGCGTTGGACTCGTTCTAGGTCAAAGTTGTAGGGGTCCATGAAGTGCATTGATGACACCATCAGTGCTTGCCTGGCAAAGTCGCCCAGTGAATGATAGTCTCCATCCATTAAAACTTTGAGAACATATTTTCGCAGGAAATTGAACTTGATGTGCCGTGCAGAGCCAAAAAGGCGGATTTTTGCTTTGCTTTTACTACCTTTTGCCGCGTCAGCGTAAACCTGCTTAAGTGAACCTACGAATTTTTCAATGTTTCCATAGCGAGTAACGGGTGTAATCTTGCCTTTTTCGATAAACAGGAAAGTTGCCATGCCGCAATGCGGGTGAGCTGTAAACTCGACATACCGTTTATCTTTTAATTTCCCAACAGCTTTAGAGACAGGCACCACGACAGGTACGGGGTAGAAGTCTGAAGTTTTGATGTCACCTGCCGTTTGCTCTTCAACTAGACGCATGAAATCTGGAATGGTGATTCGCATTTTTTCTCTCTCTTGCTGTGGCAACCTTCCACATAGTGAAACTGGCTGGACGTTCACGCACCGGATGACATCGAAATTTTTGGCTGCAAACTTGATAATATCACCAAGTTGTTGATCATTGACGCCTTTAACCAACGTGACGACCAAGACAATGCTGTCGTATCCTGCTTGGCGAAGATTTTCAATAGCCTTCATTTTAGTATCCAGAAGGTCTAAACCTCGAATGAACTTGTAAACATCAGGTGTTAAACCATCAAACTGCAAGTAAACTGTGCTAACCCCTGCATCCTTCAACTTCTTAGCGTATTCAGGGTCTGCCGCGAGTCGAACACCATTCGTATTAACTTCCACATGCTTGAAGCCAATTTCTTTTGCCTTTCGAATAAAATCGAAAAGTTCATTGCGGATTGTTGGCTCTCCACCTGAAAACTGAAGTGCTGTTGCAGGGACAGGCTTGTTATTATGAAGGTTCTCTAGCATGCCAGTGATTTGTTCTGCTGTTGGCTCATATACGTATCCTGCTGCCGATGCATTGGCGAAGCACACTGGGCACTTTAGGTTGCAGCGGTTCGTTACATCGATGATTGCAAGTGCAGTGTGAGATTTATGTTCAGGGCAGATGCCGCAGTCGTATGGGCAACCATTCTTCTTTTCGGTCCGCGGGTTTTCAATGCCTTCGCCGTCATAACGGAACTTTTCTGCACGCATGTATTGGTCGTAATCAGACCAGTAAAGCTCTTGGAAAGCGCCATGTTCAGGGCACGCCTTTTTAATGAAAACTTTCCCTTCATCCTCATAGATGGTTGCGTCTATTGCCTTCAGACATTCAGGGCATATGCTTCTTGTAGTTTTAATATCTTTCATGGTTGTTTGCCTTCTTTCGTGTAAGCGTTAACGTCGAAGTGCTTAAGAGCAAAGTTATGATAATAAGGTTTCCAAACGTTTCCTAAGGTGATTGAGGGGAAAACATGTCAATAAACGAGAGCACTCGTACTGCTCTGCGAGAAATGGGCTTAAACGCTTACGAAATTGATGCGTATCTAGTGATGCTGGACGGTGGGCAAATGACGGCCATGGAAATCAGCCAAGAAGCCAAAGTGCCCTATAGCAAAATGTACGAAGTCCTCAATCAGCTAAAAGAAAAAGGCTGGATAAAAAGCAGCGAAACCCGACCCTTCAAGTATTACCCTGTTCCACCATTAGAAGCAACACGCTTCACCAAACTGCGATTAGAAGATAAGTATCTTAATTGGGAAAACATCATCACAGAATCTCTCCAGCCATTATACGAAAAACGCGAACTCGTCGAGCGCCCCGACATGCTAATTTTGCGCGGTCAACAAGCTGTGCTCTCGAAGCTTGAGGAAGTGCTCAAAAAAGCCTCTATCGAAATCGTGATTGCAGCCCCAGAATTCGCCAAACCCGTAATCGCTATGGCTGAACCCTTGCTACGCAGTGGGTTAAAGAAAACCGTAAAAATTAAACTGATGGCTGCTGGCAAAAAGGCAGATTGGCTCTTTATAAAAAAATACCCTTCATTAAACGAGCTGCGTATTCGTGACCACATGTTCGGCGGCGGTATAATCTCCGACGGCAAAGAAGCCATGCTATTTCTCGGCGAAGATAAACCCACCTTAGTCATTTGGAGCAACCATGTCGGCTTAATTGGGTTCGCACGGGAATACTTCCAGTTCCTATGGGATTCATCAGCAACAGTAGCCGCTGATTAAGTGCTTTATATAAGGGGTGTAGTCCTTTCTGATCACGTGAGTTTATACGCATTCTCCTGCTGTTTTTTCGCCTGCAGGTCCACTTTTTTGTCCTGTTAGGTCTTTTTCTAGTTTTTCCGCTCTTGTTGCTACTTTTTCGGCTTCCCTTTTGATTGTTTTATCTTTAATTTCTTCTTTGCGCTTCTCATTGGAATCTAAAATCAACCGTAGAAATTCTGAGTCGTAAGCCTTCAGCATCAACTCGGTGTTAGGAATCAAGCAGTGACCAGCAATTACGCCTGGAAACATGACAGGCCTGTCAAATCGCAAACGATGAGTATCTTCAAGAAAATCAACGGTTTCGTTAAAGTCAGCGCCGAAAGCCCTTGAAATCCGATGCATCTCTTGGTAACAAGCAATCATCCATGCGCGATAAGTAGTTTCAAAAAGTTTCGCCAACTCCGTTTCCTTACAGCTTTTGAGAACTTTAGCTCTCAAGCCCAACTTTACAAAGTGCGCTTGAGCAGCCTTCGCGCCGGCAGTGTTCGCCCCCCCAACATACTTAGTCCAACGCTTCATCTCCCAAACCATGTGCTCAGCGTTTTTGTGAACTCCACGCGATGGGGAATGGGCGACAAGACACTTGCATCGTTGTGCAACTTTCATAGTGGTTCCAGGCGGAACAGTACTGTTAATGATGGCAAGTTTAGGCTTGAACTCTTCAACGTAGCCCACAGTCACGTCAACGAATTTTTCTTGGCTCCCGCATGGGAGACAAACCTGCAACGTGTCAACTTTGCTTGGAATCTTGTCTTTGCTTTGAGACAATTCACGCATTTTTGCCTCATCTAAATCTAAACCATAAACGTCAAACCGTTCTTTTGCCTCAGTATACAATACAAAAAGAGTGTGTCCAATCTCGCCTAAGCCAGCAATAAGGACTGTTTCTTTAGTCATAATGCTTGCATCCACCGTTTAAAAGTCAAGTTAATGTTAAACTATTTAAATCTGAAGCCCGAAAGGACAATCTATGCAAAACTCAAAACGAGGAGTAGGGATCGTTACAGGAACCAATGTTGAAATCGGAAAAGACGTTGCTATCTGGAACTACGTTGTCATAGGCGATAACGCAAAAATCGGCGACGGCACAATCATCGGAAGCTTCTGCGACCTAGGCAAAAACGTGACGTTAGGCAAAAACTGCAATATACAAGCGCACGTAACTATTTCAAACGAATGCATCCTCGGCGACAACGTATTCATCGCCCCAAACAGCAGCCTCCTAAACGACAAATACCCTAAAAGCACATTCATGACACCACCAACCATCAAAGATGGAGCTGCAATCGGTGGAGGAGTTACAATCCTTCCAAACGTTACTATAGGAGAAAAAGCGGTTGTTGGTGGCGGAAGCGTTGTGGCGAAAGATGTACCAGCAAGAACAGTGGTGGCAGGTTGTCCAGCAAAGAAAGTAATGACACTAGAGCAATATGAAGATAAACGTAAAGAGTTTATACATAATCATCTGGTGAAGCAATGAAAATCTGGTATGACGCCTGCACAGGAAAGCACATCAGGTATGGAGTAGCAATAGGCAAACGCCTAAGAAAACAAGGGCACGAATTCATCTTCACAACTAGGGAACATCCAGATACCATACCACTCGCGAAAATTCTAGGCGAAAAACCTATAGTTGTCGGCAAATACAACCCGCTAACGCTTTTTTCGAGGCTGGAAGAGAGCGCAGAACGCGTTTTGCTGTTCTCTCGACTCTTCAAAAACAACCAGCCAGACATTGCCATTGCACACCAATCAGTGGAGCTTTGCCGAACCGCTTTCGGTTTAGGAATCCCCATAATTTTGACCGCTGACACACCTCACGCGTTAGCTGTCAACAGGCTAACCATACCTTTTGCGCATACAGTTGTCGTTTCCGAAGCGTTACCGAAAAGCTTTGCCAGAAGCTGCTGTGCCAAAAATATTGTTTCTTTCAAAGGCGTGGATGAAGTTGCATGGATAAAAGATCTCAAACCAGCGAAAATTGGAGGTTTAAACAAGCCCTTGATTGTTCTTAGACAGATTGAAACTAAAGCCGCTTATGCGAGAGGAAAGCAAGACCAGACACAAACACTGGCAGAAAAGCTTGCAGCATTGGGCAATGTTCACCTTATTCAAAGGTACAGTGACGAGGGCAAAATCTTCAGCGAAAAAACTGCTTTCGAAGATTCAGTAAACTTTGTTGCGAACGCTGATTTGGTTGTAAGTTATGGTGGAACGATTGCTCGTGAAGCCGCTCTACTAGGTGTGCCAAGTATAGCAATTTCTGACATGGCAAGAACCAACGTAAACATGTATCTGGCACGTAAAGGTTTTCCATTGTTCATTACAACTGAGCAGCGAGTGCTTCGGTACGCAAAGAAGTATTTGGGCAAACGATTTGACTTGCAGGGGAAACTTGCTGAACTTGAGAATCCTGTCGACGTAATCGAACAAACTGTTGAAAGCATAAAAGTCTAGACTTTGCTTACTTAAGCAGGCGAAACCTCGACTTTATCTCCAGCTTTCGCTTGGAACTTTTCGGCTGCGCTGCCCTGGTTCAGCGCTATCTCCACAAATCCGTGGCTTCCGATGAGTGCTATGGCTTCTTGTGGTTCTACTTCAGCATATATTTTGGCAAAAGTTAGGTTTAGCGAAATCTTTGGCAATTTAACCTTGATTATTTTTGTCTCTGCCATTTCTTCATGCGTAATGTTAGTGATAATATTGCCAAAGGCATCGACATTCAAGACTTCGCCAACCAAAGACCCATTGTTCTTCTGTACGCTAACAAATTCAGGCATAACAGGATTGCTTATTTCTGGACCGAACTCAGATGGCTTCACGCCACTGTCTAGGTATGCTGCTGCTGGTGCAAAAATGTCTCTGCCGTGAAAGGTGCTGGAGACATTCGGCAACATAAACTTCGGATTGGCAAGTTCATGTATCCGTAGTATGCCTTGGTTTTGGGCAGCCAACATTAAAACACCGTTATCAGGTCCAACAAAAAAACCCCTCTCAGTCTGCGCCAAAATGGCCTGTCTTTCTGTACCCACACCTGGATCAACAACCACCAAATGAACGGTACCCTTAGGAAAGTATCGCGCGGCAGAAGCCAAAATGAAAGCACCCACTCGAGCATTAAATTTTTCCACTTCATGGGTTATGTCAATTAGTGTTGCTTCAGGGTTTATGGTTAAGATTACGCCTTTCATTTCTGCAATGTATGAATCTCTTGTGCCAAAATCGGTGGTTAACGTTATCATTCTGCTTAACCGCCATGGACAACGGGGACAAAAACGATTTCGTCATCATTATTGAGCTTGGTTTCGTAACCGTTTAGGACGCTGATTTCTTTGCCGTTGACGAGTATTAGAGAGTTTGATTTTGCGTCGTTGAGTGATTGGTCGCCAAAAGTCCGTTCTAATGAGGGTATTACTCGGCTGATTTCGGCTACTAAATCTTTTATGGATAAGTCTTGCTGGTAGTTGAGGGCTAATTGTGTTTTGCCTGAAAGATGGCGTAATGCACCGACGAATTTTACTGTTAAAGGCACTTCTGTTTTCACTCACAAATATAGAATAATTATTGGTTTGTTAAAAGTTTTGAGTTAAAAATTCTCGAATTTTTCCTGCGTTACTGTTTCCACAATGTTAGTGGCGATTTCAACGATCGAATCTGCCTGCTTCATCATTGCGTCACCGTTCACTTCTTCCAATTGAGAGATTTGTTGAACAATGCTTTCAAGTTCGATTAAGAAACGCAGAACAGCATCGTTTGTTGATGGTTTCTTCATAACTTCTTCACGAATGAGTATCTCAATGAATGCTGGTTCACCAAGGCTATAGTAGATTGCGTTGCGTGCTTTTCTGATGGCTTCCAAAACTAGACTTGGCGCCATATATGGGATTTTTCGTGCAGCTTCCATCTCGGCTTTTGCTTCACGAAGGTACCTTAGTGCCCATCCTTTACGGTACTCATCCATCATGATTGATTCTCAGCTATTCTGCTTCTTCTTGTTCTTCCATTTCTTCTGAGTCGATTCCTGAGTTGGCTTGAGCTAATGAGATGGTGCGTGTTATGTATCCTGCTGTTTGGTTTCTTACTCGTGTAGTTGCGCCTTTCGTCAACGCGTCAACTGAACGTTTGTTTTCGTCAAAGTTAGTATTGAATTTGCTTGGAAAACGTGACATTAGTTCTTTGCCTAGCTTTTTAATTTGATCAGTCTTTACTTTTCCCAGTTAGTATTCCTCCAAAGTGTTAACGTTATTTTTTTCTCCGCCGTCTAAAACATAGGAGCAACTCTCAATAGATGTTAGGCTTAATTTAAGTTTACTCCTTAGATCGTTACTTTAATCGATTGATGCGTTGCGAGACAAACTTGGGTTAGTTTAGTTTTATGTTAAAGAAAACCTCGAAATTCTCCGCGATTTGCTCGGCAACTTCTTCGGCTGGTTTTTTCTTGATGTCGGCGACTGCTTCCACTACATTGCGTATGAATGATGGTTTGGTTAGTTGACCATTGAAAGGTTTTTTCCAATATGTTACTGGCCCATCAGTTTCTGTTAGCAGGTTGGTTAGCGGCGTTTTTTCTACGACTTCACGAATTCCGTTGGAGTAGGTTGCCGGTGGGCCTTCCGTGATGAAGTAGCCTTTGTCTATGGCTTTTGTCAGCGCTGTCATCGGGTGGCTAAACCAGTGTAGCAGCACCCTTTTGAGTTGGTATGATGGAAGCATTTCAACGATTTTGTCGGTTGTTCCTCTGGAGTGGATAATTACTGGAACATTGAGGGTTTCAGCAAGATGAAGCATTTTGTCGAAGACGAGGGTTTGTTTCTCCCATATGGTTTCGTACTTGTAGTCTAAACCGATTTCGCCGATAGCTTTGACAACGCTCCTATGTTTCTGTATGAAATCAATGGTTTCGTCGAGCTCGTTTTCCTTGAGAACGTTAACGTTCCATGGGTGAACACCAAGCGCTGCGTAAACAAGGTTGGGATATTGCTCGGCTAGTTTGATGTCGTTTTGGCATGTCTTTAAGTCCATAGAGTTTGTTACGAGCGCTATTACGCCTGCGTTTTTTGCGTCAGCTACTATCTCTTCAACGTGTCCGCCGTATTCTGCGTCAGAGAGGTGCACATGTGCATCTATTAGTTTCATTGTTCGTCAGCGCTATATTCACGGCTTAAACGTTTTTATAACTTTCTTCATTCACACGTTAAGTTTGATGTTAACGTCGTTTTAGAGAAAAAAGCGATAACAAAGGTTAAATATAGCTTTAAAAAGAAAAAGAAGCTGAAGAGATGTCGATATGACTGAATTAGAAATAGCTGTAGCTCCCATGCACCGATTATGTAAGAAAGCAGGCGCTGACAGAGTAAGCGAAGCAGCAGCCAAAGAACTTGCAAAATCACTGGAAGAAATTGGCGTAAAAATCGCCAAAGAAGCACTTGATTATGCTATGCACGCTGGAAGAAAAACCATCAAAGCTGAAGACATAGAGATTGCCGCTAGAAAAGTCATGGGAAAATAGTGAATTAACAAACTTACGCTTTCTCCCTTTCTTCTTTTTTTATTGTTGATGCTCTTCCGCTTAGAGTAGATTATACCCTAATATAAAGCGCATAAGAGCTGACTTCCGGAAAACTACTATCTATTTGTTATCTCGCACTTTATTCAAGCGCTAATACCACTACCGCTTCTATTGCTGCATTATCCCCCAACTATTGGTTTGTCGAAATATAGTTCGCGGTTTAGTCCCAATCCATTTCTGCCTGGTAGTAGACTCTTCCATTGCCGTACTCATGGGTGAAAGCGTACACAGCCCCGCCTGCCCATCGCGCGATGATTTGTGTATCATTGCCCATTGAGGTTAGTGAGTAGCAGCCGTAAGCATCAATATGGTAGATTTGACTTTGGTTCTGAAGCAGAAGACCGAAAGGTTTGTCCACAACCAGGTTTGCCGTTCCGCCTGAGTTTACAAATCTTGCGCTGCCGAACCAATCTTCCATGGATGACAGGTCTTCGCCGCCTGATACATAAGGCCAGAGATCTTTGCAGTAAGTTGCAAAGTAGCAGGGTGCCCCGCCGATAACGACGATGTTGCCGCCGTTTGAAAGGTAGTCACGTACTTGTATAACATGTTTCGGTTCGATAGCAAACCATGCCTCGAAAACCACTAAGCTGTAGCTAGAAAAATCGTTTGGCACGTTGCCCGCGCATTCAACAGTAAAGCCTTGCTGTTGCAGCGCTTTAACGGTGATATTCTTGATAGCACCGAGTTGCCCTTCTCTCCAGTATGGGCCCCAGTTTGCTCCATCCGAGAAGTGGTGTGTTACGTAATTGTCATACCAGTTGACGTACAACACTGTTGTGCCATTTTTGCCAGCCCATCTTGCTCCAGCCGCAAACAACTGCATAGAAACTGACAAACCATCCATGGAAGGCGTTGGAGCAGGTGTTGGAGATGGACTTGGTGAATACTCAACGTCTCGTGTAATGCCTATTGTCAATTGTAATTGGGCTGCTGGCGCCATGCTGGATACATAAAGCCACGCCTCAAGGTTGTTTGTGCCAGACCCAACGGTGTACACCGTGGTGCTGAAGTTAACAAATTTATCTTGATAGCCAGTGTCGTTCAAGTTGAAGATTAAGCTGGCGTTGTAGCTAACAGAAGCATGATTCTCAACCGGAACGGTGATTGGGAGTGTTTCCCCTGGATACAAGCTAAGGTTTGGATTGTACGCTAAGAGTTCGAGGGGCTCTTTAACCTCCAGCGGCACGGTTTCGGATTGGAATGCGGCGTATGTGCCCATTATTCCTGTGCTTGCAAGAAGTATCGCTAAGATAATGAGCACTTTTATTCGGGTGCTTTGATGTTTGAACAGTGTCAAGTCTGGGTTCCTCAACATCCAATAAGGCGGTTTGCGGATGGATAAAAGGGTTTTAGTCAACGTTTCTTGACTAAGCCGCAGATTTTTAGTCAATGTTTCTTGACTAAGTCCAGAAAACAGCAAAAACTACATGTTCAAAATCTTAACAGCCTTCTGAGCCGCACGCCTGTAGCTTTTCTTGGTTATCATGCCCTTTTGGATGCCGTTTAGCAATTGCAGAATCATGCCCTGCTTAACGTGCTCAACCATCTGCTCCTCGCTGATGCTGGGCAGCTTCATACAGTTACCGATTTTTACGTTGTACGCGGTGATGTTGTATTTCTTGGCTATGTCATTTAGTTTGGAGCCTATGATGGGGTTGGTGATTGACCAGGAGATGTACTCGATTAACTCTTCAGCTAAACACTTTTTAGCGAATGCTAAGGTGTTGTTAACTTCGTCAGGCGTCTCATACTCGAGTTTGCCTTTTTCTTCCCAAGCGTTATAAAGCATCAAAAACCCGTAAACTTTAATGTGATACTTTTTCAGAAGCCCAAGCGTTCTAATTGTGTCCGCATGCGTTGCGTTCTTGCCTATTCCTTTGAGAACCCTATCATTGGCTGATTCGATGCCGATGTGGACAAGCCAAACCTTAATGTCATTGAGTCGTTTAGCAAGGTCATCGTTTAGTTTGTCGGCTCTGAGGTTGCATTGAAAAGTCATGCCTTTAAGGTTTAGTTTTTCGATTTCGTTGCAAACGTGAATGCACCAGTTAATGTCAACGTTAAACGTGTCAGAGCGCAAGTAGATTTCTCGTATGCCTCTTCCGTATAAGTAGCTGACTTCTTGTGCGATGTTTTGAGGTGCGCGCATTCTAACCCATGGCTTCTCTAGTTTCCACACTGGGTTGGAGCAGTAGGTGCAGTAGTTGGGGCACCCGCGAATCGGTAGCATGTAAGCCATACGCTTTTTCTTGCTAACTGCAACGTCGTAATTTTCGAAGTCAATCATTTCCCAAGCTGGCATAAAATCAATGTCTTTTAACAAGGGTCTTATGCCGTTGTTTTTTTGTGGGTTAACAGTTCCAACAATATCACTGATGGGCTGATTTTCTGACACCTTCTTGAGAAGTTCATAAGTAGTTTCTTCACCCTCACCAACAATGCAAACATCAACTTTGGCAATGTTGAGCACGTCTTGTGGGTCGATGGTCGGATGAGCGCCACCAGCAACCATGAGCATATTCAACCCTAAACCCTTCACGCTCCTTATCGTTTCCAGCGCCAGTTGCCTTCTAGGTGTAGTGAAAGATATTGCATAAACATCAGGCTTAATTTCAGCTACTCTTGCGACATGTTCCTTCAAAGAGAGGAAAGGTTCAAGATAGTAAAATTCCACATTTGACAAGCGTTTTTTAGCGTAGGCAATAATATAGAGAATTCCAAGATTCGGCGACTCAGTCACAGCTTCGCCTTTAGACTCTATGCCAAAAGGCGGGTCAGCAAAAACAACTTTTAGGGTCTTTTGTGTGAGCGCCATTTTTTATTGTGCCACCGAAACTGCCGTCCATCCACCTACTTACTTTTCATTGTGGCGTATATATTTTGCCAATCCCTCAAGAAACATATGTACAATAATAAAGGTAACAATTTTTGAAACCTTTCTTGGGCAACTTGCAAAACTTCATAAAGCTCAAAGCATAAGGCACTCAAGAGAGAGAAAGAGAATTGCAGAACAAATTAGTAAACGCGATGTCAGCAACCGTCAAGAGGCTAACGTAACTTGGCAACGTTTCTTGTAGTTCACCCCTACTTGGATATTTTTGGCGGCGGCGAAAGGGTCTGCCACAATGTGATTAAAACTTTAGTTGCTCACGGGCAAAGAGTGGAACTCATAACTTTTAATTTTGATCTCAACAAATATAGAGATATTGTAGGAGAAATTTTGCCACTAGAGGTCACCGTTCACTCACTTGGGGAAAGAATAGTTGTTAAGCCGCCGTTTACCATCTACAAAAGACGACGCCACTTCATTAAGCTATTAAAAAAGTACAAAAACCGCTTGGAATACGAATACCTGTTTTCTACACAATCATCCTCTCCGTTCGAACCTGTTGTCCTAAACAAAGCTAGGAAAAACATTGCGTACGTTCACTTTCCAGAAATACACTATGACTACGACAGAGCGAAGCTGAAGAGGAGACTTTACCTTTGGTTGTTTAAGCGATGGGTTGAACAGGGAATCGATAAACTTGATATGGTTTTCTGCAACAGCAACTACACCAAGGAAGAGATTGTACGCTACTGGAAAAGCCACGGTGTCAAAGAACCTCTCGTAGTTTACCCACCCGTAAACCTTGAAAGATTTTGGTGCGATAAGCCATTAGCACAAAGACGCAAAAGAGTAATCTATGTGGCCCGTTTTATTCCTATGAAAAGGCATGAAATACTCAAAAGATTAGGCGCAGATCTGCCAGCCTACGAATTCGTAAGCGTCGGCGGGTTAGTTGGAACCGAAAAAGAATGGTTTAGTAGGTTCTCACAAAACTTGCCGCCTAACTATTCTTTGAAAACCAACTTGCCTGGTTCAGACTTGCTTGAGATGCTGCATGATTCCCGCATTTACGTGCATCTGATGGAAGGCGAACACTTCGGCATAGCTCCAGTTGAAGGGCTAGCTAGCGGATGCGTCACAATAGTCCATAACAGCGGGGGCATGAAAGAGTTCATTCCTGAAGAGTTCAGGTGGGAAAACTATGATGACCTAAAGGCAAAGGTTGTCAGGTACATGGAAGCAGAGGACGCGAGCGCAAGATGGGAAATCCAGCGCCAGCAGTTATGGAGCAAAATCTCAAATTTGACCCCTGAAACTTTCCAAAGAAACATATGGTCCAATGTTGAATCCCTGATGAACGAAAATCAGTAACACTTTATCATTCGTATTTTCTCAGTTTGATTTGCAGTTTGTTTGAAAATACGTTTTGAATCAAAAAGACCTTAGAAACGATTGAAAAAAGCGCTGCCTTAACAAGTTTTTACCCGATTTTTGATTGTAGGGTGTTCCATAACACCTTTTGGATTACTGCAAAGTTTAGAGCAACAAACCCTCTCTTTTTTAAAAGTTTAAATGTTTAAGTTACGAAGGATATTTTCCATGAATGTCGCTCGCAGGATTCTTCGGCAACTCTTTAGGGACGTTTTTGTGTCAAGAGTAGCTTCTCGCAAACTGAAACATCTTGCTGCTGACTGTGGAAAGGATGTTATAAAGCTAGTTAATCTTGCTTATGATTTTGAGTACAAACCAAGAGTTCGTAAGTCCTTGATTGTGAGCATAAAACCTTTACAAATAAAAACAGAGATAGCCGAATTGTGCAGAGTCGTTCAAAAGTTGGAGCCTAAAAAAATTGTTGAAATAGGAACAGCAAGCGGCGGAACATTGTTTCTTTTTGCGAACATCACAAATCCTGAAAAAATCGTGAGCGTCGATTTGCCGAGTGGTTCTTTTGGATGCGGCTATCCTTCTTGGAAGATTCCGTTTTTTAGATCTTTGGGAAACAAAGGGGTTATCAAACTTATCAGAGCTGATTCTCACAGTCAAGAAACACTGAGAAAAGTTAAAACACTCTTGGAGAGCAGCAAAGTTGATTTCCTATTTGTAGATGGGGATCACACATATCAAGGTGTCAAAGAAGACTATCAGATGTATTCTCCGCTTGTGAAAAAAGGGGGAATTATAGCGTTCCATGATATCGTCACACATGGTCAAACATCCGGCTGTGAGGTTGACAGGTTCTGGCATGAAATCAAACAGAACTACCGCAATATCGAGATAATTGAGGCTCCAAATCAAAAATGGGCAGGAATAGGCTTATTGTACTTATGAGCTTTTGATGTGTGGGTGCGTTGGGCTTGGAACAAAAAAAAAAAAAAATAATCCGTTGCCACGCATTTGTCAACTATTTCCTTGGCGCACTTTTGTAACCTCATGCGTTCTTATTATTATTGATAAAGAGTACTTTTTTGTTTAAAACAAACTTATTATGCGAGATCTTATTCTGTAAAAATTGGTTTTAAGCGTATATATCAGTCTCGTGTCCAACTGTTCGCGGGAAAGACTACCGATCGCATTTACTCTACCCCTCAGTTAGCTGACGCTTTGCTAAGCTCTCTATACTCTTTGCGATGACCTTCCTGTCAAGTCTAGTTCTCCAGAACTTCGCAATTTCTTCAGGCTCATAATTGCCGTTATCCCACTTCGCCGCATCTTGCAGCAAAGCACCTATGATGGCTTCTTTGTTGAACGCGACTGCCGTGGATCCAGAGAAACCTTGCATTGAAAGATACCTAAGGCTCTCAACAGGAGTGCCAACTATTGAGCAGCCAGAGCATAGAGCTTCACCTGCCGCAATGGAGAAGCTTTCCCATCTTGAGGGCACAAGCAATATTCTGGCGCTTGTTAGGACCTCAAGAATCCTGTTTCTTTCAACGAAGCCTGAAACAATTACGCGGTCTCTAACCTGCTGAGGTGCTTGGCGGATTAAGCTTTGGACTGAATCTGTTCCAACTCCAAATATTTCAATCCTAAAATCCTGCCTCTGCTTTAAAAATTCAACAGAGGTTTCAACCATCACCTGAGTGTTTTTTTGAGCGGAGTCACTCCACCGTCCGTATGAAACGATTGTCTTTTCCTTCTTACCGATGGCTGTCTTTAAGAAATCCGGGGCAATGGGATTTGGGATGAAAGTTACTTTTCTAACTAAGTCTGGTTTTCCCCATGTCACTAGAAAGAAATTAAGGTTTGACTGAGCTTCGGGGCTTTCTATGATAACTGCATCGCTAAGTTCTATTTGTTTGATTACTTCTTTAGCTTCCACTGAATGGTGCCTGCGCTTCCAAGATTCAGAAGATAAACGCCAGCGTAAGTCGTTGATGGCAGCAAGCGTGCTCCAGCGTTCTTTGAGTGGAACTCTTAGGTTATGCCTTTCAAGTGGGTAGGCGATTCTTCCGTCGCTGTCGCATTTGATTATAACTTTTTTGCCAGCCGACTTAATTTTCTCAATGATTGGCCTGTAGGCAGTACGGAGCCACGTATAGGCGAGGATAACGTCTGAATCGTTTTTTAACCAATACTGTTGGTTATTGTATTCTTCAAGACTGTTCTGGGTAAGAATGGGAAAGGAGGGGCTGTAGTTTGCTAACTCTTTCTTGTTTAGCGTTAGAACATCTACGTTCACTCCGTTTTCTATTAATCCAAGCGGAATTTGCCCTGGGTCTTTTGTTTCATGAAACGGACGGAAGTCATCGAACAATATTGAAATTTTCATTAGTCTACTCCATTTTCTTTGTGCTCTTGTATGCGATTGCAGGATATATAATTTAAACACAGATTCTTCTGACAAACAAGGCGTGAGAAAAGATTAAATGCTGTTAAATCGATTTTGGTTAAAGCAGGCATTTGGGCGGAATATAGTTCTAGGGAATGTCGATGGCAAAAAATATTCCAAGACAAATCGGAAACATCCTCACAAGAAAATTCATTAATCAGCGCCATCAACGTCGCTTGCATGTTCCAAGCGCCAACGCCCTATGGCAAATCAATTTAGTCACGTCATGGGACGAGAAATGCGGAATAGCAACATACTCTGCTTTTTTAGCCCAAGAACTCAAAAAAACTGTTAAAGTGTACATTACTATCTTGCCTAAAAAAAATGCTTTAGATCCTTTCTTTAAAATATTAGGTTACCGTGTTGGGCACAATCAGGATTTGGTTCATGTCCAATTTGAGTACGGCTTATTCTCAACCCTGAAGCTTGGCAAAAGAAGCTTAACGGCCTTTGCAGCTCTGCTTTTCTATTTAGGATTGTCGTTGGGAAACAGGTCTATCGTAACCACAATTCATGAACCTAGAAAAACAATTGCCGCTGGAACAAAAAGCGGTATTTACTACACACGGCTACTAGATAAACTAGTTTTTTCAACATCTGATTTGTTGGTTGTGCATACGCGGGAAAGCAAAGAGCTGCTAGAAAAAGTCTACGGAGTCAGCGCTTCAAAACTATGCGTAATACCTCATGGCAGTTTTGAACAGCCGCGCTTTCTAGACAAGCTGGAATGCAAGCGTAAACTTGGGTTGCAAGAAAAAACGGTAATGACTATTTTGGGGTTTGTAACTCCCAAAAAAGGTCATGACTTGGTAATTCCACTGCTTCCACAATTAGATAGGTCTGTTCATCTTTTGATTGCTGGCGGACCACAAACACAGGAAGACGCAAAATATGTACAGAAACTTGAAAAACTTGCAGTTCAATATCACTGCTCTGACAGAGTAACTTTCACAGGCTATCTTCCAGACTTATCAACTGCTCTTAATGCAACCGATATTGCAATACTACCTTACAAAACCGTAACTGACAGCGGCGTTTTGCATATTTTAGCGTCGTATAAAGTGCCGATAATAGCATCTGATCTGAACGCTTTTAGGGAAGTCTATCAAGAATTCGGCTGCATATCGCTTTTCAAAAACGGTGACGTCCAAGAACTCCTGCAAAAAATACAATTTTTGCTTTCTGACCAACAACAAAGAGATTCCCTTAAGGCGCAATGTGAAGACATGTGGAATGCGACAAAGTGGAGCAGCATTGCTCAAAAGCACATGGAAATGTACCGTGAAGTGCTATCAAGTAACGCTTAACGGTCATGGTTTAGGGTTTCTCGGGTCCAAAAACATTTGGAAGCCATCAAGCGTTGCCTTCCAATATGTGAAGATGCTGTCAAGTTTGCGGTATTTTAGTTCTACTGCTGTTTTAAGCCATAATTCAAAGCCAAAGAAATACAACAAGAATTTTGCTTGATTACCGTAACTGAGGTTTCGCCTTGCAAATAGAAACCTGTTTCTGTTAAGATAGTACTCGCGTTGGAAATTTCCTTCTCCGCCTGTGGAGGAAGCAACTTTGTGCCAGACCTCAGGTTTCGGTAAATAAACGACCTTGTAGCCAGCCTTTTTTGCTCTAAAGCACAGATCAGTTTCTTCCCAATAAGCCCAAAACTTGGGGTAAAAGAGCCCAATCTTATCAAGTAGACTTCTTCTGATAAGCATGCATGAACCTTCGA
>Ga0316628_100000923_pt1 | contig 19649 bp, 15 predicted proteins | sample OWC_Aug_M2_C1_D5_FD_207648 | JGI IMG/M metagenome (GOLD analysis project Ga0316628, IMG submission 207648) | Wetland soil microbial communities from Old Woman Creek delta, Ohio, United States - OWC_Aug_M2_C1_D5_C | ecosystem: Environmental > Terrestrial > Soil > Wetlands | place: USA: Ohio... | reverse complement strand
CCACCCTGCCCCTGCTGATCAACTTCACCAAGGAGTACGAGTATCGGTTGCGCGGCACCGACCAGGTCGACGGCCGCGACTGCTGGGTCGTGGACTTCGAGCCCCTCGCGCCGGGCAGCGGGCTGCACCAGGGCACGGTGTGGATCGACCGCGCGCTCTACGTGCGGGTCAGGAGCCGCGCCGCCCAGACCGGCCTCGAAGGGCTGGTGGTCTCCAACGAGGAGACGATCCACTTCACACCCCTCGACGCCTCTGGCGCGGCTGTCGAGTGGTCCTCCGAGGCATTCATCCTGCCCACCCAGATCGTCGCCCAGCAACTGCAGTCGGTGCTCAGCTCGACCCTGCAGATGGAGCGGGAGACTGTGCTCAGCAGCATCCGCATCAACGGCGAGGACTTCGAGGACGCGCGGCGTCAGGCCTACGCTTCGGACCTGACCATGGTCCGCGACACCCAGGCCGGCCTCCGCTACCTGGAGAAGACCGACGACCAGGGCCATCGCGAGGTCCGCGAGGGCTTCGACCCCGACCACCTGTTCCTGCTCGGCGGCGCCTTCTACGACCGCTCGCTCGACTTTCCCCTGCCGCTCGCTGGCCTCGACTACTTCACGTTCGACCTGGCCTCGACCGGAGCCCAGGCCAACCTCTTCTTCGCCGGCGTGATCGTCAACGGGAGCATCGCCCAGCCGCGGCTGTTCGGCTCGAGCTGGAAGGCGGGGGCCCGGCTCAACGCGCTCGTCTATCCCTTTGACGAGGAGCTGTACCGCAACGGCAAGCAGGTCGAGGAGGAGAACGTGCGCTCCAACGGCGGCGGTCTCGCCCTCTACGTTGGCCGGCCGCTGGGCAACTTCCTCGAGCTCGACCTCGAGTACAACCTCGGCTACGAGAACTTCGCCCGCGCCGACGAGACCGCGGACGAGTTCGTCGTGCCCACCGACACGCTCACCCACACGGTCACCAGCGACCTGCGGTACCAGCGCTCGGGCTACACCCTGGCCCTCACCGGCTCCTTCACCAGGAGATCGGAGTGGGAGGCATGGGGATTGCCAGGCAACGACGAGTTCGACCCCGACCAGCAGGAGTACGTCCGCTGGCGGGTCGCGCTGGCCAAGACCTGGTGGCTGCCGCGATTCATGAAGGCCGGAGTGGTCGTCGATCATCTCGACGGGGACGAGCTCGATCGCTTCAGCAAGTACGAGTTCGGCTTCTTCGGATCGTCGCGGGTCAGCGGCTACCAGAGCGGCCTCGTCACCGCCTCCGAGGGCGACGGCATCCACCTCAACTGGGGTTTCAACCTCGGTGACGTGCTCCAGGTCGGGGTCAACGGCGACGCGGTGTGGGCGACCGACGAGGCGACCGGCCTGGATCGCGAGCTCCTGGCCGGCGCGAGCGTGGCCGGCAACATCATCGGCCCGTGGGAGACGCTGATGGCGTTTGACATCGGGGTGCCGTTGGCCGGCCCGGCCGATGGCTTCGTGGCCCAGATCTACTTCCTGAGGCGGTTCAGGTAGGCCCGAGCCCTACTGTCTTTGGATCTCGCCGGTCATGGGGACGAAGCGGACCGGAATCACCGAGCGTTCCTTGAATGCGTCGCCACTGCGCGTGATCACCATCAGCTCCTGGTAGAACGAACCGACCGGGATGACCAGGCGGCCGCCGTCCTTGAGCTGCTCGAGCAGCGGCTCGGGGACGCGCTCCGGGGCGGCAGTCACGATCACGCCATCGAAGGGGGCCTCCTCGGGCCACCCGGCGTAGCCGTCGCCGCAGCGCACCTCGACTGTCGAGTAGCCCTGTGCTTTCAAGGTCTTGGCCGCCCGTTCGCAGAGCTGGGGGCGGATCTCGATGGAGTACACGTGCACGCCCATGGCGCCGAGCACGGCCGCCTGGTAGCCCGAGCCGGTCCCGATCTCGAGCACCTTGGAGCCCGGGCCGACTTCGAGCAGCTCGGTCATCAGGGCGACGATGTAGGGCTGCGAGATGGTCTGGCTCTCGCCGATCGGCAGCGGTGTGTCTCCGTAGGCCTGGTTGCGGTACTCCTGCGGCACGAACGCGTGCCGGGCAACGGTGCGCATGCTGCGGAGGACGGCGGGGTCCCTCACGCCCCGCGACTCGATCTGCTCCTCGACCATGCGCTGGCGCATGGCCGCCCAATCCGGTTCGTCCGACGCGAGGGAGCTGTCCGGATCGCACCCACTCATGGCGCCTCCCCCAAGCAGCAGCACTGCCAGCGCGAGCGTTGAACCCAACCGCGTCATGGACCGTCCCTGCCCGTCGCCGTGCCCTCGCCGCCGCGGTCGATCTCTCCGAAGTGAACCGGAATCGTCGAGCGCGCCACGAAACCGTCCCTCGCCCGGGTGATGACCTGGAGCTGCTGGTAGATGGTCGTACCCACCGGGATCACCAGCGTCGCCCCGTCGCCGAGCTGGTCGAACAACGGTGCCGGGATGTTCTCGGGCGCCGCTGTTACCACGATACCATCGAACGGCGCCTCCTCCGGCCAGCCCTCGTAGCCGTCGCCGCAGCGCACGTGAACCGAGGGATAGCCCTGCTCGGCCAGGGTCCGGGCGGCATGCTCGCAGAGGCGCGGTCGGATCTCGATGGTGAACACCTCCGCGCCCATGGCCGCGAGCACCGCGGCCTGGTAGCCCGAGCCGGTGCCGACCTCCAGCACTCGATCCCCGGGCTCCACCTCGAGCGACTCGGCCATGAGCGCCACGACGTAGGGCTGCGGCGTGGTCTGCCCCTCGCCGATGGGCACCGCGGCGTCCTGATAGGCCTGCCTCCGATATGCCTCAGCCACGAACTCATGGCGGGGCACTGCGCGCATCGCTGCCAGCACCCGCGGGTCGCGCACGCCGCGCCCCTCGACCTGCTCCCGGACCATGACCTCGCGCTGCTCGGGCCAACCCCGGTTGCAGCCGCCGGTCAGCACCGTCAGAACGACCACGGCCGCGATCGGCAGCAAACCGGCAGGCACGAGCTGTCGAGGGCTCATCGGCTCTCCCCTGGGTCATCGGCGGCGCGCGCCAGGTGGCGGTCCACCCCGGCCACGATGGTGCGCAGGACCTTCAGATGCAAGAGCCGTTCCGGGTCCACCTCGAGGGGGTTGACGTCGACCACCGTCAGGTCGGCCGCGTTGCCGCGGCGAATCACGCCGCACCAACCGTCGGAGAACGACGCGTGGGCGCCGTCGAGGGTGAACAGGCGCAGCGCCTCGGCGATGGTCAGCCTCTCGCTCGGCGTCCATCCCTCCCGCGGGGTGCCGTCCGGCCGCTGCCGGGTGACCGCGGCGTGCAACCCGCGCCTCGGGTCCGGGTCCTCGACCGGCGCGTCGGAACCGCCCGCGAGGAGGGCTTCGGCGTCGAGCAACGAGCGCCAGCGGTAGGCCCAGGAGATCCGCCGCGCGCCCAGCCGCTGCGGCGCCCACGGCATGTCCGAGGTGCAGTGGGTGGGTTGGACCGAGGCCACGACCCCGAGCCTCGAGAAGCGCAACGCGTCGCTCGCGCGCACCACCTGGCTGTGCTCGACTCGGTGGCGCAGACGACGGCAGACGTGGGGCCCGAGACCCTCGAACACGTTGAGCGTGCGATGGACCGCCTCGTCGCCGATGGCGTGGACCGCCAGCTGGAAACCGCTCTCGCTCGCCCGCCGCGCGATGCGGCCGAGCTCGGCCACGGACCGCACCTCGATGCCGCGGTTGCCGGGGTCATCGGCGTAGTCCGCCCCGAGCAGAGCGCCGCGGCTGCCCAGGGCGCCGTCGGCGTAGAGCTTGACGCCGCCGACGCGGAGCATGGCCCACATCTGGCGATCCGGGCCCCGGGCGAGCTCTCTCTCCACCAGCCCGGGGTCGTCACCGTCGAGCAAGGCGTAGACCCGGATCGGCAGCCGTCTCTCGGCGGCGAGCCGACGCAGGACCTCGAGCTCGAGGCTCCCGGTCCCGGCATCGTGGACCTGAGTCAGGCCATAGTCGAGCAGCGCCTGGGCGGCGCGCAGGATGCGCCGCTCGACGTCCTCGCGCGAGGGCGGAGGCATGACGCCGCGTACCAGCTCTACCGCCGTGTCGAGCAGCAGCCCGCTCGGCTCGCCGTCCGCCCGCCGGCCGATCCGCCCACCGGGCGGGTCCCCAGCGTCGCGGTCGATGCCGGCCAGACGCAGCGCCGCTCCGCTGGCCACGGCGGCATGCCCGTCCACCCGGCGCAACAGAACCGGGCGACCAGGGAGCCGGCGGTCGAGCAGGCGGTGGTCCGGGAGGATGGGGTCAGCCCACAGGTTCTGATCCCAGCCCCGTCCTTCCAACCACGCGTCTGCCGGCAACCGGGCGGCGGCGGCCAGCGCGCGCTCGACCACGACCTCCCACGAGCTGGCCCCGGTCAGGTCCACCTGCTCGAGCGAGGCGCCGTAGCCGGTCAGGTGGAGGTGGGAGTCGATCCAGCCCGGCAGCACGTGGGCGCCGCCGAGGTCGACGACCTCGGTGCGATCCCCGCGCTGGCCACCCTCCTCGCCCGGCGGCAGAAGGGCGCTGATCCTGCCCCCCTCGATAGCGATGGTGAGCGGCTTCGATCCGTTCGGCAGGTGAACGACTCCCCCCACGAGCAGCCGATCAGCTCCGACCGCAGCGCAAGGCCACAGCGCCGCCCGCAGGAGCAGCAGGGCCTGAATCGAACGCCTCATGGGCCCAGTGTAGCCCACGCTTGACACCTCGTGCCCGGCGCCGCCACCATGGGCCCATGAACAATCGCGGGCGTGATCACGACCAGGACGTGCAGGGAGGGCCGCAAGGACCGACCCGTCGCCAGGTGCTGATGGGCGGAGCGGCCGCCGCCGTCGCCCTCGCAGCCCCTGTCCAGCCCGGCAGCGCTGGCCAGCCCTCGGGGCGCGCCGCGGTGGCCGTCGCTTCGGTCAACGGGCGCCAAGCCACGCTGGAGGCGGTGCGCCGCATCGCGACGGGCGCCAGCCCGGTGGAGGCGGCGGTGAGCGGGGTGGCCCTGGTCGAGGACGACCCCGATGACGTCACGGTCGGCTATGGCGGGTTGCCCAATGCCGAGGGGGTGGTCCAGCTCGACGCCTGCTGCATGGACGGACCCACCATGCGGGCCGGCGCGGTCGCGGCTGTGGAGCGGATCCGGCACCCGGCCCGGCTGGCGCTTGAGGTGGCGCGCCGCACCTCACGGGTGCTGTTGGTGGCCGAGGGCGCGCTGCGCTTCGCGCGCGCTCTGGGCATGCCCGAGGAGGACCTCCTGACCGAACGGGCGCGCAAGATCTGGCTATACTGGAAAGCCCACATGTCCGATCAGGACGACTGGTTACCCAGCCCGGACGAGGTGGACGACCCCGACGTCCAGTGGTTCATCTCCAAGTATGGACCGGTTCGCCCCACCGGCACCGTCAACCTCTGCGCGGTCAACGCCGCAGGGGACCTCGGCGGCACGACCTCCACCTCCGGCCTGGCCTTCAAGATCCCGGGTCGGGTCGGTGACTCGCCGCTCATCGGCGCCGGGCTCTACGTCGACAACGACGTCGGCGCCGCGGGCTCCACCGGCCGTGGCGAGTCGGTGATCGAGATCGCCGGCTCCCACACGGTCGTGGAGCTGATGCGCCAGGGCCTGGCGCCGACCGAGGCCTGCCTGGAGGGGCTGCGCCGCCTAGTCCGGGCGACCCGCGTCTCGTACCTCAAGGACGCGAACGGCCGACCCACCTTCGACGTTAAGTTCTACGCTGTCAACAAAAACGGGGCGGTGGGCGCAGCCGCCATCTGGTCCGGCGGGAGCTTTGCATGGTGCCGCGCCGGCCAGGAGCCGGTGGTCGAGGACTGTGCCTTCCTGTACGAAAGGGAGGAGACGTCGTCAGCCGGGGGCTGAGGGCCGTGCCAAGCGTGGAATCGATCTCGGCGCCACGATCCAGGCCTTCTCTCAACCCGCATTCCGTGGTGCGCCGGGCCCCCGCCGGGCGTTTCCGGCCCTGGCCATCGAGCCGAGGTGGCCCCTCCCACGGTCGCCTGTCATCCAGAGAGGACACCATCGCCGGCACCCGACTCTGGGCTCGAGAGGGCGATCAGAGCCCTGGGGGGCTCTCAATGCTCGGGTTGCCTGCGCTCGTGTGATACCCATCACGGTTCGCGCCCGGCCGGCAACGCCGTGGCACGTCGCTTGCTCTCCCCCTGGTCGACGACGGCGCCCAACGCCGGCGTCAGGGAGGCAGCCATGAGATCACGAACCACCTCGACCCTGCTCGCCGCAGCCGCCGCTCTGGCAGTGATCGCACCCAGCCCGGCTCTGGCCGACTCCTTCAACCTCTACGTCGGCTCGGCCGGATTCGGAATGTCCCTGGGCGTTGGCGACTACGCGCCCTATGGCGACGCCTGGAACGACCCCTCCTGGTCGCTCGACTTCGACCTCGTCCTCGACGGCTACGGGGAGTGGGTCTGGGTCCCGGGCCTGGGCCGAACCTGGCGTCCCTACGTGGTCGCCGACTGGCGACCCTTCACCTACGGGCGCTGGGTCTACACCAGCCTCGGCTGGACCTGGGTCTCGTACGAGCCGTGGGGTTACCTGCCGCACCACTACGGTGAGTGGGCGCTGACGTCATTCGGCTGGGTGTGGGTGCCGGGTTACGAGTACTGGCCCGCGCACGTGGTCTGGGTCAGTCACGGCGACTACCTCGGCTGGTACCCGTGCGGCCCCCACGGCTGGAGTCACTGGGACCATGGCTGGAGGCACGACTACCGGCATGGCTACGCTGTCGGATACGACCACGGCTACGAGGACGGATGGCGGGACGCCCGCTACGCCACCTTCGTGCCGTGGAACGACGTGTACTCCGACAACCTGGCCCGGTATGCGGTCTCCGCAACCTCAATCGCCCGCTCGGTCACCCGGGCCAGTGTGCAGGCCCTGGCCGCAGCGCCGTCCCCGGCCGAGCTCGCGCGCAGGACCGGTCGCATGATCGAGGAAACCCCTCTTGCCACGCGACAGGTCAAGCTCGGTGACCGCATGGTCACCATGGCCCGCCCCGAGGGCGTCCTCCAGAGCATCGAGTCCCACGCCCGCGACACCGCCACCCGCGCCTTGGCCCCGTCGGTGGCGTCCAGACTAACCGCCAGAGAAGTCCAGCGCACCCAGGCCAAGCCGGCCACCACTGACCGGCTCCGCTCCGACGAGGGATCGCGGCGGACCGCGTCGCCGTCACCTTCCAGCTCGCGTCTCGACAACGCCCGATCGGACAACGAGCTGGCATCGGGCGCCCGCAACGCCCCCAGCGGCCGCGGAACGACACCGTCCCCGACCGGCCAGAGCCGCGGCGGTGAACGCCGCACTGGCGACGAACGCACCGGCTCCCTGGGCCGCGGCAGCTCCTCTCGGCCCACGGTTTCACCCAGCAGAGGCGACCTCAGCCGCGGCAGCTCCTCTCGGCCCACGGTCTCACCCGCCACGGACGCCGCCCGCCCCAGCCGCCACCTCGGGAGCGGAGCCGCCGATCGGATCTCTGGCTCCGCGCCCCGGCCCTCGCCCTCGCGCCCGGTGGCTATCGAGCGCAAGCAGCCGGCGTCGCGAGCGGTCTCGCCATCCCCCAACGCTCCGACCGGGAAGCCGACGGGGGGCTCGCCGCAGTCACTCCGGGGCGACGCTCCGTCTCGGACGGAATCCCCGCCGGCTGAGGGCACAGGCAACAGCTCCGAGCAATCCCAGACCAGCGCCAATCGGGACCGTTCCAAGAGCGGCAAGCGTCGGTCCAACTCGTAGCGGGAGATGCAGCGTGGCAGCGGCGGTGACCGTTCCCTCCCGGTGTTTTCAGTCACGCGGCCCTTCGGGGCCGCGTTCTCGTACCCCATGATCGTCGGCGAGATCGACCCCGACGTGGCTCTGCCCGACGGCTGCTCGTGGCGCGAGTCCTGGTCCAACGCCAGCCTCCGACGCAGCGGCGCCGGGCCGCGGCCCGAGCACACCCAACACTCTGCTAGCATGAACCTCATGGCACGCACCAGTCGGGGGGACGACCAGGACCTGGAGAGACGCGTCGAGCAGGGTCTCCTGCGCTGCGTTGAGTGGACCCGGGTCGGCCGCCACCGCAAGGTCTTGGGAGAAGTGGAGCGCGTCCTGCCGCTGATCCGCAGGCGCCCGTACCTGGAGGCCCAGGTGCTGGTGTGGAAGGCACAGGCGCTGCTCGCGATGGGCTGCGCCGAGCGCGCGCTCCCGGCCGCCCGCCGCTCCTGGGAGCTCGACTCCTCACCCCACGCCTGCCACCTCATGTCCAACGCGCTCAATGCGTTGGGCAATGCCGACGAGTCCGAGGAGCTGCTCCGCCTGGGCTGGGAGATGTTCCCCGAGGCGGCCCACCTGCCGGTCCAGCTGGCGATGATGCTGACCGACCAGGGGCGACTGCCGGAGGCCCTCGACACCCTCCAGGAGGTCCCCTGCGACGCCAGCGTCCCCGAGGACCTCCAGCTCTTCCTCTACGGACTGCGGGCGAACCTGCTGGCAACCGTCGGCCGCTGGTCCGAGGCGCGTGACGTGATCCAAGAGGGCCTCGACCTCCACCCTGGCTCCACGCTTCTCGTCGAAGCCGGTGATTCGCTCCATCAGGCGTGGCTCCGCTCGCGCGCCGAGGAACAGCTCGGCGCATCCTGGCGCCAGGGCCTGGGCACCCTGAGCGGGATCTCGGCCGAGGTGGACGAGGCCATCGTCCAGATCGGCGCGGTCCATGAGCTCCCGGAGCTGCTCGTGCTCGCCGCCCGCCGGCTGTGGCGAGCGCTCACCACCGCCGCGAACGTCAAGTCGCAGACGCCCGACCCCTGGGGCGCGGCGCTGATCCTGGCGGTGATGGAGCTCGACGGCGAACGCCCGTCGCTGACCGCCATGGCCCGTTCCCTCCGCCTCAGCCCGACCTCCACTCGCCGCGCCCTGGTCCGCGTGCGGGCTTTCCTGGCCACGCTCGAGCCCGAGTTCGCTCGCCTCTCCTTTGCCGCCCGGGCCAACCCCAGGCTCGACCAGCCGTCCCGAACCCCGCCCGCTCGCGAACGGACGGGCCTGGTGGTTCCGTTTCCTGGTCGCAGAACCTCGACCAAACCCCATTGACCACAGGAGCGCCCATGACCGCCAACAAGCTGACCTGCTTCGTCCTCCTCCTCGTCACCGTCTCCCCTGCCCTCGCAGCCCAGAAGGAGCTCACGCAGACCGACCAATTCCCGGCGGCCGACGGCAAGACGGTGTTCGTCGATGCCGCCACCCTCGACGTCAGGTTGCGCGCGGCCGACGTGCGGTCGATCGAGGTCGCGACCGAGCTCCGCATCGCCGGCGTGTCCGAGGAGCGCGCCGCGAGCTGGATCGTCGACCATACTCCTCAGTTCAGCGACGACGTTTCACGCCTGGAGGTCAGCGCGCGACCCGGCCGACAGGGATTCCTCTGGCTGGGGCTGCTCACGGCCCGCGCCCGCATCGGGCTGGTGGTTCCGCCGACGGTGATCCCCGACATCACCACCACGGCCGGGAACGTGGCGATCCGGGGCGACTTCGCCAGCGCGACCCCGCTGCGACTGCGCACGGCCACCGGCCAGATCGAGCTCAACGGCGCTGCCGGGTCCCTGGACGTGCGCAGCGCCTCGGGCGACGCCACGGTCGACGTCCTCCGCCCGCTCGACCGGCTCTTCGCCCGCACCTCGTCGGGCGATGTCACCCTCACCGGGGGCGCTCGCGAGGTCAAGGTGGACACCGCCTCGGGCGACGTCAGGCTGACCGACCTGTCGGGCCCCGCTGAAGTGACCACCTCGACCGGCAAGGTCTTCCTGAGCTGGGATCGGCTCGACCCGGACGCGACGGTAACCGTGCGTTCGGCCTCGGGTCGCATCCACCTCGCGCTTCCCGAGGGCCTGCGACCGCGCGGGACGTTGACCACGACCGCCGGGACCATCCGCTCCGACCTTCCCGGGACGGTCAACGAAGCCGGTGACACCGTGACTCTGCAGGGCGACGGACCGCTGCTGCAGATCGAGACCGCATCCGGCGAGATCACGGTCGGCACGGGCGACGACTGGAGCCCCGCCCAGACCACCCCATCCCCGAGCCCGTAGTCAGGGTCCAACCGTCAGCGGCCTCCCCGTCCAGTAGGCAGGGCCGGACCTCGGACCCGGATTGCGGTGAACTTCCCGGCGGCTTCTGCGTTTCTTCTCGTGAGGCTGCCCGCCGGGCGGCAGGCAAGGAGCATGGACATGAGCAGACACTGGTTCCTCGCGTTCGCGATCGCCGCCCTTGCGGTCCCGACCCAGGCGGCAACCACGCGCACCCTGGCCGACGAGGTGCCGGCCGCCGGGATCGAGCGCCTGCAGCTCGAGTCCGGCGTTGGTGACGTCGAGATCGTCGCCAGCGACCGCGACACGGTCGCGCTCGAGGTCGTGCTCAAGCCCCGTCGAGGGGGCATCTTCTCGTCCATGACCCGGGCCGAGCGTGAGGTGGACGAGGCGCGCCTGGAGGTGACGACCGACCGCGGCACCCTGTCCCTCAGCATCGCCTCGAGCTCCAGCGAGCGCCGCTTCGAGGAACGCTGGTCGGTGCAGGTCCCGGCCCGTCTCGCCCTCGACCTCACAGTCGGCGTCGGCGACGTGCAGGTGCGCGGGGCGGCCGGCGGCGTCACCCTCGAGTCGGGTGTCGGCGACGTGCTGCTCGGGGTTGCCGGCGGTGACGTCGCGCTCGAGGTCGGCGTCGGGGACGTGGCGGTCACCGCTCCGGCAGACGGCTACGGCCGGGTCGATTGCTCGGGCGGCGTCGGTGAAGGCCGGGTCACGGTGCGCGGCACGACGGTGGAAGGCGGCGGTTTCGTCGGCCACAGCACGACCTGGAAGGGCGACGGCCCGGCGCGGCTCAAGCTGGAAGTGGGCGTGGGCGATGCCCGCGTCACCCTGGAGTAGAAGTCGGCGAGAAGAACGAGCCTGAAGGCTCCTCGAGGACGAGCTCCGCGCGCAAGGCGTCGAGCAGCTCGTCTGAGGACGCGAAGACCCGCGGCACGGGGTAGCTCGTCCCGTCGGGCGGATCCAGTGACCAGCTGTCCCATGCCCAGACCGGAACCCCGGCCTTGAGGGCCAACGCGATCTCGGACAGAGTGCCGGGGCCGCCGCCGATGGCCACGCACAGATTGGCCGAGAGCACGTTGAAGGCGTTGCGGGCCATGCCCGCGCCGGTGTAGATCGCCAGCCGCACCCACAGGTTGGGGTAGCCCTCCACCGGCATGGAGGTGGGAATGATTCCCACCGTCAGTCCACCCGCAGCGACCGCTCCCCGACATGCCGCGGCCATGACCCCTGGCCCCCCGCCGGTCAGCACGACCCAGCCAGCCCGCGCCGCGACCTCTCCCACCTGCTCCGCCACCCCCTCCAGCCGAGGCATGCCCAGCCCCGGGCCGAGCACTCCCAGAACCGGCAGACGATGCGCTGGCTCGCTCATGACTTCGGTAGCAGCCCAAGTCAACAATAGTCCGTCGCCTGTCCCAGCTGCAACTTCCGTCACCCGACGACCGCCAGACCGGAGCATCAACCGCGAAGACGCGATGCACGCCAAGAAGCGTGCAATCCCTGTTGCGTGAAATCACATGATGCGAGCTCCCGGGACGCGATTGGGCCGGGCGGGGGCTTCGCGTCTTTGCGGCTCAGGAGCACGACATGACGACAGGCTCGAACCGGCATGGCTGGACAGAAAACAACAACCCGGGCCGTGGGGCCCGGGTTGTTGAAAAGCACTGGGGACTGAGACTACTCGAGCACGACCAGGGTCACGCGACGGTTGTTGGCGCGCCCCTCCTTGGTGCCTGAATTGTCGACCGGCTTGTACTCGCCGTAGGAGATCAGGTTCATGCGGTGGAGCGGGAAGTTGTGGGTCTCGTTGAGGTAGCGCAGCACCTGTTCGGCGCGCTTGTAACCGAGCTCAAGATTGTACTTCTCGCTGCCGATCTCATCGGTGTGGCCCTGGATCTCGATGTACACGCCCTTGTTCTCACTCTTGACCTTCTGGGCAAAGCCGTCGAGGGCGGCCTTGGCCTCGTCCGACAGCTCGTACTTGTTGAAGCCGAAACGCACGTCGTTGTCGGTCAAGGTAACCTCGAACAAGAACTTGCCCTTGGCCAGCTTGCCTGCCTCCTCGGCGCGGGTCAGCGCATCGCGAGCAGTTTCGGACAGCTCGGCGATCTTCTGGTCCTGCGCGGTATCGCTCTCCTGCAGCTTGCCGATCTTCTGCTGCGCGTCCTCGACCGAAGTCTGGACCTCGCCGATCTTGGTGTCCGACCGCTGTTCGGCAGCCTGCACTTGCTCGTTGACGTAAGTCTTGGTGGCGCAGCCCGTAAGGGCGAGTCCCGCGATCAGCAGGACGACCATCGCCGGCGAGAACAACTTCCGCATCGTGCACCTCCTGAAAATGTTCGTATTCCCTTGCTTCCTACTGACGGTGCCCCTACCGGCACCGCGCACCGACTATAGCACACTTCGCCGCCGACCGTGCAGCAATCCTGCAAAGGCCCTGAAGCTGGCACCAGGGGGCCGGCACGCGCGCTCCGGACCCGTCCCACATAGGCCGAGCAGCTCCCCATGGTACGCTCGTATCCTTCACCATCCCAGACACTTCGGGTCGGCCACATCCTCCTCGGCCACACACCGAACGACGCCGTCCTCCAGCCTGACCACCACCGGCGTCTGCAGGAACCAGTCGCACCCCGCTGGCAGCTCGGCCTGGCGGCATTCGGTGCAGGGCATGGGGTGGATCCCTTCGACCGGGTGGCCCGTGCGCTCGGGGACCGCCACCACTGTCGCTGGAACCTCAAGCGGGCCGGTGAAGTACAGCTCAAGGAGCTCGTGGCAGTGGTCGCAGTCCTTGCGGTAGAAGACCACGAGCTGCTCGCCCTGGTCGAGGTCGTCGGGCGTCCCGATGATGAAGCGGGAGATGGACACCGATTCCCAGCGGGCGCCGATCCAGGCATCGTAGTCGGGGACGTAGTACCGCTCTGCCGGAGCTGCCGCCGCGCTGCCGGCCGCGGGCCCGGCCGTCGTCAGGCCGAAGCCGACGGCAAACGCGGCCAGCGCCCATGCGCCGCACAGGACCACCCGCAGCGTCGCGAGCCGGCCCTCTCCCCGCAGCGAGGGAGACTTGGCGCCGAGGAGCCACACGCCGAGGAGCAGCGCCACGTCCACCAGCAGCGTGAGCCACGGGGGCACTTCGACCTTGCCGAAGCAGCCACAGCTTGAGGCCCCCATGAGGATGTCGCCGACCAGGATCGGCAGGAAGAACGCCAGCAGCGCGCCTGCCACCGGTCGCGCAAGCCGCGGCAGGAAGACAATGACGCCGATGACCACCAGCTCGACCCCGGCTCCGAAGCGGAGGACGAAGTTGAGATCGAGGCCGGTCGGTGTCAGCCACTTGATCAGGGCCGCCGGGAGGTGGCCGGGGCTCGCGTCCTTGAGCGCGAGCACGACCCCTGCAGCGAGCCAGAGTGGCACCAGGGCACGGGTCACGACGACCCCGAGCACGGCCCCGGCGCCAGCCCTCGGTGGTGTGGCTTGAGTCGTCATTCTCGGTTCATGCTCATCGACACAAGATCAACCAAACCAGTGACTTGGACTACAATCCCAGGGCCGTGATCCGGACCGTGGCAGCCCGCAGACCGGCCCGGACAGGGCCCCGCCCGACACGACCATGCACGTTCTGGGCCAGGGTCACACCTCACGACCGATCCGTCGCCAGGTCGCGCTCTCGAGGCTCGCCGAGGCCTTCTCGGTCCGCTCCAGAGCCTCGTCCGCCCGCCGCAGCAGCTCGGCAGCCTCGGGATCGTCGGAAATGTCCTTGAGGTTGATGCGGACGTTCATGGCCGCGCCCACCGCACAGGCGCGGGCCATGGCCGCTCCGACCCCGGCGTCGGAGGCCGAGGCCCGCATCCCGAGCTCGGCCGCGCGTTCACACAGGGCCACGATTTCGGGGCAGGCCTCGACCACGGACAGCGGGACTCGGGCTGCGCCCAGGGTCGCCTCCCGCACCGCGCTCTCCCTGTCAGGGCCGCCGGTCCGCCCGGCCTCCATCAGGCGCTGGAAGGCCCAGGTGTCCTCGTCGATGGCGTCGAGCAGTGCCTGCTTCAGCTCCTGCGCGCGCACCGCCACCACCTCGAGGTCGTCGCGCACCTTCTCGTACGCCTGCTTGGGGTGGGGAAGGTTGGCGACCATGGCCGCCAGCGCGGCACCCAGGGCGCCGGCCAACGCGGCCACCGACCCTCCCCCGGGGGCGGCAGAGTCGCGCGAGGTCTCGTCGGCGAACGCCTGCAAGGTCATCGACGCGAGCGGACGTTCCGGCGCCAGGACGTACTCGATGACCTTTTCGCGGGGTTTGAACGGCGCCACCTCGTTGAGGCCCAGGCTGCGCACCGCAGTGTGCACGAGATCGGCATCGGGCACGCCCGGGGAACGCTGCATGCGCGTGAGGTAGTGGCGTCCGGCAGCCAGGATCGAGCCCAGCGGAACAAGACCCACGAGCTCTGAGCCCGTCGCCCGCATACCCCGGGCGCGGGCGCTCTCCGCGCAGGCGTCGAAGGCGGCGTGGAGCGGAGTCACGTCCTGGTCGATGAGGTTCATGGACACCTGGGCGCAGCCATACTCCGGGATGTACCAGCCCACGCCCCGGACCGCCTTGAGCATGCCCTGCTGCCCCACCTCGGCGCCTTCGTCGTCGCTCGAGGACCGACCCTTCTCGCGCACGTCGAAGGCGACCCGGTTGGCCCAGCGCTTGTCCGTAGTGTTGAGGTTGACGTTGTAGGCGATGAGGAACTTGCGGGCGCCGGTCACCATCGCCCCGAACTTGGGCACGAGCTCCGCCGGACCGAAGTCGGGCGCGTACTCCGGGGTCTTGAGCTTGTCGCCCAGCGCCTCGTACTCCCCCTTGCGAATCCAGGCCAGGGAACGCCGCTCGGGACGCGAGGCGGCGAGCTCGTACAGGTAGACCGGAACGCCGAGCTCGGCGCCGACGCGGGCGCCGAGGCGCCTGGCCAGCTCGACGCAGTCGTCCATGGTCACACCGGACACGGGCACGAAGGGCGCCACGTCGGTGGCCCCCTGACGGGGGTGAGCCCCGTGATGCTCGCGCATGTCGATCAGCTCGTACGACCGCTTGACGAGCCGGAAGGCGCCCTCGAGCACGGCTTCCGGCTCGCCCACGAAGGTGATCACCGTGCGGTTCGTCTCCTGGCCGGGGTCCACGTCGAGCAGGCGCACGCCCGGCACCTCGCAAGCGTGGGCGATTTCGTTGTAGATCTCCGGCCTTCTGCCCTCGGAGATGTTGGGTACGCACTCCACGATCTTCATCGCCACCTCTCCCTGGGAATCCTCGGTGGACTCCCCTCAGCCTGCCACTTCCTTCAAGTCGTGCTCGACCATCATGTGGACCAGCTCCCGGAACCCGACCTTGGGCGACCAGCCCAGGACCTCACGGGCCAGGGTCGGATCGGCCAGCAGCTCGTCCACTTCGGCCGGCCTGAAGTAGCGAGCATCCACCACCACCCGCGCGATCCCGGTGGCGCGGTCCCGGCCGACCTCATCCACGCCCGCACCCTGCCACTCGAGCGCGATGCCGGCCTCGGCAAAGGCGAGCTCGGCGAACTCGCGTACAGAGTGGGTCTCCCCGGTGCCGACCACAAAGTCCCGCGGCTGGTCGGCCTGAAGCATGAGCCACATCGCCTCCACGAAGTCGCCGGCAAAGCCCCAGTCGCGGCAGGCGTCGAGGTTGCCGAGGGCGACCCGGTCGCGCCGACCGGCCCTGATCTCGGCCACGGCCCGGGTGATCTTGCGGGTCACGAAGTTCTCGCCCCGCCGCGGCGACTCGTGGTTGAAGAGGATCCCGTTGACCGCGAACATGCCGTAGGCGTCGCGGTAGTTGACCGTGGCCCAGTAGGAGTAGAGCTTGGCCACCGCATAGGGCGAGCGCGGGTTGAAGGGCGTGCGCTCGGTCTGCGGCACCTCCTGGACCTTGCCGAAGAGCTCCGACGAGGAGGCCTGGTAGAAGCGCGCGGTCGGGACGACCTGGCGCACCGCCTCGAGCAGGCGCACGGTGCCGAGACCGGTGACCTCGCCAGTGTAAGTCGGCATCTGGAAGGAGATGGCGACGTGGGACTGGGCGGCCAGGTTGTAGATCTCGTCGGGACGGGCCTTTTGCAGCACCGTGATGAGCGACTCCGAGTCGCCGAGATCGCCGTAGTGGAGCTGGAAGCGGCGTCCCCTCTCGTCGGCGCGGCGCAGGTGGTCGATGCGCTGGCGGTTGAAGGTGGAGGCCCGCCGCACCACGCCGTGCACCTCATACCCCTTGTCGAGGAGCAGCTCGGCGAGATAGGAGCCGTCCTGGCCGGTGACCCCGGTGATGAGTGCCTTCTTCATGGCGTGGGAGTTTAGCAGCTACGGCTGCGCCTTTCTGCGAACGACGCTATCATCGTCCTCGTGGGTACCAGTCAGCCGGGTCTCGTACTCGAGCGGCCCGACCTCCGTGACCGCGTCGGCGTCTTTGCCGACCGCGCCGCAGCAGGCCGCATGCTCGGCGAGGTTCTTGCCAGCCTGGAGGGCGGCATCGACCTGGTGCTGGCCATTCCTGCTGGCGGCGTCCCGGTGGCGGTCGAGGTCGCCCGCGTCCTCGGCGTCAAGCTCGACGTGGCGGTGGTCAGCAAGATCACCATGCCGTACACGACCGAGGCCGGCTACGGCGCAGTGGCGTTCGACGGCACCGTGCGCCTCAACCGCGGTCTGGCCAAGCGCTCGGGGCTGTCCGAGAACAACATCACCTTGGATGTCGTGCGGACCACGAGCAAGGTCCACCGCCGCCAAGCCCGGATGCGCGGCGCCCGAACGTGGCCGGCTCTCTACGGGCAGCGGGTCGCCGTCGTCGATGACGGCCTCGCCTCGGGCTTCACCATGCTCGTGGCCGTCGAGGCCCTGCGCAAGAAGGAGCCCGAGCGTCTGATCGTGGCCGTTCCCACCGCCTTGGAGGACACCGCCCGAACCGTGGCCGCCCAGGTCGAGGCCGTAGTCTGCCCCAACCTCCGCACCCACCACCCTTTTGCCGTGGCTGCCGCCTATCGGCGCTGGGATGACGTCTCCGAGGACGACGCCGTGCGCATGCTCGACGAGTGGTTCGCCTAGACGCCCGACGGTTTGCTGTAGGCTGTTGGGCACGGGCGGCCCTGGTCGACCGCCCGCCCGGCGGAGGACGGCGGTTGTCAGGAACCGTGCAGACCGTGGAGCGTGCGAACCAGGGCTCGCGCCGGGCGCGGTGGACGGCGCTCGGGCTGGCTGCCGTCGTCCTGGTCTGTTGGGGGGCGTGGGCGCGCGTGCTCAGCCTCGGTTTCACCGACGTCGACACGCCGGCGCTGATCCTCACCGGCCGGGTTCACTCCTGGTCGGACTTCGAGGACGTGGTCGCACAGCCGCTCCTGCAGGGACGCATGGTCAACGCCCGCTTCTGGCGTCCGATCACCAGCCTCAGCTACGGTCTCGACGAGCGCCTGTGGGGCCTCGATCCGTTCGGCTTCCACCTCACCGACCTGCTCCTGCACACCGCCTGCGCCCTGCTGCTGTGGCAGCTGGTAGTGCTCCTGTGGCGCAGCTGGTGGCCGGACGTTCAGGGTCAGAGCGAGGGCCGGGCCGTCGCCACGCTGTCGGCGCTGCTCTTCGCCGTACACCCGGTCCACGTCGAGAACGTGCCGGCCATCGCCCGCCGCGCCGAGCTCCTGGTCGGGCTGGGCGCCCTGCTCGCCCTGCTCGCAACCTGGCGGCGTCTGCACGGAGGCGGCCGACTGGCGGCGGTGGCCGCGGCCGTCGCCTGCGCCCTGGGGATCGGCGCCAAGGAGGCCGGCTTCGGCATCCCGCTGCTGTGTCTGCTGCTCGCCCTCACCCTGCCGCCACGCGAGCCAGACGGCGGAATCCGCAGGGCAGCGGTGGTCACCGCGCCGCTGTTCGCGGTGGCCGCCCTCCTCCTCGGGCTGCGCACGCTGGTGCTGGGCGGGCTCGGCGGGTACGGGGTGGCCGGCTTCCCGCTCGGGCGGCGGGCGCTGCTGTCGCTCGCCCACCACCTCCTGGGGTTGGCGCTGCCGGGGCTGTCGCCGTGGTGGAGGGCGATCGAGCAGACCACGCGTCAATTGGTCGGCGGGCACCCGTGGCTGGCGACGGCAGTGCTGGTCTTGCTCGCCTTCGAGCTGGCGCGGGCCGCTCGTGCCCTACCCTGGCCGCCGGCGGAACGACGGGCGGCCGCCTTCCTGGCCGGCTGCCTGGCGGTGCTGTTCGCCCTCCACCTGACTTCGGTCTTCGTGCCCAGGTACCTCTACGTGTCGGTGATGTTCGCCTGTGTCCTCCTCTGCTGGAGCCTGGTCCGGGCGGTGCGGGCCCGTCGCATGCCGCGACCGCTGCACCTGCTCCGGCTTGGCTGGGTCGCCCTGTCCGGGATGCTCGTTGCCTCGCTGGTGCTCACCTCCTCGCTCCTGCTCCGGGGACCGATGGACAAGTGGCGCATCGCCTCCTCGCTCGCGGGCGAGGTGCTGGCCAGCGCCGAGCGGGCCGTGGAAGGGCTTCCGCCCGGCAGCCGGGTGGGCCTGGTCAACTTGCCCTACGCGGTCCAGACCGGCTACCCGTTGCCGGTGGCGCCGGTGCTGCTCGAGCACAGCGTCCAGGCCTGGCTCGACCTGCGGCGTTCCGAGCTACGACTCGAGGTCGTCGGCCTGACCTACTGCACTGTGGATGCGCGCGAGCAGGACACCAGCGCCGGCCTGCCCCGCATCTGGGTGGTGGCGGACCTGCGGCCGGACCGCCGGCTCGAGGTGCGGGTGCTGGCTGCCGGCGAGGCCAGCCGCTTCCCCTGGGACTACCTCTTCGCCGAGGACCGGGAGGGCCGGCAGTACCGCTTTCTGGGGCCACTGCGCGGACCGTACCTGGAGGTGGAGCTGCTGGGCGAGGGCTGGGGCGCCGAGCCCTTCTTCGTCGTCTACCTCGGGGACCGGGTGGAGGCCCGCCGCGGCTGGACGTGGCGGGCGATCAGCTCCAGCCCGCTCGAGTGAGCTAACATCCCGGCATGGCCTCCCCGCAGCGCCTGCCGAAGCCCGTCGCCCGCCTCGCCCTGATCGGCCTCGGGATCTGCCTGGTCGCCCTGCTCGAGCTCGCCATCCGCGTGCTGGTCCCGTCCGCGGCGGCGGGCGGGCCGTCGCTCTTCGTCAAGGGGCGCGACCAGGCCGGCCGCAGGGCCTGGGTCCTCAACCCGGCCCGCCAGCACTGGTTCCCCGAGCAGAGCTTCGCCGTGCGCCGGCCCGAGGACGGCGTGCTCGTCTTCTGCGTCGGCGGCTCCGACGTCTACGGCTACCCGCACGGGGCGGCCTACGCCTTCCCCGCCCGCCTGCAGCGGCTGCTCACCGCCGCCCATCCCGAGCGCACGTTCGAGGTGGTCAACGTCGGCGGCATGTCGTACGGGAGCGAGCGCATGGTCGGGCTGGTGCGGGAGCTAGTCGGCTATCGCCCTGACGCCATCATCGTCACCACCGGCAACAACGAGCTGGTCGAGGCCGACTGGCTCGACCGGAGCGGCGACGGGAGCGGCTCGGTCGGCCGGGCCCGGTCCCTGGCCAACCACCTGGCCCTGTACCGTCTGGGCGCGTCGCTCCTCGCCCCCGAG
>Ga0316628_100000922_pt1 | contig 19660 bp, 15 predicted proteins | sample OWC_Aug_M2_C1_D5_FD_207648 | JGI IMG/M metagenome (GOLD analysis project Ga0316628, IMG submission 207648) | Wetland soil microbial communities from Old Woman Creek delta, Ohio, United States - OWC_Aug_M2_C1_D5_C | ecosystem: Environmental > Terrestrial > Soil > Wetlands | place: USA: Ohio... | reverse complement strand
GATGGCGCCCGGCACGCACATCGGCGCGGCGCACCCGGTTGCGGGCGTCGGCGAGACGATGGACCCGACGATGGCGAAGAAGGCGGCCGAGGACGTCGCGGCCTACGCGCGGACGCTGGCCGACAAGCGCGGCCGCAACGCCGCACTGGCCGACGCCGCGGTCAAGGAGAGTCGCGCCTTCACCGACGACGAAGCCATGTCCGCTTCGCCGCCCCTGGTCGATTTCGAAGCGGCCAGCGTCGGCGACCTGCTCGCCAAGCTCGAGGGACGCACGGTTCGCCGCTTCGACGGCAGTACGGTCGTGATGCACACGGCGGGCGCGCGGATCGTGAAGTCCGAGATGACGTGGCGGCAGCGGGTGCTGAGCGCGATCGCGCATCCCAACGTCACCTACATCCTCTTCACGCTCGGTCTGTTGGGCCTGACGGTCGAACTGTGGAACCCGGGCGCCGTCCTTCCCGGCGTCGCCGGCGCCATCTGCCTGCTGCTGGCGTTCTTTGCGTTCCAGGTGCTGCCGGTGAACTACGCGGGCATGCTGCTGATCCTGTTCGGCATCATGCTGTTCGTGCTCGAGTTGAAGGTCACCAGCTACGGCGTGCTGTCGGCCGGCGGCCTGATCAGTCTCATCCTCGGCTCGATGATTCTCATGGGTTCACCGGCGCCCGAGCTGCGCGTGAGCCTGGCCGTCGTCCTCCCGGTCGCGCTGGCCCTGGCGGCCATCCTCAGCTTCCTGGTCCGCCTGACGATCGCGTCTCAGCGGCGGCGCTCGGTGACCGGCGTGTCGGGGATGCTGGGCGAGGTGGGACGCGCGGGCACGCCGCTCGAGCCGGGCACCGTGGGACGCGTCGTGACTCACGGCGAACTCTGGCGCGCCGTTGCGGACGAGCCCATTGCCGAGGGCGAGACGGTACGCGTGACCGGGGTCGACGGTCTGACGCTGACCGTCCGGCGCGACGCCGCGGAGACGCCACCCGCGGGCGCCGACGATCCCGTGAGCCGGGTTCGGAAGTGATGTGAACGGAGCCGCGGCAGGAGCGCGGCGCGGCCCCGCGTTTACCGCGCGGGCGAAGGAGACAACATGCCGGTCGTAAGCTCGTCGGTCCTGCTTTTCCTCTTCGTCCTCGTCATCTACGTGCTCAGTGCGATCAAGATCCTCGCCGAGTACGAGCGGGGCGTGATCTTCAGGCTCGGCAAGTTGCTGCCGAAGCCGAAGGGGCCGGGCATCATCCTGGTCTTTGCGCCGATCGACCGGATGGTGCGGGTGAGCCTGCGGACGATCGTCATGGACGTGCCGCCGCAGGACGTGATCACGAAGGACAACATCTCGGTGAAGGTGAGCGCGGTCATCTTCTTCCGCGTCATCGACCCGCTGCGGGCGATCGTCGAGGTGGAGAACTACCACTACGCCACGTCGCAGCTCGCCCAGACGACGCTGCGCAGCGTGCTCGGGCAGGTCGAGCTCGACGACCTGCTGTCCGAGCGCGAGCGTCTCAACCAGCGCCTGCAGCAGATCCTGGATCTGCACACCGATCCCTGGGGCATCAAGGTCTCGGCGGTCGAAGTGAAGCACGTCGATCTGCCGGCGGACATGCAGCGAGCGATCGCGCGCCAGGCCGAGGCCGAGCGCGAGAAACGTGCTAAGATCATCCACGCCGAAGGCGAATATGCCGCGTCGGAACGCCTGGCGCAGGCGGCGGCAGTGATTGCCCGCGAGCCGGTGACGATCACGCTGCGCTACCTGCAGACGCTCACCGAAATCGCCACCGAGAAGAACTCGACCATCATCTTCCCGTTGCCCATCGAGCTGATGAACATGTTGCTGCGCGGGCGCGGCGAGGCCAGTCCCGCGAAGCGCGAAGGGGTATGACCGACGATGTCATCAGACGAGGGCTACCGCGAGATCCAGTTGAACGGGAAACAGCTCATCTTCCTGTTCATGGCGACGACCATCGTGGCCGTCGTGATCTTCCTGTGCGGGGTCACCGTGGGGCGCGGCGTGCGCAATGCGGCGCCGGCTGTCGGCGCGGAGCCGGCCGTCGGCACCTCGCCCGCCGTGGACATCGCCGCCGTGCCAACCGAGACGCCGGGCGCGGCGAAACCCGTCGAGGGTCCGCCGCCCGCCGCCGTGCCGCCGGCGCCGCCGTCCGACCCGACCGGCGCGAACGCATACGACAACGCCTCGGCGGAGGCAGCGGGCGCACCACCGGCGCCGGGCGGAAAACGACCGGCAGGTTCCGCGCGGGTTCCCGCCGCACCCGCTTTGGCCGCTGCCCCCGTTTCGACAGCCGCGGCTCCGCCATCTTCGGAGCCGGCCGGTGAGGGATTCGTCGTCCAGGTGGAAGCCCTGTCCGACCGGAACCAGGCGGAGGCGCGCGCGAAGGCGCTCGTCGCGAAGGGCTATCCCGCCTACGTCGTCCCTCCGCCTTCCGCGGGCGGCATGTTCCGGGTGCGGGTCGGGAAGTTCAAGGAGCGGCGACAGGCCGAGGACGTGATGCGCCGCCTCATCAAGGAAGAGAAGGCCAGGCCATTCATTCCCGCTATCCGCTAGCTGCCGCTTCCGGCTTACTGCTGGCGATCAGCTTTCCGCGTTTTGGCCAACCCGCGTTCGCGTGGATCGCGCTCGTGCCGCTGCTCGTTGCCCTGGCCGGTCCCGTGGTTCCAGGCGCGCAGGGGGGATCCGAGGGCCGGGGAACTTCACTGACCGCGTTCCTCCTCGGCCTCGTCACCGGCCTCGTGTATTTCGGCGGCACGCTGTACTGGGTGGGCGGCGTCATGCGGCACTACGGGGGGCTGAGCCTCCCGGTGTCGGTCGGCGTCGCGCTGCTGCTGGTCGCCTACCTGGCGCTCTATCCCGCATTCTTCGCGCTCGTGTGCAGCCGCCTGCTCCGGGCCTTCGGACCGGTTGCCCTGCTCGTTTCGCCGGCCGCGTGGGTGGCCAGCGAGTTCGGGCGCGGGTACCTGTTCACCGGGTTCCCCTGGGTGCTTCTCGGTTACAGCCAGGCGCACGTTCTCCAGATCGCGCAGATCGCCAGCCTGTTCGGCATCTTCGGCCTGTCCGCGCTCGTCGCGCTCGTGAATGCGGCGCTCGCCTACCTGCTGCACGCCCCCTCGCTTCGCTCCCGCGTCGTCACCGTTGCCGTCGCGGCCGGGTGCGTGGTAGCCGCTTCCGCGTGGGGCACGCTGCGCCTCCACGACGCTCGCCTCCTTCGCGAGGGAACTCCGCTGGAAGTCGGCATCGTCCAGGGCAACGTGCCGCAGGACGAGAAGTGGGATGCGGCGCGGGCTTCGAGCGTGTTCGATCACCACGTCCAGCTGACGCGGCAAGCCGCGGCGCGAGGCGCGCGCTTTATCGTGTGGCCGGAATCGTCGACGCCCTTCATGCTCGAAGAAGATCCGTACGGGCGAGACGCCGTTCGAGGCCTGGCGGTGCAGACTGGCAGTTACCTCCTGATTGGCAGCGACCAACTCGAACGCAGCCAGCCGCCGCGGTACTACAACGCCGCGTTTCTCGTCGGTCCCGACGGCCGCACGCTCGGGACCTATCGCAAGATCCACCTGGTGCCGTTCGGCGAGTACGTGCCGCTCAAGCAGGTCTTCTTCTTCGCTGCGCCGCTGGTCGAAGCCGTGTCCGATTTCTCGGCGGGCGACAAGGCGGTGTTGTTGCCGTTCGGCCCGCACCCGGTGAGCACGGCCATCTGCTACGAGGTCGTCTACCCGGATCTCATTCGCCGGTTCGTCGCGGCGGGGAGCCAGTTGCTGACCACCATCACCAACGATGCGTGGTTCGGCCGTTCGTCGGCCGCGTATCAGCACTTCGAACAGGCCGCCGTGCGCTCCATCGAGGAAGGCCGCTACCTGGTGAGGTCGGCGAACACGGGCATCAGCGGAATCGTGGATCCGTACGGCCGGGTGCTGGCGCAGTCGCGGCTGTTCGAGTCCGCCGTGCTGGTGGGGCAGGTGCGATTGCTCACCGGCACGACGCTGTACGCGCGAGTCGGCGACCTCGTAGCGTACGTGGCGATTGTCCTGACGCTCGCGGCGCTCGTCAGCACGATCACGATCAGGCGTCGCGCGTGACGATTGACGCCTGTCAACCGTGGCTTTGGGCCTTGGCCTTGGTGCCAGCCGCGATCCCTGACCCCTGATCCCGTATACTGTTCTCCTATGGCTTTCGTTCTCGACGACCTCACACGCCGCTACCAGGACCTCGCCAGGCGCTCGGCCGAGCTCCGAGGGTATCTTTGAAGCCTCACATCCCGCCGACGAACTGAGAAAGCTCGAAGCACGCGCCGCATCCCCTGACTTCTGGAAAGACCAGGCCGAAGCGCAGAAGGTCCTGCAGCGCCGCCGCCGCCTGGAAGAGGAACGCGACCTGATCGACCGTCTTCGAAAGCGCGAGGACGACCTGTCGGTCCTCGCGGAGTGGGCTGCCGAAGGCGAGGACGTCCTCGCCGATCTGTCCAGCGGCATCGATGCTCTCGCCGGGGAAGTCGAAGCGGCCGAGACGAAGAAGATGCTCGGCGGCGAGCACGACCGCAAGAACGCCATCGTCACGATTCACCCGGGCGCCGGTGGTACCGAATCCCAGGATTGGGCCGAGATGCTGCTGCGGATGTACCTGCGCTGGGCCGAACGCCGAGGCTTCACGCGCGACGTCATCGACTACCAGCCGGGCGACGAAGCAGGCCTCAAGAGCGCCACGTTCACCGTTTCCGGCGATTACGCGTTCGGGCTGCTGGCGGCCGAGGCCGGCGTGCATCGCCTGGTGCGGATCTCGCCGTTCGACCAGGCCGCTCGCCGGCACACGTCGTTCGCCTCGGTTTTCGTGTGGCCGGAACTTCCCGAGGACGTGGAGGTGGAGATCGACGAGAAGGATCTCCGCATCGACACCTATCGATCCAGCGGCCACGGCGGCCAGCACATCAACGTGACCGATTCGGCCGTGCGCATCACCCACCTGCCGACCGGCATCGTCGTCACGTGCCAGAACGAACGGTCGCAGGGCCGCAACCGCGATTCCGCCATGAAAGTGCTCCGGGCCCGCCTGTACGACATGAAGATGAAGGAGCAGCAGGCGAAGCTGGATCAGCTCGGCGGCGAGAAGAAAGACATTGCCTTCGGGAGCCAGATCCGGAGTTACGTCCTGCACCCGTATCGCCTGATCAAGGACCACCGCACGAAGGAAGAAGTGGGCGACGTGGACCGCGTGCTCGATGGCGACATCGACGTGTTCATCAAATCGTACCTGAAGCAGAAGGCGGCGGGCACGGTGGGCCAGGCGCGCGCGGAGGAAGACTAAACGGGCTTGTGGCTTCTTGTGCCTGAACTCTAATGTCTCACGTCTTGGGTCTTAGGCCTGCTGGCTGAAGCTGTAAGGCCTAAGCTGTCGTCCTGCTGAGCTCGCGCGGTACCCGCGATCGGCCCGGCTGCCTGATTTCCGTACCTTCCCGCGTCTGTGCACCCCAGTCGATTGGTGACGCGCCATCCCGGGCGTGAGTCCGGCCCGCTCAGTGCCACCTCTCCATTGCGCTCGTTCTTGCAAGTCGACGTGCGCCCTTTTTCGCGGCGAAACTCAACAGGAGGAATCCATGAGCACCGTCCGCCAGCTGCTGCGGGACAAGCAACCGGAAGTGTGGACGATCGGACCCGAGGCGTCGGTGTACGAAGCGCTCGAACTGATGGCGGACAAAGACATCGGCGCGTTGCCCGTGCTCGAGCGGGGGAGACTGGTCGGCATCTTCTCCGAGCGGGACTATGCCCGCAAGGTGGTGCTGCGCGGGAAAACGTCACGCGAGACGACGGTCGGCGAGCTCATGACCCAGGTCGTGTTTTACGTGACACCCGAACAGACGATCGAAGAGTGCCTCGCGCTGATGACCGAGAAACGCGTGCGGCACCTCCCGGTGCTCGAAGGCATGCGGTTGACCGGTGTCGTCAGCATCGGCGATGCGGTCGGGGCGATCATTGCCGAGCAACGGACCACCATCCACCACCTGGAGGACTACATCACCGGCGGTCACGTCTGGAGGAGCGCGCAGAGCGTGTAGACCGCAGACGTTAGCACGGAGCTTCAGGTCCGCCGAACGAAGACAAGCGGCCAAGGCGGCACGCGCTTGCCGCCGATGGCCGCCTCTTGCCGCCCTATCTGTCCGGGCCCAAGCTGCCGCCGGGCTGGGTGCCCGAGATGAACGCTTCGAGGATTGAGTTCGGGCTGTCGGCGACGGTCACCACGCCAGTCGCGCGGTCCACCGGCAGGAAGACAATGTTCGGCGGTGCCTGGAAGGTCGGAGGGTTCTGGCGGTCGCAGCGCTTCTCGACGTAGGTCTTCATGAACTCGCTCCAGATCGGCAGCGCCGCCACCGCGCCGGTCTCCGATGCCCCCAGCGGTTTCTTGTCGTCGAACCCAACCCACACCGCCGCCGTGAGGTTCGGGTCGAATCCCGTGAACCACGCGTCTCCGTAGTCGTTCGTCGTCCCGGTCTTCCCGCCGAGCGGCCAGTTCAGCGATGCGGCGGATCCGGCGGTGCCGCGCAGCACCACGCCGCGCAGCAGGTTCGTCATGATGAACGCGGTGTCCGCCCGAATCACCTCGTGAGGTTCGGGGCGGTTTTCCTCCAGCAGGTTACCGTCGCGGTCGGAAATCCTGGTGATGGCGTACGGGCGCATTCGCACGCCCTGGTTCGGAAACGCCGAGAAGGCGCTGGCGGTTTCCATCAGGGTGGCATCCGAGGCGCCGAGGGCGAGCGACAGGTAAGGATCCATCTGTGCCAGGAAGCCGAACCGGCGCGCGTATTCGATGACCAGCTTCGGACCGATCTGCTCCGTCGTCCGGACAGCCGGGACGTTGCGTGATTGCTCGATCGCTCGCCGGAGCGTGATGGCGCCCTCGTACTTGCCGTCGTAGTCGTGCGGCGTGTACGGGGGCTGGCTCGGGCCGCCCGGGAACGACGCGGGGGTGTCGAGGAGGATCGTGGCCGGCGTGAAGCCGCGGTCGATCGCCGCGGTGTAGACGATCGGCTTGAACCCCGATCCCATCTGCCGGTACGCCTGCACCGCGCGGTTGAACTTGCTGCGCGCGAAGCTGTAGCCGCCGACCATCGCCTTGATCTGGCCGGTTCGGTTGTCGAGGGCGAGGAAGGCACCCTCGACGACCGGCTCCTGTTCGAGCGTGCAGGCGATGGTTCCCGTTGCTTCGTCCAGCTTCGTGACGCGGACGTCTACGACATCGCCCGGCTTCAAGAAGTCGGCGGCCGACGTGCGCCGCGTCCAGGCGAATCCATCCTTGAGCAAATCTGCGCGGTACGTGCCGATGCGCAGCCGCGCCGTGCCAGGGCGCAGCGGCGCGCCGCGGGAATCGCCCGCCGCCGGACGAGCGCCTGCGACTGCGACGACGAGAGCGGGCACGATGTCGCCGGCGCCGAAGGGTCGAGACCATCGATCGACGGTGAAGGTGTCCGGTGCGAGCCCTTCAGCCAGGACGTTCCGCTTCCCGCGTCTCCAGCCGCGGCGCTTGTCCAGGCGCCGCAGCCCGTTGTCCAGCGCGCGGTTCGCGGCCAGTTGCAGCTCGTAGTCGAGCGAGGTCTGCACCGACAGTCCCTGCTCGTAGAGTTGCTTCGCCCCGTACTTCTCTTCGAGGTACTTGCGAATCTCCTCCACGAAGTACGGCGCGACGGAGGGCTGCTCCGACAGGTGTGTGCGGAGCACGATCGGGCGCTGCTTCGCCTCGTCTGCAGCGCCCTGCGTGATGTACTTCTCGTCCGCCATCCGCTGCAGCACGTAGTTGCGCCGTTGCCGCGCCCACCGCATGTTCGCGACCGGGTTCTGCCGGTGCGGCAGCTGCAGGATCCCGGCGAGCAACGCCGCCTCGTCCAGGTTCACATCCCTGGCCGACTTGTTGAAGTACAGCCGCGCCGCAGCCTCGACACCGTAGGCGCCCTGCCCGAAGTACATCTTGTTGCAGTAGAGCGTGAAGATCTCCTGCTTGGTGTACCGCTTCTCGATCTGAATCGCGAGGATGGCCTCCTTGATCTTGCGTTCGAGCAGCTTCTCGGGCGTGAGAAACAGTTTGCGCGCCAGCTGCTGCGTCAACGTGCTCGCGCCCGCCGTTCGGCGCTGGAGGATGTCCGTGATCGCCGTGATGATGATGCGCGTGATGCTCACACCCGTGTGTCGATTGAAGTCGGCATCTTCGGCCGAGACGATCGCCTGCTGCAGCCGCGGTGCGATGTCGCCGTACTTGATGATCACGCGGCGCTCGGTCGCGAACTCGCCGATGACTTCGCCGCCCGCCGCGTATACGCGGGTGATCGTGCTGGGTGTGTAGTCGTCGAGCGCGGCGATCTGAGGCAGATCGCCCGCGTAGGCGAAGAAGACGCCGCTCAGGATCCCGAGGAAGGCGGCGAGGACGAACAGGACGACCAACCCTGCGTGTCGCGCCACTCGGATGACGACGTGAGGCACGGGGGAATTCTACTAGTAATTGCGACCAGGGATCAGGGAACAGGGATCGGGGAGCAGCCGGGCTCCCCTGACCCCCGCTCCCTGCGCCTGTCTGTGTCGACTATCTGCCGCGGCCGCCCCGCTGGCCGCCGGATGGCGCGGGGCGCGCCGAGCCACCCGATGGAGCGGACCGAGTCGTCTGGCCGCCCCCCGACCTCGGTACTGCAAAGCTGCGCGACGGCGCCGAGTAGGACGGGCCGCCGGAGGGCGCCGAATACCGGGGAGCAGCCGGCGCGGAGTAGCGCTGCGGTGCGGGCGCGGAATAGCGCGGCGCCGCCGGCGCCGAGTACCGCTGGGGCGCTGGCGCCGAGTAGCGGGGTGGCGTGGGGGCCGAATACTGCCGCGGCGCCGAGTAGCGCGGAGCTGCGGGCGCCGAATAGCGCGGGGCCGCCGGTGCGGAGTAGCGCTGCGGCGCGGGCGCCGAATACCGCTGCGGTGCCGGCGCTGAGTACCGAGGTGCCGCGGGCGCGGAGTAGCGTGGCGACGCAGGTGCCGAGTACCGCGGCGTCGAACTCACCTCGCCGCGCGGGCGGGCCGAGCCAGCCGAACCGCGCGGTTGCGTCGGGGCGATGCCGCGTGGCTGCGCGGGCGCCCCGCTGCGTGGTTGGGTTGGCGCGACGCCGCGCGGTGCCGAGCCCGCGTTGCCGCGCGCCCGCGCCGGCGCGGTGTCACGAGGCGCCGAATAACTTCCCGGCGACGAGTAGCCGCGCGGCTGTGCCTGCTGGCGCGGCATGGCCTGCGGACGGTCGTTCGACGTGGCGCCGGAGCGCGGACGAGCGCCGGCCGATGGCGGCCGGTTCTCGTACGGCGCCGCCTGGCGTGCGGACCCGCGCGGCGCCGCGGTCCCCGGAAACGCGGGCGCCGTCGCCTGTCCGGATCGCGGCACTGCCGACGGACGATCACCGCGCGCCGACTGACCGACCGCGTAGGGCAGCGAGCGCGAATCGCGCCGCGCGGCAACTCCTGCGTTCCCCGGGCTGCGACCCGGCGCGACGCTCCGCGGCATGGCCCGGGCCGACGCGAACACCGCGTCGCGTGGACGAGCGTTCATCCTGACGCTCGGCAACGCGCGCGGAACGGCCGTCCCGAGCGAGCCGCCCCGGGGAACCGCCGTGCCGGTGCGAACACCCGCAAACGATCGATCCGGTCCGTCGCGGCGAACGGCGAACCCGGTTCTGACCGTCGTTGGCAGGCGCGAGCCGACGACGGCATAGTCGGCCACGCGCAGGCCGACGCCGAAACGGTGACGCGGCACGACCGTCCAGCACAGCCACGGATCGTAGAGCGGACGTGCGATCGCGTAGCCGTACCCGAACGTGAGGCTCACGACCGCGCGGTTGTAGAAGTCGAGCGGGCACCAGCTCAGGTAGTCATGCGAGAATCCCCACGACACCCACGCGGGACCCCAGTGACGCGTCGGGGCCCAGAACCACAGGCCGGCCCGGAAGCCCCACCGTCCCCAGTGATGCGTGGGCCACGCCCAGCGATCGTAGCCAATCCACGTCCAGCCGTACGGCCCGACGTTATCCCAGTAACCGTTGTAGTAGGGTCGCCAGCCGGCCGCGACCGTCGGGTACCAGACGTATCCGTACGGCTGCACGTTCTCCCACCGCCCGTAATCATCGAATGTCCCCGCGTACGGTTCCAGTTCCGACGGCAGGTACTCGGAGGACTGCGTTCCCACTTCAACGTTGCGCTGCGCCTCGCTCCACTGGTCGAACGCGTCGAGGCGCGCGGAGTTGAAGGCCTGCGGGTAGTCCGGCGGCGCGCCGTCCCGCGCGAACGACCGCTCGCCCGCATGCAGGTCGATGCTGCCCTGGTCGGTCGCCAGGGCTGCGTTGCCGCTGATCACGTCCAGTTCCACCTCGCCGGCGGTCGCCGAGACGCGGTACTCACCCGCGGTTTCGACGCGCACCGATCCGGTCGGCGCGTCGATCTGGTAGTCGACCGACGGCCGTTCGCCACCGCGTCCGGCGGCGACGAAGATCACGCGGCCGTCGCGCAACCGCAGCAGATTGAGGGACAGGAAATCAAGCGTCGTATTGCGATCGATGTGGAGCAGCGACCCGTCGGCGAACGTGACCGCGACCCGCCCGCTGTCGGTCGCCAGCCGATCGCCCTCGATGAGGGGCATGTTCGCCACGGCCGCTTGCGCTTGCCCCTGGCGCACCAACCGCGCGCCGCCGTCGACCACCGTGATGGCTGGCGGCGTGTCGTAACTCGGCGGCGGACCCTCGGAATCGGCCGGGGGAGGCTCGGGCGCGGGTTGCTGCGCAGCCGATTGCTGGGCCGGCAGGAACGCTGCTCCGGCGAGCACAAGTACCAACATCGAGATGAGCAAGAAGGGACGGCGGGCCATAGGAACCCCCGGGGTACGAGAACGCGCTTCGAGGAAAGCACGCGCGGGCAGGCTGGCAAAGGAGATTATAACACCGGCGCGTCCGCAGCGGGGAGCGCGGGTTGATAACACGCTGAACAATAGTAACTTAGTCCCAGTGGCCCGCGTCTTAGCCTTGACAATAATACACTCATATTTTATACTGATTGGCACTGTAATGCCGCCCGCGGGCGCTCTTATCGGCCTGTCGTGCGCGTGCGCCTGACGGGTTGGAATCGACACACCCCCACAAGGAAACAGCATGAGCAAGATCATCGGCATCGACCTGGGCACCACCAACTCTGTCGTCGCCGTGATGGAAGGCGGCGAACCCGTTGTCATCACCAACGCCGAGGGCAGCAGGCTGACGCCGTCGGTCGTCGCCTTTGCGAAGAGCGGCGAGCGGCTGGTCGGGCAGGTGGCGAAGCGCCAGGCGGTGACGAACCCCGAGAACACGATCTTCTCGATCAAGCGGTTCATGGGGCGGAAGTTCGCCGAGGTCACCGAGGAAATGAAGATGGTGCCGTACAAGGTCGCCCAGGTACCGAACGGCGATGTTCGGGTGCTCGCTGCCGGCCAGGAATGGGCGCCGCCTCAGATCTCCGCTATGGTCCTGCAGAAGCTGAAGCAGGCCGCCGAGGACCACCTGGGCGAACCCGTGACGAAGGCGGTCATCACCGCGCCCGCGTACTTCAACGACGCCCAGCGGCAGGCGACGAAGGAAGCCGGGCAGATCGCGGGTCTCGAGGTGATGAGAATCGTGAACGAACCGACCGCCGCAGCGCTGGCCTACGGCCTCGACAAGAAGAAGGACGAGACGATTGCCGTCTACGATTTCGGCGGCGGCACGTTCGACATCTCGATCCTCGAGGTCGGCGAAGGCGTCGTCGAGGTGAAGTCCACCAACGGCGACACGCACCTGGGCGGCGACAACCTCGACCAGCGGGTCATCGAGTGGATCATCGCCGAGTTCAGGAAGGGCGAGGGGATCGATCTCGGCAAGGACCGCATGGCGTTGCAGCGCCTGAAGGAAGCAGCGGAGAAGGCCAAGATGGAGCTCTCCACGGTGATGGAGACGGACATCAACCTTCCGTTCATCACCGCCGACCAGAACGGCCCGAAGCACCTGACCATGAAGCTGACCCGGGCGAAGTTCGAGCAGCTGGTGGAGGAGCTGCTGCAGAAGACCGTGGGCCCGGTGAGACAGGCGTTGTCGGATGCCTCGGTCGAGCCCTCGAAGATCGACGAGGTGGTGCTCGTGGGCGGGTCGACGCGCATCCCGCGCGTGCAGGCGATCGTGCGGGACCTGTTCGGCAAGGAGCCGCACAAGGGCGTGAACCCCGACGAGGTGGTGGCGGTCGGCGCAGCCATCCAGGCGGGCGTGCTCGCGGGCGAGGTGAAAGACCTGCTGCTGCTCGACGTGACGCCCCTCTCGCTCGGGATCGAAACGCTCGGCGGTGTCATGACCACGCTGATCCAGCGCAACACGACGATTCCGACCAGGAAGAGCGAGGTCTTCACGACGGCCGCCGACAACCAGACGACGGTCGAAGTGCACGTGCTGCAGGGCGAGCGGCCGATGGCGCGCGACAACCGCACGCTCGGGCGGTTCCAGCTGGTTGGAGTTCCGCCGGCCCCGCGCGGTCTGCCGCAGATCGAGGTCACCTTTGACATCGACGCGAACGGCATCGTCAACGTGTCGGCGAAGGACCGCGGGACGGGCAAGGAGCAGAAGATCACGATCACCGCGTCGAGCGGCCTCAGCAGGGAGGAAGTGCAGCGCATGATGCGCGAGGCCGAGTCGCACGCGGACGAGGACAAGCACCGGCGCGAGATCGTGGACGCCCGGAACCAGGCCGACGGGTTGATCTATCAAATCGAGAAGACGTTGAACGAGAGCCGCGCGCGGTTGTCCCCGTCCGACATCGGCCCGATCGAGTCGGCAATCGCGTCCTTGCGCCAGAAGATGCAGGGCGACGACCTCGCCGCGATCCGCACCGGCATCGACGAATTGCAGCGCGCGTCGCACAAGATGGCCGAAACGCTGTACCAGCAGTCGGGCACTCCCGGCGGCGCGTCGGGGCCGCAAGCACCCGGCGGGCCGGAACCCGGCGCGCAACCGGGCAGCGGCGCCGAGGGATCCGGCAGCGGCGGCCGCGGGGACGTGATCGACGCCGAAGTGGTCGACGAGGGGAAGAACAAATAGAACCCAAGGCCTCAGACCTGAGACTTAAGACTTAAGACTTAAGACTTAAGCCTTAAGACTCAGGGCTCAAGCCGGCTTCAGACTTGAGCCTTGAGACTCAGGCCAGACAGATATGGACCTCTACAGCACCCTCGGCATCAAGCCAACCGCGTCTGCCGCTGAGATCAAGCGGGCGTACCGGAGGCTTGCGCGCCGGTATCACCCGGACATCAACCCGGGTGATCGCGCGGCCGAGTTGCGGTTCCGCCAGATCGCCGAGGCGTACGAGACGCTGATCGATCCGGAACGCCGGCGCCGGTACGACGAAAGCGGCGTCGTGGCGGAGACGACGGTGTCCGGGGTCGTGGGGTTCGAGGGGTTCGACTTCTCGGTCGAGGCGGTCGAGGGGCCGCGGGCGTCCACATTTGGCGACCTGTTCGCGGAGGTGTTCCAGCGGACCTTCGACCGCTCGGCCGATCAGTCGGACCGCGGATCCGACCTGCACACGAGCGTCGAGGCATCGTTCGACGAGGCGGTCGGAGGCGCGGAGCGCCAGGTGATGGTGACGCGGCTGGCCGCGTGCGGCAACTGCGGCGGCAGCGGGTCAATCACCATGCCGGAAGCGCGGTGCGCGCACTGTGCAGGCACCGGCGCGATCCGGTCGACACGCGGGCACATGGTGTTCTCCCGCACCTGCTCGTATTGCGGCGGCACGGGCCGCCAGCGCCGCGGGACCTGCAGCCGCTGCGGCGGTCACGGCGTCGAAACGCGCACGGAGCCGGTTGGGGTTCACGTGCCCGCGGGTACGCCGGACGGCACGCGGTTGCGCGTGGCGGGCAAGGGCAACTGCGGCCACAGGGGCGGGCCGTGCGGGGACCTGTACGTGACGGTACACGTGCTGCCGCACCCGGTCTTCCGCCGCGAGGGCAACGACCTGTTGCTGGTCGTGCCCGTCGCCGTGCACGAAGCGGCCCTGGGCGCGAAGATCGACATTCCGACGCTCGAAGGCGCCGCTCGCCTGCGCGTCCCTCCGGGCACGCAATCGGGGCAGCGCTTCCGGCTGCGCGAACGCGGCGTGCCGGGGCGCGACGGACGGCGCGGCGATCTCGTCGCCGAGATCCGCATCGTCCTTCCGCGGCTGCTGGACGAGCGCTCGAAGGAAATCCTCCGCGAGTTCGGCCGGCTCAACCCCGAGGACGTACGCGCCGACTGGCTCGCGCGAAGATGACGGTGGAGTTGGGAGCTTGGCGGGGTGCCCTGAACGGAGCCGAAGGGCGGGGTCCCCGCCATTCGACGAAGCAGCCAGGAGAGGTTCCATGCCGACGAAGCGATCATCGGGCAAGGCGTATTACATGATCAGCGCCGTCGCGCAGAAATACAACATTCACCCGCAGACCCTGCGCCTCTACGAACGCGAGGGACTCCTGCGGCCGTCGCGCACCGAAGGCAATACGCGCCTGTACTCCGAGGAGGACCTCGAACAGCTCGAAACGATCCTGTCGCTCACGCGCGACCTCGGCGTCAACCTCGCCGGGGTCGAGATCATCCTCAACATGCGGCGCAAGATCGAGCAGATGCAGAAGGAGGTCAACGAGTTCATGGAGTACGTCAAGCGCGAGCTGACGCGCGGCATCGACGACTGGGAGCAGCGCCTCAGCACCGCGCTGGTGAAGTCCACGCCTGCCGAACTCGTTCGCGCGCAGCCGCCTGCCGCGCCGCCGGAGGCGTCACCCCGGGCGGGCGATCGCGCAGCGCGCAAGCAGTCCTGACATCGCACGCTCGGGAGGATTCGGGCTCTCGGCCTTTGGCTTCGGTCAAGGTCTGAAGCCCGAAGGCTCTGCCTGCACGTCGTCGGTCGGTTCCCGGGTCGACCCGCATAGAGTATGATGACGGCGTGAAGAAGAGAGCGCGGACGCCGGGCGGCGAAACACTGCAGGCGTACCTTCGCGAGATCTCCACCTTTCCGTTGCTGACGCCGGAAGAGGAGCGGCACCTCGGACGCCGCATCCGAGGGCATCGCGACCAGCACGCGTTCCGCCGCCTGGTGGAGTCCAACCTTCGGTTCGTCGTCGGCTACGCCAGGAAGTACCGGGGCCTCGGCGTCGAGTTTCTCGACCTGATAGACGAAGCGAACCTCGGCCTGATGGAAGCGGCCCGCCGGTTCGATCCCGAGCGCAACGGCGAATTCGTCGCCTACGCCCAGTGGTGGATCCGGCAGGCCATCATGCACGCGCTCGCCGAACAAGGCCGGGTCTTCGCCGTTCCCCGGAAGGCGCTGCCCGTGGTCGCGCGAGGCAGCCGGCGTCATCTGTCGCCCGGGCACCGCACGGCGTTCGAGCAGGAGCCGATCGCGTTGCCCGACGCCGACCGGGCGCCGTGGTTGTTCAGGGACGCCTCGGTGCACCGGGCGATTGCGGCGCAGGTGCGCGACGCGCTGCACGACCTGTCGCCGAAGGAACGCGAGGTGGTGCGGCTGCGATTCGGCCTGGACGGCGGTGCGCCGCTGACGGTGCAGCAGGCGGCGCTGCGCCTCGGCATGTCGCGCGATCGAGTCCGGCAACTGGAGAACACGGCGCGCCGGAAGATGCGGCGATTCCAGAAGCCGAAGGAACTTCACAGCAGCTTGAACTAGGACGTGTGGAGCGGGGCGCGACGGCAACCCACCCGCCGGCGCCCCAACCTGCCCTGGAGAATCGCGAATGGGCTGCGCAGCGTGCGACGACACCGGCTGGAAAGCGATCGAGCAGGACGGCGTGCGCCGGATGGTGCGCTGCGAGTGCTGGCGCGAGGAGATCGTGCGGCGGCGGCTGGCCGAGGCGCGGATCCCCAAGCGATACCAACACTGCGACCTGTCGAACTTCATCACCTACGCGAACGAGATGCTGCTGCGAGCGGTGGGCGGGGTGAAGAAGTTCGTGGACGCGTACCCCGTGGTCGACAAGGGGTTGCTGTTGATCGGACCGCCGGGCATCGGCAAGAGCCACCTCGCGGTCTCCGCGCTCAAGCAGTCGATTCTCCGCACCGGCGCGCGCGGCCTCTTCTACGACGTGCGGGAACTTCTGAAGCTGATTCGCGGCACCTACAACAGGGATACGAAGACCGCGGAGATGGAAGTGCTCCGCCCCGTCCTCGAGGCCGACCTGCTGGTGCTCGACGACCTCGGGGCCGAGAAGACGTCGGAGTGGGTGGAGGAGACGCTGAACCTCGTCGTGAACACCCGGTACAACGAGCGGCGCCCGACGATATTCACGTCCAACTACGAAGAGAAGGAACAGACGGCGGACGGTGATTCGCTGCTCGAGCGGGTGGGCTACCGCATTCACTCGCGCCTGTTCGAGATGTGCGAGTTCCTCGATTTCGACGGCTGCGATTACCGGTCGCCGAACCGCCCGGCCAACGCGACGCCGGAGGACTTGCTGAAGCTCTGGCAGTTGCAGCGGATGAAGAAGGGCCAGGGAGCGGGACACCGCCCGCGGCCGGCCCGCGCCCAGTTGGTCGACCGCCGTGCCGACTTGAAGTGGCAGGGTGGACGGGCGGGACATAATACGTAGAGCTTCGCGGGATACGTGCTTGGTGCTCCGTGCTGGGTGCTCGGTGCGAGCGATACGTGCTGGGTGCTCGGTATAAAACGAGTGCTGAGTGCACGTCATCGCGGCATTTGGCACGTCGTGCGGCGCCCAGCAGTGCCGGTTCAGCGCGCTTCGCTCCCACACCCAGCACATGGCCCTCGGCACTTATCACTTATGACTCGCACGTTGCACCTAGCACGTGGCACCCCGCACGTATCGTGACGCTGACGCGCCTTGGCCTCTACATCCACGTTCCGTTCTGTTCGTCCATCTGCAACTACTGCAACTTCAATCGCGGCTTGTTCGACGCCGGGCTGAAGGACCGCTACGTTCGCGCGCTGCACGAGGAGATCCGTTTCGTCGCCGGGCGCGTCAACGCGGGCCTGCACCCGGTTACGGGCGCGCCGTTGTCGAATCCGGCTCGAGCCGGAGCCCACGTGCGCGCTGACCGACCCCCGGACGTTCGGCTCGTCAGGCGGAACGTCGGGACGCTCGGCCTGCCTCGCCGTAGCTCGCGCGACCGAGCGCAGGCGGGACCCTCGGACGTTCAACCGCCGCGAGCGAAGCGAAGCGCCGACACTATCTACTTCGGCGGCGGCACTCCCTCGCTCCTGTCTCCAGACGAAATCGGCGGCTTGATTGAAGCGTGCCGTTCGGCGTTCGACGTGGCCGGCGATGCGGAGATCACCCTCGAGGCGAATCCCGAGACGATCACGGCCGAGCGGGCGGCTGCCTGCCTGTCGGCCGGCGTCAACCGCGTCAGCATGGGGGTGCAGTCGTTTCGTGACGAGGAACTGCGGCGCCTGTCGCGCATCCACGACGCGGCGCGGGCCGGCGAGGCGCTCGAGGCGGTCCGTGAGGGGGGCATCGGCAACGTCAGCCTCGACCTGATGTTGTGGTTGCCGCAGCAGACCGTGGCGCAGTGCCTGTTCTCCGTCCGGCGGCTGGTCGGCCTGCAGCCGGAGCACGCGTCGCTGTATCTGCTGGAGCTCTATCCGAACGCGCCGCTGAAGGAGGAAATGGCGCGAGCCGGCTGGTCGATGGCGCCCGACGAGGATGCGGTCGAGATGTATGTGCGGTCGATCGAACTGCTGACGGCGGCCGGGTACGAACACTACGAGATCTCCAACTTCGCCCGCCCGGGCAAGGCATCGCGGCACAACCTCAAGTACTGGACCGACGGTGAATGGTTGGCGTTCGGCTGCGGTGCCCACTCGACAATGGACGGGCTGAGGTGGAAGAATGTGTCGGCGACCGACGCGTACGTCGCGGCCCTGGAGGCCGGAGAGCCACCCCCGGTGGCCGAGCGGCGCCACCTGAGCCGTGCCGAGCGGTTCGAGGAGGCCGCTATCACGGGATTGCGGCTCGTGTCGGGACTCGACACGTCGATGATCGAGCGGAACTACGGCATCGACGTCTGGAGGCGCTATCGCGATCGGCTCATGCCGTTCGTCGAAGCCGGGCTGCTGGTTCGCGAACCGGGACGGCTGCGGCTCACCCCCAGGGGCCTGCTGCTGTCGAACGAAGTGATGAGCGTTTTCATTGAAGAGACGGGTACGGTAAAGTAGAAACCTTTCACAGCCTTTTCGCCAAGGAGGCCGGCATGCGATTGACCTGGGTTGCACCAAACCGGAAAGCGACTCTTGGCCTGGTGTTCGTGCTTGCTGTCGCCGTCTGTTGCGCCGTCGTCTTCGCGCAGAACCCACCCGCCCAGCAGGCACCGCCAGCCCAGCAGCCGGCGGCGCCGCCAGCGGTGACGTTCCCTGGGGACGCAGTCATGGTGCTGAACTACATAAAGGCGGACAAGGCACCCGATTTCGAAGCGGCCATGGCCAAGGTGAGGGAAGCCCTTCAGAAGAGCCAGGTACCCGAGCGCAGGCAGCAGGCGGCCGGCTGGAAGGTGTTCAAGTCGCCGGACCCCGCCGGCGAGGGACAGGTGCTCTACGTGTGGATCATCGATCCCGTCGTGAAGGGCGCCGACTACGGGCTTGGCAAGATCCTGGGCGAAGGATTCCCGCCCGTCGACGCGAACACCATCTTCAAGCTGTACGCCGACGCCTACGCGAAGGGCCAGCTGAAGATCAACCTCAACGGCGTCGCCGCGATGGGCCAGTAGGCATCGGGAACCAGCATCAGGAATCAGGAATCAGGAGCAGCCAGGCTCCTGACTCCTGACTCCTAGAATTTGAGATTCAACCCCACATAGAACCGCTGCGGGCGAGAGTAGAGCGGCGAGCCGTTCAGCTTGAAGACCCGATAGTCGAGCCTCAACCGCACGGGGCCGAACAGCGAGATCTTCGCGCCGCCGCCGGTGTTGACCGCGACGTTCGTCGTGGCCGCCGTGTCGAGCACCTCCCTGAAGATTCCCCCGCCGATCGTCAGGTAGAACTGTGTCCGCGCGATCTCGAACGGCGTCTGCAGCAACCCGTTGACCGAGCCGGTCCGCAGCGATGGCGCGCCCGCGTCAAGATCGTGCGCGGTGCTCGAGTACTCGAACTCGAACCCGACGATCAGCAACCCCGCGCCGATCGCAAATCCCTTTGCCGACCGGCTCGCGGGGGAGGTCCCCAGCCCCAGGAAGGCGGTCGCATCCGCGGCTGCGACGCGCGGCACGGCCAGCGCGAGCAGCGTCATCAGGAGAACGGGCATGAGGCGGCGTTTCACGGTCTCTCCTTCGCGTTGAGTCATCTCAGGCAATCATACGCTCCCTCCGACTCATCGGCGCGTGCATGCTATAGTGGAAACGGGCCTGAACTGGCGAAAACTGCACTCGTGAAGACGCACTTCTACAGCCGGAACGCCACCGCGCTCAAGTCGGAGCTGGGCCAGGTGATGTCGCGCGACCAATTGCGCGAGATGCACCGTAAATCCCCTGCCCGGCACCTGCTCGTCGCCGCGCGGCAATTCGCGATCCTCGCGCTCGCGACCGCGGCGCTCGTCCGCTTCCCCCACCCGCTCGTCTGGATCCCCCTGGCATTCGTCCAGGGATTCACCATCTTCAACTTCACGGTGCTCCTGCACGAGGTGGTC
>Ga0316628_100000921_pt1 | contig 19671 bp, 17 predicted proteins | sample OWC_Aug_M2_C1_D5_FD_207648 | JGI IMG/M metagenome (GOLD analysis project Ga0316628, IMG submission 207648) | Wetland soil microbial communities from Old Woman Creek delta, Ohio, United States - OWC_Aug_M2_C1_D5_C | ecosystem: Environmental > Terrestrial > Soil > Wetlands | place: USA: Ohio... | reverse complement strand
TTCGTTGACATTCTGGTCGCCACGCCGGGCCGTCTGATCGACCACATCGAACGCGGCCGCATCGACTTCTCGCGCCTGGAAATGCTCGTGCTGGACGAAGCCGACCGCATGCTGGACATGGGCTTCATCGACGATGTGGAACGCATCGCTGCCGCCACCCCCGCCACCCGCCAAACCTTGCTGTTCTCCGCCACGCTGGACGGTGCGATTGGCAATCTGGCACAACGCCTGCTGAAATCGCCGAAACGTATCAGCGTCGCCGCCACCAAAGCGCGCCACGAAAACATCGAACAGAAGCTGATGTATGTGGACGATATGGCTCACAAGAACCGCATACTGGATCACCTGTTGCGCGATGTGGATCTGAATCAGGCCGTGGTATTCACCGCCACCAAGCGCGATGCCGACACCCTGGCGGACAGCTTGTCGGCACAAGGCCACGCTGCTGCCGCATTGCACGGCGACATGAACCAGCGTGAACGTAACCGTACGCTGCTCAACCTGCGCCGCGGCAATGTGCGCGTGCTGGTCGCCACCGACGTTGCCGCGCGCGGCATCGACGTTCCGGGAATCACGCATGTCATCAACTTCGACCTGCCCAAGTTCGCCGAAGACTACGTGCACCGTATCGGCCGTACCGGACGCGCAGGTGCGTCCGGCATCGCTGTCTCGTTCGCATCCAACCGCGACGCAGGAACACTGCGCAATATCGAGCGCTATACCGGACAAGGCATCCAGCCGCATACCATCGAGGGTCTGGAGCCGAAGTTCAAGCCGCGCCCCGCACCCAGCGGCCGCGGCAACGGCGGCCCACGCGGTGCTGGCGGCCCCCGTGGCGCAGCTGGCGGGCCTCGCCATCATGCACCTGACAGCCGTCATGGCTTCCCGCGCGACGAGCGCGGCGGACAGCGCCGCGAAGGTCATTCGCACAACCGGTTCGGTACCGATGCACATCCTCGCGGCGGCAATGTGAATGGCAACGTCAACGGTAATGTGAACGGCAATCGCGCTCCCGCTCCTTACGCCGGTGCACGCCGCCCGCAGGGCACCAGCTTCTCGCTGGGGCGCGGGCATAACAACACAAATGGAAACAAACGCTGAGCGTCACGGCAAAGCGGAATGAAAAAGGCACGCCTCGCGCGTGCCTTTTTCATGTTGCGCCACGCGCCTGATGTTGTGCTACTGCCTTCTATCCTCTATCCTCGCATTCGTTCGCAATCCCAGAAATCATCATGCCCATCAGCATCAAAACCCCGCAGGAAATCGAAAAGATGCGCATCGCCGGACGTCTGGCCGGAGAAGTGCTGGATTACATCACCCCCTACGTGCAGGCAGGCGTCACCACCAACGAAATCGACAGGCTGTGCCACGATTACATGGTGAACGTGCAGGGCTGCATCCCGGCGCCGCTCAATTACGCGCCGGGCGGGCATACACCCTACCCGAAATCCATCTGCACCTCGATCAACCATCAGGTGTGTCACGGCATACCGAGTGACAAGAAGCTGAAGAACGGCGACATCGTGAATATAGACATCACCACGATCAAGAACGGCTACCACGGCGATACCAGCCGCATGTTCTATGTTGGTGAGCCGTCCATCCAGGCCAGACGCCTGTGCGAGGCAACCTACGAGGCGATGTGGCGAGGCATCCGCACGGTGCGTGCCGGCGCGCATCTGGGCGACATTGGCCATGCCATCCAGACATTTGTTGAAAGCATGGGCTACAGCGTGGTGCGCGAATTCTGCGGACATGGCATCGGCAGCAAGTTCCATGAAGATCCGCAGGTGCTGCACTACGGCAAGGCCCGCACTGGGCCTATACTCGAGGCGGGAATGATCTTCACCATCGAGCCGATGGTCAACGCAGGCAAGGCAGCCATCACGCAACTGGGCGACGGCTGGACGATAGTCACAAAGGATCACAGCCTGTCCGCACAATGGGAACACACCATCCTGGTCACCGAGAGCGGCTTTGAAGCGCTGACCCTGTCCGCCGGTGCTCCGCCCGCGGCCACCTGACTTCATGGAAAATGAAGACCATCGCTGAGATTAGCGACAGTCTGCGCATTGCGCGCCGCAGGTTGCAGGAAGATTACGCCTCCCATCACCAGCCTGCGCGCCATCTGCAAGCCCACGCCAGGATCGTCGACGAACACCTGCGCATGGTATGGGAATTACTTGCCATACCGCCCGACTTGGCACTGGTTGCAGTGGGAGGTTATGGCCGCACCGAGCTCTATCCCAAGTCCGATATCGATCTGCTCATCCTGCTGCCGGAGCAACCGGATGGGCAATTGCAGGAACTCCTGCAGAACCTGGTCGGCAAGTTGTGGGACATCGGACTGGAAGTCGGGCACAGCGTGCGCACCATCGGCGACTGCATGGCCGAATCTTCGGATGTAACTGTGCAGACCAATTTGCTGGAAGCGCGCTACATCGCGGGCAATCATCCATTGTTTGTGGAGATGCGCGAGACGCTTTCCAATCACCTGAATCGGCGCGCCTTTTACCTGGCCAAGGTAAAGGAGCAGGAGCAACGCCACACGCGCTTCCTCGACACCGACTACAACCTGGAACCAAACATCAAGGAAAGCCCGGGTGGGCTGCGCGACTTGCAGGTCGTGCTGTGGATCAGCCGTGCCTGCGGTTTCGGCGACACCTGGCGCAAGCTCGCCGAGGCGAAGCTGATCACCTCGCAGGAAGCGGGCGCCATCGCACGTCATTTGGCGCTCCTGCAAACCATCCGCATCCACCTGCATTACATCGCCGGACGCCGCGATGACCGTATCCTGTTTGACTACCAGACCGAATTGGCCGAGCGGATGCATATCGCTGCGACGGAGACGCGGCGCGCCAGTGAGCACCTTATGCAGCGCTACTACCGCACGAAGCGGGCGGTGCTCCAGCTCAATGCTGTGTTGCTGCAGAACCTGCGCATGCACCTCTTTCCGGAAGGCGCTCCGGTGCGTCCGCTCAACGAGCGCTTCGTAGCCCGCGACACGCTGCTCGAAGCGCGGGATGAAACGCTGTTCGAACGCGACCCCTCGGCAATCCTGGAAAGCTTCCTGCTGATGGAGCAGCACCCGAGCCTGACCGGATTTTCCGTCCCCACTGCACGGGCACTGCTGCGCGCACGGCACAAGATCGACGCCAAGTTCCGGCGTGATCCGCGCAACCGCGAGCTGTTCATGAGCATATTGCGCCAGCCGCAGGGCATCACCCATGTGCTGCGGCGCATGAGCCGCAACGGCATCCTCGGACTTTATCTGCCCGTGTTCGGACGCATCGTGGGACAGATGCAGCACGACCTGTTTCATGTCTATACCGTGGACGAGCACATCTTGATGGTCGTGCACAACCTGCGCTGTTTCGCGCTGGAACAGCACGCCCACGAGTTTCCGCTGTGCAACAAGCTGATGAAGGATTTTGCCCGCCCGGAAGTGCTCTATATCGCCGGGCTGTTCCATGACATCGCCAAGGGGCGCGGCGGCGACCACGCCCATAAAGGACGCACCGACGCCGCCCGCTTCTGCAAGCAGCATGGACTCTCCAGGGATGACAGCGACCTCGTGGTCTGGCTGGTTGAACACCATCTTGACCTGTCCTCCACCGCGCAGACGAAAGACCTGTCCGACCAGGATGTCATCGCCAGCTTTGCCGCAACCATTCCGAACGACCGCTATCTGGTTGCACTTTACCTGCTCACCGTGGCCGACATACGCGGCACCAGCCCGAAAATCTGGAACGTGTGGAAGGGACAACTGCTCGAAGACTTGTTTCAGGCGTCAAGGCGCTACATGGCAGAAGGAAAGATCGCCGACCAGATCGGTGAAATCCGCTCCCACACACGCGAATTGCTCAACCTGTATGCGATCGGTCCGGAACGCCATGAACTGCTGTGGGGACAGCTCGACGCCCACTATTTTCTGCACCACGAACCGCATGAGATCGCCTGGCACACCCGCGTCCTGGCGCACCGCGTCCACAGCGCGACGCCCGTCGTCAAGGCGCGCCTGAGCCGGATAGGCGAAGGCCTGCAGATATTGGTCTACACGCAGGACCGGCCCTATTTGTTCGCCTGCATCTGCAACTTCTTTGCGCGCCTGAGCTACAACATCATGGAAGCAAAAGTGCACACCACCCAGCACGGTTACGCACTGGACAGTTTCCTCGTGATGGATGCGAAGAACAACAAGGCCGCATATCGCGACGTGATGAGCTACATAGAATACGAACTGGCGCAGCAATTGGCCGCTACCGTAGCCCCCGCCCCGCCCCACGTCGGCAGGGTCAGCCGCCAGCTCAAGCACTTTCCCATCGCGCCCCGGGTCGACATCTCGCGGGACGAAAAAGGACAATACATTCTTTCCATTGTTGCCGGAGACCGCCCTGGCCTGCTGGCACGCATCGCGTATTTTCTGGCACAGCACCACATCGAACTGCGCAGCGCGAAGATCAATACACTGGGCGCGCGCGCCGAGGATACCTTCTGGATAACGGGCGAAGCACTGGAGCGGCCGCAGGAGGTAGCCAGCCTGCGCGACGCACTGCAGCAGCAACTTGCCTGACGACAGGGGCCGCTACCGCGCCGGTGATGTTTCCACTTGCCGTCGCGAGCGGAGTATACTTTTCCCGCAGAAGAACGATGTCACGAATCCGGATCAGAACGCAGTCATGCACCATGACGATGTTGTTGAAAGGAGTGACTCATGTTCATTTCAAGATACGGCTCCGTTTCAAGAAGTGTCCTTGCCTTTCTCCTCACCCCGGCATTGGCATGCAGCACGAATGCATGCGCTGCGACTCAAGCAGATAGCTCACAGGCGCTATTCGAGAGCTACAGAAAGGCCGTTGCCAGTCCGATACGCACTGATGAAGACAGAAGTGCCGATGCGAAGCGCAGACCACTGGAATTCCTGCAGTTCACCCATGTGCAACCGGGCATGCGCGTGCTGGATATCGCGGCTGGTGGCGGATACACCTCGCAGCTTCTCGCGCTGGCTGTCGGAAGCAGAGGCACTGTCTGGGCGCAAGCGACCAAATTGCAGCCGGCACTCGAGCAGCGGCTGGCTAGCCACCCACAGCCGAACATAATTCCCGTTGTTCGCCCTTTCGACGATCCGGTTCCGGGTGACGTGTCCAGGCTGGACCTGATCACCATCATCATGAATTACCATGACATCGCCTATCTTCCGGTTGACCGTGCAAAGATGAACCGACGCCTGTTTGACGCACTGAAGCCGGGCGGGCATCTCGTCGTGCTGGATCACTCAGCCAAACCGGACGCAGGCGTATCCGCGGCAAAGTCGCTGCATCGAATTGCCGAGGCTGTCGTAATGAACGAGCTGCAAGAGGCCGGTTTCGAGCTTGCAGAGGAAAGTGACTATTTGCGCAACCCGTCAGATCCCCGCGAGCAGGCATTCTTCGACATGACGATTCCGACCGACAAGTTCGCGTTGCGCTTCGTCAGGCCGTGATCGTCAACTGACCGCAGCAAGTAGCGCATGGTTCGGCGCGCATGAAGTTGGCGGGCAAGCGGGTGCAACCCATGGAGGTAGCCCATCATGTCAATGATCATCAATTCGCCATCATTCAGCCATAACGGCGTGATTCCTGCGCGCCATACCTGCGATGGCCTGGATATATCTCCGCCGCTTGCGTGGAACGGCGTTCCCGCCGGGACGACAAGCTTCGCATTGATTGTCGATGATCCCGATGCTCCGGACCCCGCTGCCCCGAAAAGAACCTGGGTTCACTGGGTGCTTTACAACATCCCGGCAGACGTTGGCGGTTTGGCAGAAGGCATCGCGGCAAAAGCTCTTCCAGCCGGAACGCTGGATGGGATCAACGACTGGCATCGCACAGGCTATGGCGGCCCCTGCCCGCCGGTCGGCAGGCATCGCTATTTCTTCAGGCTTTGCGCGCTCAACACCACCCTTCCGGATCTCAATAAACCCACCAAGGCAGCGCTGGAAAAGGCCATGCAAGGCCACGTGCTCGCCCAGGCGGAGCTGATTGGTTTGTACCAGCGCTGACGCAGCCCTGCCTTAACCAGAAGCGGTCCTGCTGCACCTTATGACTACCATCCAATTTCTCGGCGCAACCGGAACGGTGACCGGATCGAAATACCTCATCGAGCACGGCTCGCGCCGCATCCTCGTCGATTGCGGACTGTTCCAGGGATACAAGTCGCTGCGGCTGAAAAACTGGGCACCGTTTCCGTGTGACCCGGCATCGGTCGAATGCGTGATCCTTACCCATGCCCACGTCGATCACACTGGCTACCTGCCGTTGCTGGCCAAGAACGGCTTCTCCGGCCCGGTCTATTGCGCGGATGCGACGCGTGACCTCTGCGGGATACTGCTTCCGGACAGCGGACACTTGCAGGAGGAGGAAGCAAACTACGCGAACCGGCGCGGATTTTCCAAACACCAGCCGGCCCTGCCCCTATATACCCGTGACGACGCAGAACGCTGCCTGAATCTGTTTCGCCCGATCGAGTTCGAACGCGAAGTTCGCCTCGGCAGCGATCTGGCGCTACGCCTGTTGCCATCCGGCCACATTCTGGGATCGGCATTCGTGTCCCTGACTACGCCCCGAACCTCGGTCCTGTTTTCCGGCGATCTCGGTCGTCCCCACGACATGGTCATGTCTGCTCCGTCCCGCATCGAAAGGGTGGACTATCTGGTGGTTGAATCGACCTATGGTAACCGTCGCCATGACCCTGCCGACCCGCTCGCCGTGCTTGCCGAAATCATCAACAAGACCGGCAGCCGCGGCGGTGTGGTGGTGATTCCGACCTTTGCGGTGGGACGCGCACAAACGCTGATGTACTGCATTCATTTACTGAAGGCACGTGGCGCCATTCCGGATTATCCCGTCTATCTGAACAGCCCGATGGCCGTCGACGCGACTAAAATCTTTCAGCAGCACCAGGGCGAGCACCGCCTGTCAGCGGCACAGACTGAAAACCTCTCCAGAGCGGCACGGATCGTGAACAGCGTCGAAGAATCGAAACGACTGAACGAGTCGCACGGCCCAATGATCATTCTGGCCGCAAGCGGCATGGCAACCGGCGGGCGCGTTATCCATCACCTAAAGGCGTTCGCACCGGATCCGCGTAACACCATCCTGTTTGCAGGATTCCAGGCCGGTGGAACGCGTGGGGCCAGCATGGTGCAAGGAGCAGATGCCATCAAGATACACGGCGAATACATACCGGTACGCGCCGAAGTGCGGCTGCTGGAAAATCTTTCCGCCCATGCCGATGTCGAAGAGATCCTCGGCTGGCTCAAGGGATTCGCTCGCCCGCCGCGGCGCACGTTCATTACCCACGGCGAGCCCGATGCGGCGGATGCGCTGCGCCACCGCATCGAGGAAGAACTGCACTGGCCGTGTGTCATACCGGAATATCTCGAACGCGAGACTCTGGACAAAACGATGTGATTGCCCGGCGCACCGGCTGGTGCAGGAAAGGAGGCGCAATGATCGACCTTCATTATTGGCCCACCCCGAACGGCCACAAGATCACCATGTTTCTGGAAGAGGCAGAGGTTGAGTACCGGATCATCCCCGTGAACATAGGCGCGGGAGATCAATTCAAGCCCGAGTATCTCAAGATCAGCCCCAACAACAAGATGCCCGCAATCGTCGACCACGCCCCCTCGGACGGCGGAGAAGCGATATCGGTATTCGAGTCGGGCGCGATTCTCACATACCTCGCAGAGAAAACGGGGAAGTTGATGCCGAAGGATATGCGGGGGCGCAAGACAGTGCTGGAGTGGCTATTCTGGCAAGTCGGCGGCCTCGGCCCCATGGCGGGACAGAACCATCACTTCACCACCTACGCTCCCGAGAAAATTCCCTACGCCATCGAGCGCTACGTCAAGGAGACCAACCGCTTGTATGGCGTGCTCGATCGCAGGCTCGAAGGACGAGAATTCATCGTGGGTGAAACCTACACGATTGCAGATATTGCGTCCTACCCCTGGATGGTCCCGTGGAAGATGCAGCAGCAAGACCTGGACGAGTTTCCACACGTGAAGCGCTGGCTGGACGCGATCGGCAATCGGCCGGCCACGGTTCGCGCCTATGCAAAGGGCCAGCCATATATCAGCCAGCGGCCGATGAGCGAAGAAAGCAAGAAGATCCTGTTTGGCCAGACGGCGGCAACGGTCCGCGCACACAATGGAACTGACACCACGTAGGGATCAGGGGCCGGCTGCACGGCGGGTTGAGCTACGCATTCATGCGAATTAAGACGCCCAACCGTTGGAGTAAGGGGCTGACGCTTTGCGCCAGTCCCGCTTGACTGTGGGGTTTAGGCATTTATTTGGCAAGCAGATAAATACATGTTGCAAGAGATACGAGAGATAAACCTAAAGAGAGAAAGAGCACGGTTCTGTAAGTATCAACTTGTTTCTTTGCTTCCTGAGCGGCAGTCTCAATACCTTGTATCGCTTGTTGCATCTTTTCCGCCAAAACGTGAATGGATTGGGCATTCTGTGTTACTGCGGATTGGAGTTCTTCGATCTGTTTTGTAAAAACAGGATCGGCTTTGGCGGCTTCAGATTTGGACGTAAACGCAGGAATTGCAGCAGTCGCTATTTGAGCAATGTAGGGCCCGACTGCTTTGATGATTGCTAGAAACTGAAACGCCATGTTTTAACTCCCTTGGTTGATGAAGTGTTGCCTAACGTTTGAGTTCACGGCGGGCAGACGCCGAAGGCTGGAGCGCACCTGCAAGCGTAGCTTGCAGGCGGTCCGCTGGAAGAATGGTTAGGCGTTCTCATGCCATTCGACTTCCATTTGTCGGGCTGTAGCAACAGCAAGATCTCGGCCAGCCAGACGCTCGACAAGATGAAAGCACATGTCAATGCCAGCGGAGATTCCTGCGGAAGTGACAACAGTGCCCTCATCGACCCAGCGCAGATTTTCTTTGACCAGAAGGTCTGGGAACATGGCACGAAGATCGGCGATATCTTCCCAGTGAGTTGCGGCCGACTTCCCGCGCAGTAGGCCCGCCTTCGCGAGCAAGAAGGCGCCTGTGCACACTGAGGCGGTCAACATGGTTTTGGGATATTCGTTTGCAATCCAGTCGATCACTTCTGGCCGCTCCAGCTCTGCGGCTATTACACCACCTGGCACGATCAGAACATTGACTACAGGATGAGACGGAATTGCGAAGTCTGGCTTTACCTCTAGTCCGCCGCGCGCACGCACTAGATTGAGATCACGGGCAATAGTGAAGACTCGAAAGATGTCCTCAGCTTTAGGGTGCTGGCGTTTGAATATGCGATTAGCGGTAGTGAAGACCTCGTAAGGTCCAGCGAAATCCAGAACCTCAAAATCCCGAAATAGGTAGATGGCGATTGCAGTGGTCATATGAACGCCTAACGCAGAGCACCGGCCGGTTCAGCGAAGGGTTATGCATCTCAGCTTAACCGTGACTATTTCTTTGTGACGACGCATACCACGCCGGCTTGATCGCTTGCGTACAACCTACTGCTTGTGTCCTGCACCAGACCAACGCTGACATCAGCGAGCAGTGTCATCGCACTCGTTGGTTGAAATTCTCGGATTCTTTCCTGCATTTTTAATATCAATTGCCCGTTCTGATAACAAGCCACGCTTTCGCTATTGGCATCCGAATAGGCCTCGGCAGTTGATACGCTTGCGAAAAGCAAGAGCGCAGTAGCGATGTATAAATGATTCGTTTGCACGGTACCTCCTTGACTGGATGCATAACGTAATATAGAAAACAATTCCATAGAGCGGCAATGTCGCCTATGTTCTGATGGGTTGTCAAGGCGACGTTTGATTTTATGCACTTGGCTTTAATCAATTCTGGACTTCCGTTTTAGGGCAACCTAAAACTTCGCGGATGGAAGCTAAAGCCGTCTCTCAGGATCCTCCCAAGTTACTCGACCGTCTGCACGCGGCGATTCCTGTGCGTCGCTTCAGTGCCCGCGATGAGGAAGCCTGTGGAGGGTTGGAAATAATTAGGGATGCAATACGGTTTGCAGTGAATGCCACAAAGCAAAAAGGGGAAGTCGGATTTCAACTTCCCCTCCCCTACTCACCGCTCCCGCTCAGCCCTTGAAACGGGTGAGCTCGATCTGTCTGCCGTTACTCGTCTGGCTCCAGACTTGGCTCGCGCACCTGATTCAGCGCGTCTTCGGCGTGCAACTCCGTTTCGCCGAAGACCATCTTGATGCTGTAGGCCGCATCCTCCGGCATCTCGCTGCGCATCTTCTTTACGCTCGCCGAGGCATCCCGATACGCCTCATGCTGTTCCAGCTTCTCCAGGCGGCGTATTGGATGTTCGAATATCTTGTAGATGTAATACGGCACAGGTCAGTTGCCTATTTCTGCACTGCATTCTGCAATGCGTGACGGATCGCCTCCGGTGCCTTCATGATGTTCATAAAGCTGTTCTTGCCCATCATGCTGAGGTCCGGGAAGTTGATGGCAATGCGGAACCGCGCATACAACGCATAGACTTTGTTGCCGGAGACCAGCACTTCATAGGGCAGATGCGCGGTGGACTTCACCTCACGGAAATCGATCTCGTTCATGATGAACTGATCGTCCATGGACTTGTTGTCGCCGCTGCCCTTCAGTGCCACGCCGAACACGCTCTCCTGCTTGCCCGGAACGTCAACGCGATAAACCTTGGACACGCCGCTCTTGTTGGCGGACAGCTTCGCATCCACCGCCTGCACTGCCTCCTCGTAGCTACCGTATTCCGCCAGCACACTCGGCTCGTCGAAATATTCCATGCCGATCGTGTAGTGGTATTTGCGCGCCTGCTTCGCAGTCATGCCATGCGCACCGAATTCCTCAACCCTACCCAGCGCAGTCGCCAGCGATGCCGCCACACCGATCAGGTCGCTCTGCATGCGATACACGTTCGCCATGTACACCGGGTTGGTATAGCTCACCTGTACTTCCTTACCCACCTCGGTGACCGACACGCGCTGCACGGCACCGTAGCCGCCGAATTCCGAGGCTGCGGCATTCTTCTTCAGCTCATCGTTGGTCACGATGATGATGTTGGCCTTCTCGTAGGGAGCATATTCGCCGACTACAGTGAAACCCGCCGTCGTCAGGGCCGTTTTCACTTGGGCAGATTTTTCGGCCACTGTTCCGGCGCTCTTTGACGCCAGCACAAAGGGCTTGAGTTTCACATCGGCAGCCAGCGCGCTGACGCTGCTGAACAGCAACAATGCGGATACCAGTACACTCTTGATCGTCATTCGTACCATCTTCTCCTCCCTGTTTGTTGTGGACCTACGAAAAGAACTTCAAGACTTTTGTGGATGGAACCAGGCCAGTTTCTCCCTGAGGGTGACCACGCCGCCAACAATGATGAGGGTTGGTGCCTGCGGTTTTTCGCGCTCGGCAATGCCGGGCAATGTCGCCAGAGTACCAGTAATGACGCGCTGGTTCGGCGTCGTCCCCTGCTGGACAATGGCAACGGGTGTCGTATCCGGCAGCCCGTGCTTGATCAACTCGGCGCACAGCGTCTCCAGTCCGTGCAAGCCCATATAGACAACCACCGTCTGTCTCGGGCGGGCGAGCGCGTCCCAATCCAGGTTCATCGTGCCGTCCTTCAGGTGGCCGGTGACGAACATGCAGGACTGTGCGTGGTCGCGATGGGTCAGCGGAATGCCCGCGTAGGAGGCGACGCCGGAGGCGGCAGTGATGCCGGGCACGACCTGGAACGGAATGCCCTCCGCCGCCAGGGTCTCAATCTCCTCGCCGCCACGACCGAAGATGAAGGGGTCGCCGCCCTTCAGACGCAGCACGCGCTTGCCCTCCTTGGCCAGGCGCACCAGCAGCTCGTTGATCTCTTCCTGGCGCAGGGTATGGTCGGCGCGCTTCTTGCCGACAAAGATGCGCTGCGCATCGCGGCGGGTCATCTCCACGATGGGTTTGGAGACCAGGTTGTCGTACACGACCACATCCGCCTTCTGCATCAGGCGCAGAGCTCGGAAGGTGAGCAGGTCAGGATCGCCCGGCCCGGCCCCGACCAGATAGACCTCGCCGCGCTGTATGTTGTCCTCGCTCGCCAGCATCTGCTGCAGCATTGCCTCGGCGCTGGACTCGTCGCCGGTCAGCACCTTCTCGGCGACCACGCCTTCCAGTGCGTTCTCCCAGAAGATGCGGCGCTTGGCCGGATTGGTAACGCGTTGCTTGACCGACTCGCGGAAGCGTTCGGCGAATGCCGCCAGGCGGCTGTAGTTCTGGGGGATGAGCGTCTCCAGTTTGCCGCGCATCATGCGCGTCAGTACGGGCGAAGCGCCACCGCTGGAGAACGCGATCATCAGCGGCGAGCGGTCGAGGATGGCGGGCATGATGAACGAGCACAGCTCCGGATCGTCCACCACGTTGACCGGGATGTTGCGTGCATGCGCCAGTTCGGAGACTTGTTTGTTTACGTCACGGTCGTTGGTCGCCGCGATGACCAGCGTCGCGCCGTCGATATGCCGGGCTTCGAAACGCGCAACGACAGGCTCAACCCCTTTTTGCTTTGCCAAGCCGGGTTCGATCTCGGGTGCAACCACGCGCACCTTTGCACCCGCCTCCAGCAGCACAGCGGCCTTGCGCTTGGCGACCTCGCCCCCGCCCACCACAAGGCACAGCTTGTTCCTGACATCGGTGAAGATCGGTAAGTAGTCCATAGATTTTGAAAACCCGTTGTCCGCAGATTACACAGATTACGCAAGATTAAAACCAACCAACATTAATCCGCGTGAATCTGCGAAATCTGCGGATTAAGTCTTTTATTACCTCACCGCCTTAAGTATCAGCGGCACCAGCGCTTCCGGCAGCTTGATCTTGCCGGCCAGTGCAAATTCATGCGCGCGCGCCGACATCTTCTGCCAGGTCTTCTTGACGATTTCTATCCACTTCGCTTCGTCGTACTCGGGATGCTGACCGGCGAAGCCGATCATGTAATGCTCGATGAACACCAGGTCGACCACATCTTCCATCAGCTGCGTTTCCGGATTGACCTTCAGGCCCTTCTTGCCAACGATGGTCTTGACGCGCTCGATCATGTCGTCGTCGTAGCCCGCCTGTTTCATGAGGTTCCCGGCAGTTTCGGCGTGGAACTTGTACAGTCCGGTGCGCCACTGCAGGTAACCCTGGCGATCCATGGGATAGTTGCTGCGCGGGCTCTTCCAGCGCTGGATGTGCTGGGCGCGCACTGCGAGTTTCACCGCTTCGGATGCTTCGGGCGCGTAGCGTTCCTGCATCTCGGTCATGCGCTGCGCGTAGAGCAGTTCCTTGGGATATTCCTTGCCGTTGGCCATTTCCTTGTTCGGATCTTCCGCATTGGCCTTGTCGAAGGCGGCGATGGCTGCTTGATAACGTTGCTGTGTCATATTGCTTTTTGGTTGGATAAATCCGCTTTTTCTCGTTGTTCCTTTTGGCGCCGGACGAAGGCGACGAATCGGGTGGCCCAGTAGCAGCTGCCGATGGTGCGCAGATGCGTATAGGATGCCAGCAGGTTGTGCACCATCAGGCCGTCACGCTCTCCATCTATGCCATAACCGCGCTCGACATGGTAAGCGAAGCGGCTGTCGGGCGGAAGGTTCTCCAAAGTGGAATAGTGGAACTCGTGAGCGCGGATTAAAGGTTGATTTTCTCGATTGCCTCCCCCCCCCTTGGGTGTGGATTGAGGCGAGGGCATTTCCACGGGTTTTCCTGGGCGCGGCCAAGGATGGCTTTCGTCCTCCTTGAGGTGGACATAGCCGCGCCCGATGGGCTTGGCGTGCATCTTCACGTCGCCGGGAATCGCGCCGACCATCTCGTAGGTTCGCCCCTGATATTCGATGCCGCGCGACAGATACATCAGCCCGCCGCATTCGGCATACGCCGGCAGACCGCCAGTAATGGCCTGTCTGATTTCACAACGCAAAGTTGCGTTTGCCTCCAACTCGACCGCGCAAGCTTCGGGGAAGCCGCCGCCGATGTAGATGCCGTCCACCTCGGGAAGATGCGCGTCATTCAGCGCATCGAATGGCACCAGCTCGGCGCCTGCGGCCTGCAGCGCGTCGAGGTCGTCGGCGTAATAGAAGCCGAAGGCGCGGTCGCGTGCGATGCCGATGCGTACCTTGTCGCCACAGGGCAACGGGCTCACGACGGCTGGAAATTGAATAATGTTGTTCACGTTTGCCCCCTCGCCCGCTTGCGGGAGAGGGTTGGGGAGAGGGGCGTTTTGCAGGATTTCCAGCGGGGCCTTCTGCGACAGCGCCAGCAGCTTGTCCAGGTCGACCTGTTCAGCGATGGCCTCGCCGATCTGCTTGATCTTGGCATTGGCGGCAATGGACTCGTTGCTCGGCATGAGGCCGAGATGCCGTTCGATTATGCTGAGCCGCTCGTCATGCTGGATCGCGCCAACTACCGGCACGTCGGTGTAGTGCTCGATGACCTGGCGCAGTTTGGCTTCGTGGCGGCGGCCGCCGAGGTTGTTCAGAATCACGCCGGCGATGCGGATGTCGCGGTCGAACGCCTGATAGCCGAGGATCAGCGGCGCGATGCCGCGCGTCATGCCGCGCGCGTCGATGACCAGAAAAACGGGAAGGTCGAGCAGTTTTGCCAGTGCAGCGTTGCTGTTGCTGCCGTCAAGCGCGAGGCCGTCATACAGGCCCTTGTTTCCTTCGACCAGATTCACCTCGGAGGCGTGGCGCGCGAACGTGGCGACGACATCGTCGTTCTCCATCAGGTAGAGATCGAGGTTGCGGCAGGCGCGCCCCGCGGCCTGAGACAGCCACATCGGGTCGATGTAGTCCGGCCCCTTCTTGAACGGCTGCACGGAATGGCCGCGCGCCGCGAGCGCGGCGCACAGCCCGATACTGACCATGGTCTTGCCGGACGACTTATGCGCCGCCGAGATAAGGAAACGATTCATGCGTGCCCCAGGTTAGGTACGGAAACCCGCGAGGCAAGCCCCGCGGTCAATCGGCAATATACGACTTGTCCTGCGGCATGAAGTTCAACACGCGTACGCTGACCGTGGTGATGATAAATGCAATCGCCAGCCCGCCGAAGCCGAGCAGGATCTCATACAGCGAAGGCTGGTACGTCGCGATCTGCCCGTCGGCAAAAGTGCTGCTCACCTGATAGCCGGGGAAGATGTCGAGCGGATATGCTTGACCACCGATGATGAACACGTACAGCAGCGCAAAGGCTCCCAAGATGACCAGCAGCGATGCCGTCATGACCCACTTCGGCTTGTTCATGCCGGGCAGATAGATCAACAGCAATGGCACCACGCTGCCAACCACTATGTAGCCCCACCAGAACAGGCTCGGGAAGATGCCACCGTCCAGCAGGATGAAACGCTCGAACGCGGCTTCATGCGCGAAGTAGAGATTGGTCAGATGGTAGGCGCCGACCAGGTACAGCGAGCCGATGACGAACACGCCGAGCAGGTTCTTTTTGCGCCGCAGGATCTCGGGATCGAGCGCCTTCTCATTCCATGCGTAGATCACGGTCTGCACCACATGGAATACCGCCAGCCCCCACGCGAACGACAGCACGATGAACATCGGCGGCAGCAGGGCAGAGCCGTAGGCCTGCCGTGCAGTGAGGAAAGCGAAGATCAGGCCGGTACCGGTGGTGAGGATGAAGCGCCAGGCGAATACCGCAAGCCCAGCCGGCTTCGACCACGGGTTCATGCGCCGTTCCATCATTGTCCACAGGTAGATGGCGGTCAGCGAAAACATGCCGGAATACAGCACCACGTTCCAGGCGAATACCGACGTGAGGTTGTAGTTGGTGGCCGCGACCATGAGGCGTTCCGGCCTGCCCAGGTCCAGCATCAAGACGGCAAGACCGCCCGCCAGCATCGCGATGGACAACAGGCCGGCCAGCGGTGCGCGGGCCTTGTAAATGGCCTTGCCGAACACGGATCCGATCGAGGCGACGTTCAGCACGCCCGAGGCCGCCACGATCAGGAAGATGGCGAACACGTGCGGCATGCCCCATACGATCTGGTTGTTCATGCCGGTGATGATGTGGCCGTGTGACTCCATCATGTGCACGGCGTACAGGCCAGCCAAGGCGACCAGACCGCCTGCTGCGAGCAGCACGTAGAAATAGAAGTTCTTGAGGCGCAGCGAAGATAAAGTTGGCATGGTCACAGTCCCTGGAAGCGAATGCCGGTATTCAGTTGCAGATCAGCACGTATCTGGGTGGAAGAGACGCTGCGCACCTTCTGATGTATCTCGCTGTTCGGATCGTTCAGGTCGCCGAACAGAATGGCCTTGTTCCGGCACTCTTCGGCACAGGCAGGAATCTGGCCGTTATCGATGCGGTGCACGCAGAAGGAGCAGGCCTCCACTGTACCCTTGCCACGCGGCACATCCGGCTTCTGATCATGCAGCGGCTCGTGCACGAAGGAGCGCGCCTTGTACGGACAGGCCATCATGCAATAACGGCAGCCGATGCAACGGTGCCTGTCCACCAGCACGATGCCGTCTGCGCGCTTGAACGATGCCGCGGTCGGGCACACATCCACACAGGGCGGATGCTCGCAATGCTGGCACATCATCGGCAGCGACACTGCGCGTCCGGTGCTGACGTCCTTTATCTCGATCTTGCGTATCCACTGCGAATCGGTTGGGCTGGTGCCGCCAGAGAGACCGTTTTCCTTGTTACAGGCATTCACGCAATCGTTGCAGCCGTCCGTGCACCGCGTGGTGTCGATCAGCATGCCCCAGCGTACCTTGGAACTGGCAGCTGCCGTGTTGCCATGTGCGGGGGAGAACAACAGCATGCCGGGCGCAATCGCTATCGCTGCAGCGCCCAGCGAAGTCTTCATGAATTGTCGGCGTTGTGTATCAATATCGCTCATTGTTCATCCTTCTTGACGAGCGCTTGCTTGCGTTTGCTGGCGTGGCATTCGAAGCAATCGATCTTCACGGCTTCGAAACGGTGACAGCCGACGCAGAAGCTGTCGTCGCGGGCGATCACGCTGTTGTCGGTCACGCTGGCGTGGCATTCCACGCAGTTCTTCAGGCTGTCCTGGTCCGAGCGTATGCCTTTGCGCACTGTCTCGTCACGCAGATGCCTGAGCAAATGCATGTGATTCTCGCGCATCCAATGCGGGTCCCGCACGCACTGCCCGCCCTTGCCGATATCCAGGACAGGCGCGTACGCTTCAGCAGCCCACGCCGCGGGGATAAACAGGCAAAGCATCAGGATTACGAGCGCCCTCATCACTCACCCAGACCCATTTGAATGTATCCCGTCGGGCAAACGTCAGCGCAGATATGGCAGCCGATGCACTTGTCGTAGTTGGTGGCAACGTAACGCCCGAGCGTCGCTTCGGTCTTCTTGACCCGGTACACGGCGCCTTGCGGGCAATACACGACGCAGTTGTCGCACTCGAAACACATGCCGCAACTCATGCAGCGCTTGGCTTCGGCCTGCACTTCGGCTTCGGTGAGCACGCCGAGGCGATCCTGGAAGTTGCCCAGTGCGCTCTCCTTGTCCAGCGTTACCACATTGCGGATCTTGCGCGGCACATAGTTGAAGTGCCCCAGGAACAGCTTGTCATGCGGGATGATGTAGCGGTCGGAGCGGTTGTCGAAGTTGTGCACCGCGGCATTGGAATTGCAGGTGCCGCGCATCGGTTCATGTGCTTCCTCGAGCTTGATCCCCTTCTCCACCATCTTGCGCATCAGGTCGAACTGGTGCGCATCGATCTTGGGACGCTTTTCCAGTTCCTGGCCGTTCAGATACTGGTGGATGCCATCCGCCGCAATCGAGCCGTGGCCAACCGCAGTGGTCAGCAGGTGCGGACGGATCACGTCGCCGCCGGCGAATACGCCCGGCTTGCCGGCAACCACGTAGTTGCGGTCGGTAGACACTGCACCCTTGCCGTTGTTGAACTCTTCCAACCCGGTGAAATCCACCGCCTGGCCGATCGCCGAAACGATCAGGTCGGCCTCGATGTCCTGCTCGGTGCCCTCGACGTTCTTGATCTCGAGCTTGCCGCCCGCCATCTTGGCTTCGCACTGCATCACGCGCAGGGCCGTGGCACGGCCGTTTGCATCGCGCACGATACCGATCGGCACCATACCGCCGTGGATAGAAATACCCTCGGCCAGCGCCTGCTCGATCTCATGCTTGTTGGCCTGCATCTTGTCGATGGGGAAAACCGAAGTCAGCGTCACTTCCGCGCCTTGCTTGACGGAAATGTCGACGACATCCTGTGCCATGCGCCCGGCGATGGCATGCTCCGCGTCGGTCGGCTTGGCATGTGTGATGTGGCCGAGACGGCGTGCAACGGTCGCCACGTCGATCGAGGTATCGCCGCCGCCGACCACCACCACGCGCTTGCCGACATGCTGCAAACGCCCGTCGTTGAATGCCTTCAGGAAGGCCGTCGCCGTCACGACGTTAGGCGCTTCCGCATCGGCGATGGGCAGGGCGCGACCGGCCTGCGCACCCATGCCGAGGAACACGGCGTCGAACTGTTCGCGCAGCTCGCCCATCGTGATGTCCTTGCCGACATGGCACTTCATGCGTGTTTTCACCCCGAGATCGAGGATGCGCTGAATCTCCGCATCCAGCACGTCACGCGGCGTACGGAAGCCGGGGATGCCGTAGCGCATCATGCCGCCGAGCAACTCGTGCTCGTCAAACACGGTAACGTCATGGCCCTTCAGCACCAACTGATAGGCGCAGGACAGACCGGCCGGGCCACCACCGAGCACAGCGACTTTCTTGCCGGACGGCGCTACGTTTGGCTTGTTGTATTTCAGGTTGTTCTTGACGGCGTATTCGCCGAGGAAGTGCTCCACCGAGTTGATGCCGACGTGGTCTTCCACTTCGTTGCGATTGCAGCCGCTCTCGCACGGTGCCGGACACACCCGCCCCATCACCGCGGGGAATGGGTTGGCCTCGGTCAGGCGGCGCCAGGCATACTCCTGCCACGGCATGACCGGCTTGCCGTCGGCTCCAGTCGGCACCTTCTCGGTGCCGCGCACGATGGATAGATAGCCGCGGATGTCTTCGCCCGCGGGGCAGCTACCCTGACAAGGCGGCGTGGACTGGACGTAGGTCGGACACTTGTAGGACCAGCTGGCCTGGAAGATCTTGTCGTTCAGACGGCGGACTTTGTTCTCGCCATCCTTGAACCGGCGGAACGTAATCGTTTGCGGGGTTTCGGTCACTGCTGACATTTGCTCTATCTCCTCGTTATTTCTGACCCAACTGGATCGCGTTGCTGACCAGTTGATGTACGCCGCCCACCATCTTCCTGTCGAATCCGTAGATGGGCATGACCTTGGTGAATTGCGCCTTGCATATCGCGCAGATTGTCGCCATGAAGTTGACACCGTGCTGATCCACTACCTGCTGCAGCACTTCCATGCGCGGCAGCGCGCCCTTGACGCGCAGATCGAGCAGATCGTCGGTCAGCAGTCCGCCGCCGCCGCCGCAACAAAAAGTCTGTTCGTGCGTCGTACCGGGCGCCATCTCAACGTAATTGTTGGCGACCGCCTTGATGATGTTGCGCGGGATCTCGAACTGCCCGCCGGGCAGATCACCCATGCGCGAACCACGCGCCACGTTGCATGAATCGTGGAAAGTGATGATGTGCTGGTCGTTTTTCGACTTGTCGAACGTCAACGCATTGCGCTGGATC
>Ga0316628_100000920_pt1 | contig 19673 bp, 21 predicted proteins | sample OWC_Aug_M2_C1_D5_FD_207648 | JGI IMG/M metagenome (GOLD analysis project Ga0316628, IMG submission 207648) | Wetland soil microbial communities from Old Woman Creek delta, Ohio, United States - OWC_Aug_M2_C1_D5_C | ecosystem: Environmental > Terrestrial > Soil > Wetlands | place: USA: Ohio... | reverse complement strand
CCGCTCGCCCCGCTCGCCTTCGTCGCCGCCTTCCGCGGCCGCTCCCGCCCTCCCCACCCCTCGACCCCCCTCTTCCCTCTTCCCCCTTCCCCCTTCCCTCAGGAAGCCAGCGCGATCCCGATCGTCTCGCGCAGCCGCGCCAGCGCCTTGGACCGAATCTGCGACACGCGGCTCTCGGTGAGCCCGAGAATCTCCGCGATCTCGTGCAGCTTGAGCTCCTCGAAGTAGTACAGCGCGAGCACCGTGCGCTCCTGTTCCTTGAGCTTCATGATCGCCTCGCGCAGCATCGCCACCTCCTGCTCGCGGCCGAGCTGTTCGTCGACGGCTTGGTCAGGGTCGGTGTGCAACAGATCGATGGGCGTCGAGTGGCCCTCGCCCCGGTCGTTCGCCGGCCGGTCGATCGGCACGCGGATCGCGCCCTCGACGTCCGACTCCCACTTCCACAGCGTCTCGACGTCCACGCCGAGCGCGGCGGCCACTTCGTTGTCGTCGGGCTGCCGGCAGAGCTTCGCGGCAAGCGCGGCGCGCGCGGCGCCGATGTCGCGCGTCTTGCGGCGCACCGATCGCGGCACGTGGTCCTGGCGGCGAAGCTCGTCGAGGATGGCGCCGCGGATGCGGGGCACCGCGAACGTGCTGAACGCCAGGCCGCGGTCGGGGTCGAACGCGTTCATCGCCGACATGAGGCCGAGCGTGCCGGCGCTGACCAACTCGTCGTGATCGAGCTCGTTGCTGAGCTTCCGCTCGAGCTGCCGCGCCACGTGATGCACGAGGCTGAGGTTCTCGGTGAGGAGCGCGTCTCGGGCTGCCAGATCGCCTTTGGCGAAGGCTTTCCAATGGGCTCGGGGTTCCATGGTTCAGCTCCAGCGTCGGGAGGGAAGGGAAGTACCGGTCATCGCGGCCTGACGCGGAGGGGTCGGCCACGACGGGATGAAACGCGAGATGAGTCCACGCACCGCCTCGGCGGCGGGCGATCCTTCGAGCGCGTCGTGCACGGTCATGCCGGCGCCCACGGCGGCCTGCAGGCACGGATCGTCGGGCACCGCGCCGGCGATGTCGATCGACCGTCCCAGAAAGTGCGAGCACGCGTCGGCGAGGAATTCGCACGCCTGCGCGGCGAGCGCGTCACCGTGCCGGTTGGCGAGCACGCTCACGATGGCGTCGGGGCGCCGGGCGCTGATGGCCTTCACGAGGGCGTAGTTCGCGGCGAGCGCGAGCCGATCGGCGGAGGTGACGAGGAGCAGCGTCGGCTCCACCAGCTCCGTGATCGCGGTGATGCTGTTGAGCCGCGAGCCGCCGTCGAAGATGACGAGCTGGTAGCGCGGGTAGATCCGCGACAGCCGCGCGAGCGCGGTCCGGCGGTCCACGTCGCTCGTCGGCGCGGTGGCGCCGTTCGAGCCGCCGGCGACGAGCGTGAGCGTCTCGGTGATCGGGATCAGCGCGTCGTCCACGGGCGACCGCGTGTCCGTGAGCGTCCATAGGCAGTGCGACGGGTGAACGCCGAAGAGGTGCTGGATGCCGGCGCCGGACTCGCTGGCGTCCACGAGCAGCACGCGCTCGCCACGCTCGGCGGCCGCGAGGGCGGCGAGCGCGGTGATGACCGACGTCCCGACGCCGCCCTTGCCGCTCGCGAAGAGCAGCGTGGTCGGCCGCGTGCCGACGTGCGGACGGGTGGTGGCGGACTGCGGCACGCCGCGGGGCGGGCTAGGCAGCATTGCCGATCTCCCATGACGCCACCGCGCTGAGCTTCACGTACGCGGGCAGCTCGGCGAGCGAGACGACCGGCAGGTTCGGCAGCACCGGCTCGACGAGACGGCGCAGGCCGACGCGCAGCGACGGTGGCGCGAGGAGGGGAACGGGACGGCCTTCCACGGTGTTGATGCTCGACATCTGATCGAGGTCGCGCAGCAGCGCGCCGAGGCCGTCCGGGGTGAGCATCGTGGCGGGATTCTGATTGGCGCGGGGCGTGAAGAGGCCGAGGAGCGCCGTCTCCAGCTTCGGGCCGACGGTGATGCCGCGGACCGTTCCCGTTTCGTCCATGTGCAGCCGCGCGATGGTGTTCGTGAGCGCGCGGCGGGCGTGCTCGGTGAGCGCTTCCGGATCCTTCGTCTGGTCCGCGGCGTCGGCCACGGCCTCGAGGATCGTGACGAGATCGCGGATCGGCACGCGCTCCTTGAGCAAACGCTGAAGCACGCGATGCAGCACGCCGAGGGTGACCTTGCCGGGAATGACGTCCTCGACGAGCGCCGGGTGCGTCTTCTTGAGCATGTCCACCATCTCCTGCACTTCCTGGCGGCCGAGCAGGTCCGCGGCGCTCGACTTGAGCTTCTCCATCAGATGCGTCGCGACGACCGTCGCCGGCTCCACGACCACGTAGCCGAGCGACTCGGCTTCGACGCGCTTCGTGGTGGCGATCCAACGGGCCGGCATGCCGAAGCTCGGGTCGATCGTATCGATGCCTTCCACGGCCCCGATGACACGCCCCGTATCCAGCGCCAGGAGGAAGCGCGGCATCACCTCGCCGCGGGCGATCTCGGCGCCGCGCAGCTTGATGATGTACTCGTTGGCGGGCAGGCGGATGTCGTCGCGAATGCGAATCGCCGGCACGAGGATGCCGAGCTCCTGCGCCGACTGCTTGCGGAGCATCGAGATGCGCTCGAGCAGGTCGCCGCCCTGCTTCTCGTCCACGAGCGGAATCAGGGCATAGCCCACCTCCAGCTCGATCGGGTCGATCTGCAGCAGATCGGTCATCGGATCGGCCGCCGGCGCGGCGGGCGCCTCGGCCTGTCTGGCCGCGGCTTCCTGGGCAATGCGTTTCTCCTCGGCCGTCGCTGCGGCGCGACCGAGTGCGGCGATGCCGCCACCGAGGAGAAGGAACGGGACCTTCGGCAGGCCCGGCACGAGGCCGAATCCGCCGAGCACGCCGCCCGCGATGTACATCGCGCGCGGGTGCGCGCTGAGCTGCGTGGCGAGTGTCACGCCCATGCGGTTGCCGCCGGCGGCGTGCGTCACCATGATGCCGGCGGCGGTGCTGATGATGAGCGCCGGGATCTGCGTCACGAGGCCGTCGCCGACCGTGAGGATCGTGTACTGCGACAGCGCCTGGCCGATCGGCAGCCCCCGCTGGAACGCGCCGATGAAGATGCCGCCGACGATGTTGATCGCCGTGATGAGCAATCCGGCAATGGCGTCGCCCTTCACGAACTTCGACGAGCCGTCCATCGCGCCGTAGAAGTCCGCCTGGCGCGAGATCTCGTCGCGGCGCTTGCGGGCCTGCTTCTCGTCGATGAGTCCGGCGCTCAGGTCGGCGTCGATCGCCATCTGCTTGCCCGGCATGGCGTCCAGGGTGAACCTGGCCGCCACTTCGGCCACGCGGCCGGCGCCCTTCGTGATGACGATGAAGTTGATGCCGATGAGGATCAGGAAGAGCACGAGCCCGACGGCGTAGTTGCCGCCGATCACGAACTCGCCGAACGACTGGATGACGGCGCCCGCGTGGCCCTGGCTGAGAATGAGGCGCGTGCTGCAGACGTTGAGCGCCAGCCGGAACAGCGTGAGCAACAGCAGCAGCGACGGGAAGCTGCTGAACTCCAGCGGGTCCGTGGCCTGGAGCGCGACGAGCAGCACGACGAGCGACGAGCCGATGCTCGCGGCGAGGAACAGGTCGAGCATCACGCCGGGGAGCGGCACCATCAGCAGCGCGACGATCGCCAGCACGGCGAGCGCGAGGCCGACTTCCGCGTTGCGGCGGCCGGCTCCCTCGAACACGGGGACGGGGGCGACGGCGGCGCTCATGCGAGCGCGCTCCCTTCCCAGCTCCCGCGGGTGCCGCGGGTGCGGAGCACGAAGGCGAGGACTTCAGCGACGGCCATGTAGAGCTCGTAGGGGATGAGCGTTCCGACTTTCGCGGTCTTGAGCAGCGCGCGGGCGAGCGGCTTGTTCTGCACGATCGGCACGCCCGCCTCGAGCGCGATCGCCTTGATGCGCTCGGCGATCTTGCGCTGGCCGATGGCCAGCACGATGGGCGCCGGCGCGATCGACGGGTCGTACTTGATCGCGATGGCGATGTGCGTCGGGTTGACGATCACGACGTCCGCCTTCGGCACGTCCTTCATCATCTGCCGCCGCGCGTACGAGCGCGCGATGGCGCGGCGCCGCTGCTTGATCTGCGGATCGCCGTCGTTCTGCTTGTGCTCCTGCTTGACCTCTTCCTTCGTCATGCGGAGCGACTTCTCGTACTGCCACCACTGCCAGACGTAGTCGCCGGCGGCGAGCACGAGATAGGCGCCGCCCGCGCTCGCGAGCATGCGCACCGCGTACTTCTTCACGACGAGGAGGAAGCTGAGCTGCGTCGATTGGGAGAGCGTGATGGCGTCGGAGAGCGCGGCCTTGATCGCCACGTACACGGCGCCGCCCACGATCGCCAGCTTGCCGAGCGACTTGAGCAGCTCGACGATCGGCCGCATGCCCAGCAGATTCTTGAGATTCGACGCGGGGTCGATGCGCGACCACTGCGGCATGATCGGCTTGAGCGACAGCACGCCGCGCGCCTGCAACGCGGCCATCACGAACGAGCCGAGGGCCATCGCCGCGACCATGGCGAGGGTCGCGCTGAACGCGTGCAGCGCCGTCTGGCGAAGCATGTCGGTGGCCGACGCGGGGTCGAGCGTCACGGCGTTGACGGTCGCCAGGCCGTGGCCCAGGAGGTCGGCCAGCGCGCGGCCGGCGAACGGCCCCACCGCGGTGAGCACGGCGGCGCTGCCGAGGAGCGAGACCGCCACGGTCAGCTCCTGGCTGCGCGGGATGCGGCCCTCGTCGCGCGCCTCGTCCCGGCGCCGCGGGGTCGCTTCTTCCGAGCGTTCCGCGTCGGATTGATCCGCCATTACGGACCCCCCCGCACGAACGCGCTGAAGACGCGGTCGATCGTGTCGGTGTAGACACCCGACCACCCGTTGTAGAAGGCGGCGACGAACGGAATCGACGCGGCGAGACCCACCAGCCCGATGCCGATCTGCACCGGGAACGCGACCGACAGGATGTTGAGCTGCGGCGCCGCGCGGCTGAGGATCGCGAGGGCGGTGTTGGCGACCAGCACCGCGGCGATCACCGGGGCGGCGAACTGCAGGCCGAGCCCGAACAGGACGCCGGCGCTCTTCGCCATCGCGTAGAGTCCCGCGGCGTGGAGACCGCTGCCGATCGGGATCACGCGAACGCTCTTCGCCACGGCGTCGATCATCACGAGATGCGCGTTCACCGCGAGCAGCAGCGTGGCGGCGAACAACGCGCCGAAGGTGCCGAGCACGTTCTCCGAGCTGTTGCTGACCGGATCGAGCACGGCGGCGCCGGAGAGGCCGATCTGCATGCCCATCAGGTCACCGGCGACGTTCGCCGCGCCCACGAGAAACGCCGCGCCGAGGCCGAGCGCGAGGCCCACCAGCAGCTCGCTGACGAACGTCTCCGGCGTGATGCGCGGCACGGTCGTCGTATGCGCCAGCGCCACCGGCTGGAGCAGCGCGGTGAGCAGGATCGTGATCGCCGTCTTGATCGACGCCGGCACCGTCTTCGCGGAGAAGACCGGAGCGGCGACGACCAGCCCCCCGACGCGCATGCCGAGCAGCACGAGCGTCTGGGGAGAACCGGCGGCGAAGAGATCGATCGGCACGGGAGCGGGACGAGGGAAGCGGGACGAGGGAAGCGGGACGCGGGAACGGCGCGACGGCTAGGAGATCAGGGACGGCAGGCTGCGGAACAGCTCCGTCGTGTAGCGCACGAGGAGCTGCAGTACCCAGGGGAGCGCGAGGAGGAACACCGCGCTCACGCCGATGAGCTTTGGCACGAAGGCGAGCGTCTGCTCCTGGATCTGCGTGACCGCCTGGAGCACGCTCACGGTGAGACCGACGAGCAGGGCGACGATGAGCATGGGCCCGGAGACGAGCAGGGCCAGCATGATGGCGTTGCGCGCGAGGTCGACGACGAGAGCATGAGACATGTGACGGCGAGTGAGGCGTGAGTCGGGCGGCGAACGGCTGGACGAACCGGGAACGAGGAGCGGTCAGCGGGGAACGGACGACACGCGGGTATTCATCAGTGGAAGCTTGTGATCAAACTCTGAACGATCAGGGACCAGCCGTCGACGAGCACGAACAACAGCAGCTTGAACGGCAGCGAGATCATCGCCGGCGGGAGCATGAACATGCCCATGCTCATCAACACCGACGACACGGCGACGTCGATCACGATGAAGGGCAGGAAGAGCGCGAACCCGATCTGAAACGCGGTCCGCAGCTCGCTGATCACGAAGGCCGAGGTGATGGTGATGAGCGGGACCTCGTCGACCGTCGCCGGCCGCTGGCCGCCGCTCATCCGCACGAAGGTGTCGATGTCCTGCCGGCGCGTCTGCCGGAGCATGAACGCCCGGAAGGGCTTGGCGCCCTCCTGGAGCATCGTCGCCTGGTCCATCCGGCCGTCCATCCACGGCGTGATCGCCGTGCGGTTCACCTCGTTGAGCGTCGGCGCCATCACGAAGCCGGTGAGGAGGAGCGCGAGGCCGGCCACGAGCTGCGTGGGCGGCGCGCTCTGGGCGCCGATCGCCTGCCGGAGAAAGTTCAGAACAATGAGTATTCTGGTAAAACCCGTCATCATCAACAGGAGCATGGGGAGCAGCGTCAGCAGCCCCATCATCACCACGATCCCGACCGTGCCGCTCAGATGCAGCCCGTCGGTGCCGCCGAGGCGAACGTCCATCGCCGGCAGCGGCGAGCCGGGAAGCTTGGCCGCGCCGGCCGCCTTGCTGATCATCGCCGCGGCGTCTCCCGAGGCCTGCGCGACGGCGCTCGTCGCGGCGCGCGGCGGGTTGGCTCGCTGCGCCGACGCGGCGCGCGCCGATCCGGCGAGACCGATCGCCAGCGCCAGCGCCAGCCCCGCGGTCTTGATCGCGCCGCGCAGCGCGCTCGTGAAGTCGAGCGGCGAGCTCGGGCGCGACGAGCCGGAACGGTCGTCCCCGCGTCCCGCGTCCCGCTTCCCGCCTGCCCCAACCTCTCCGTCCTCGAGCTCGAACAGACGGCGAATGCCGCCGTCGCCGACCGAGACGGCCACGAATCGCTCGCCGACGCGGATCACCGCGATGCCCTGCTTCGGGCCGAGCGCGAGACGCTGGATGACTTCCATCCGCACCCGCCCTCCCGGCGACGACGCCGGCGCGAACCGGCGCAGCAGCTTGAGCGCGATGCCGAGCAGCGCCAGGACGAACCCCAGCGTCAGCAGCACGCCCGCGATGGAGCCAAACGTCACGCCGTCCCCTCGGGAGCGATGTTCGAGATGATGCGCGTGATGCGGACGCCGAAATGCTCGCCGAGCACCACGACCTCGCCTTCGGCGAAACGCCGGTCGGCGACGTAGAGGTCGATGGGCTCACCCGCGAGCCGCTCGAGCTGCACCACCGACCCGCGGCCCAGGCGCAGGATGTCCTGCACCGTCATGCGGGTGCGCCCCAGCTCGATCGAGAGCGGAAGGGTGAGGTCCATGAGCATCGCGAGCGGCACTTCCGCCGTGGCGGCCACCCCGGCGCCGAGCTCGGCGAGGTCGGGGGCGCGCTGCGACTGGCCCGCGCCGCCCGTGAGCGCGTCGATGTCTGACTGGTTCATGAGTTGTCGTCCATGGAAGACGGGAGAGGCTCGACGCTCAGGGGCTCGAGCACGCGAACGGCGAGCTTGCGTCCCACGCGGCCGGCGGCGCTCTTGAAGCGCGGCTGGTTGCCGACGAGGAGGTTCACCTTGGAGTCGACCGGAATGCCCGTCGACAGCATGCTGCCGGCGGTGAGACCGGCGATCTCGCGCATCGACAGGCGGAAGTCGGGCAATCGCGCCGACACCTCGACGCGCGTCTGGCGCAGCGCGCCTTCGGTGATCACGCGCTGGCCCGGCGGCTCGCGCCGCGGCGTGTGCGCCGTGGCCTTGCTGCTGCCCATGACGAAGAACTTCTCGAGCACCGACAGCGGCAGGCACACCGAGACGAGGCTCGTCGTGCCGGCGAAGCTGGCGTCGATGTTGGTGACGAGCACCGGCGCTTCGCGCGCCGCCGCCTGAATGATCTCGGGAATGGACTCGAAGCCGGAGAGTCCGAGCTCCAGCTCGACGTGATCCTCCCAGATCTCCTGCACGAGCGCCATCACGCGCTCGGCGACCACGCGGACCGCGAGTCGCTCGATGGGCGTCAGCGCCCGGTCGAGGATCGTCGCGTCCGAGCCGCCGCCGAACAGGCGGTCGACGAGGAAGTACGCCAGCTCGCGGCCGATGTCGATCACGCCCTGCTCACCCACCGCCGCGTCGCCCGCGCGATCCTTGATGTCGAGAATGAAGGAATTGCAGCTCGCCGGGAGCGACAGCACGTACTCGCCGAACGAGATCTGCTCCACGCTCTGCAGCCGCAGGTCCACGACGCCGCGAACGCGGCCCATCAACCATCCTTCGAACGACTTCACCAGCCGGCCGTACATCGCCTCGAGCGTGCGGAGTCGTTCCTTGGACACGCGGTGCGGGCGGCGGAAATCGTAGACCTGCACGTCGGGGGCCGCGCGCTGCGCGACCGAACGCTCGGGCAACACGCCCTGCATCATCCGATCGATGTCGACCTGGGAGAGCTGCTCCGAGGTCCGAGGAGTCCGTGGCGCGGTCATTGGATCACGAACTGCGGAAAGAAGACCTTGAGGACCGAGCCCTTCGGAAAGAGCGGGGTCACGGCGTCGAGCACTTCCTTCTTGATGACGTCGCGATCGGCCGTCGCGGTCAGCTCTTCCACCGTCTTGCGGCCGAGGAGACTGAGCACCCGATCACGGATCTCGGCTTCGTGGTCCTTCATGAGCTGTTCGGTCGCGCCGTCCTTCAGCTCGAACGTCGCGGTCACCATCAGAAAGCGCGTGCCGCCGCTCCCCGCGGGATTGAGCACGATGTTCTCGAGGGCATGCGTCACGAACGACTTCGGCTCCGCGACCTTCGACGCCGGGTGCGAGAGCTTGCGCTTGGCGAGGAGAGGGCCGACGCCGAAGACACCGGCGACGGAGCCGGCGAGCACGCCGGCCGCGGCGAGGAGCAGGACGGCCTTGCCCCCGCCCGATTTGGCGGGTGCGGCGTCGTCTGCGGATGCCTGTTCGATCGCTTCGGTCGCCATGGGGGAGAGGCGAGGGATTGGGAATCGGGAGGACCTCGAACGACCCCCGAAAAAGCAGGGCTTGTGCCCGCTTCCCTGGCTCCGACGCGCGCGACCGGTGGTGGCACTAACTCGATGTGCATTATTGCTTTACACATCGCTCGGCGGGGCGGCTCTGGCCTCGGCAAAAACGTCCCGATCATGCCGGGCGGCAGGTTTTTCCGCGCTGGGCTGGGCCATTCTTGCCGGGAACAGAAAACGGCGGCGAGCGTCTCTGGGTACGCTCTACCGCCGCTTTCATCCGGGAGTCCTGCTCCACACCGGTTTGGTGCTGCGCCTGCGCCTGCCGACTGCGACTGCGATCCTGCGTACTACGAACTACGACTGCGATACATCAACCTACTATGCAACCTGCTTGCCACTACTGCTTGAGGTTCACCAGGTCCTGCATCAACTGGTCGGTCGTCGAGATCACGCGTCCGTTCGCCTGAAAGCCGCGCTGGGCGATGATCATGTCGGTGAACTCCTGCGCCAGGTCCACGTTCGACATCTCGAGCGCGCCGGAGGCGATGCTCGACACCGATCCCTCGCCGGCGTAGCCGAGGATCGCGGTGCCCGAGTTGGCCGTCGTCTGGTACGCGTTGTCGCCCACCCGGTTCAGACCTTCAGGATTGTTGAAGTCGGCGAGCTGGAGCTGCCCGAGGACCTGCGTGATGCCGTTGGTGAAGCCGCCGACGATGGTCCCCGTCGAGTCGATGGTGAAGCTCTGGAGCGTGCCGTTCGTGTAGCCGTCCTGATCGCGCATCACCGCGGTGGACGAGCCGGCGAACTGCGACAGGCCGTTCATCCCGGTGCCGAGGTCGAGCTTGATCGTGACGTCGCTCGCGCCGCTGTTCGGCGTGAAGCTCACGACGGGCGCGGCGAAGCCATTCGACGTGTCGACCGACCCGTCGGCCTGGAACGTGATGGGATGCGTGCCGGCGACTTCGGTGATGCCGGCGTTGGAGATGTCCATGTTGGTGGGGTCGAACTTCCAGTCCCAGGTGTTCGCGCCGGTCTTCCACATCACCATCTTGAGCTCGTGCTTGGTGCCGAGCGAATCGTACGCGGTGATGGACATGTCCTTGAACGAGTTCGCGTTCTGCGGCAGCGCGCGCTGCGCGGGATCGAGCGCGTCGAGCGTCGCGGCGGTGCCTTTGTCGAACGCGCCCGCCGAGGCATCCACGTTGCCGGACACGCTCACCGTGGTCGTGGCGTTGGCCGGCGCGGTCTGCATCACCGGAATCTTCAGGTCGCCCACGGAGTCGTTCAGCTTCCCGTTCGTGGCCATGCGCCCCTGCACCGCGAAGCCGTCGTTGCCCGAGACGAGCGTGCCGGTCGCGTCGATCTGAAAGTTGCCGGCGCGGGTGTAGAACGATTCCGCCCCCTTCTTGAGCACGAAGAACGAGTTGCCCTGGATCGCGAGGTCGGTGTTGCGTCCGGTCGTCTCCAGGTTGCCCTGGGTGAACAGCGTGTCGATCGTGCCGATCTGCGAGCCGAGGCCCACCTCCATCGGGTTGGTGCCGCCCATGCCTTCCACCGGCCGGCTCGCGCTCTCCACGAGCTGCGCGAACCCTTCCTTGAACGTGACGCGACCGGACTTGAACGCCACGGTGTTCACGTTCGAGACGTTGTTGCCGATGACGTCCATCCGGGTCTGCTGGTTGCGAAGGCCGGAGACGGCTGCCGAAAGCGATCGAAGCATTAGAACTCCTTGAAGAGAAGTCGGGGAGAGGGGAAGCGGGCACGGTCGCCCGCGGGGTGTCAGTCGATGATCTGGACGACGTTCGCGTAGGGCACGGACAATCCGCCCAGGTCGAGCATGATGCCATTCTGCCCCGAGCTGATGCCCGAGACCCTGCCGGTGGTGTAGGTCTGCACGTTCACGGCCGCGCCGCTGCCGTCCTGCACGTCGATCGAATAGGTGTAGGTGCCGGCCGGCAGCCCCTTCGTCGCGTCGCCGACGTCGAACGTCTGCTTGCCGGCGCTCACCGCGCCGAACGATTCGGTGCCCACCTCGGCGCCGGCCGAGTTGTAGATGTGCACCGTGCCCGACGCGCCGGCGCTGGCCACGTTCGCCGTGACGGTCGTCTGGCCGTTGGCCCCGCCGATCTGCACCTGGTTGCCCGAGGCGATCACCGTGTGGCCAATGGTGTTGATCGCCGCGCCGGCCTGCACCGCGCCGAGGAGCGATCCCGCCGACGACTGCTGGCCGGCGAGCGTGCTGTTGATCTGCTGGAGCTGCTCGAGGCTCGAGAACTGCGCGAGCTCCGACGCCATCTGGTCGCCCTGCATGGGGTTCATCGGATCCTGATTCTGGAGCTGCGCGATGAGCAGCTTGAGAAACTGATCCTTGCCCATCGCGCCGCCGGGGATCGCCGGCTGCGCGCTGGCCCCGTTGACGGCGGCATCGGTGCCGGTGCCGGTCGTGGACGTTGTCGCGGTGATCACTGTCGCCGTCCTCCGCGCTCATCGCGCTGTTGGTCGCGGCGGTCGTCCTGCGACCGCTGCCGCTCCTGCTGCTGCCAGGGCTGGCCGCGCTCGGAGCGTGAATTGGTGCTCGTGTCCGACGATGACTGGGAACCGGTCGTCGGCGCGGCGGTGTTCGAGCCGGCCACCGCGCGGACGCGCAGCGCCTCGAGCTCGATCCCGTCGCGGCTCAGCGCCCTCGCCAGCTCGTCGGACCGCGAGGTCATCGACTGGGCGGCGCGCGCGTCGGCGGCGTCGATCGTGGCGCTGACCGACGATCCGCGCATCGCCACCTGAATCCGGTCGGTCGCGCCGTTCCCGGCGTCCACCGACATCGTGATCTGCGAGAGCGGCCGCGCCGGGGCGTCCTCGAACGCGGCGATGAGTCTGGCCGCGCGCTCCGCCGTCGACGTCGCCCCGCTCGCCGTCACTTCGTGCGCCGCCGTGTGCGTCGCCGGCGCGTCGCGCAACGCGACCGCGGCCGCGAGCGCGCCGTAGCCGCCGCCATGCTCGTCGCGCGATCCGCTCTCGCGATCGCTGGAATCGCCGGCGAAGCGACGCGACGCGCTCTGCGCGTCGTTCGCGGCGGCGTGCGCCGGGGCGGCCGGGCGCTGCGTCTCGGTGGGCGCGGCGGGGCGAATCGTCCGCGGCACGCCGGTCGCGCCGGGAACCGTGGCTCTCGACAGGTCGTTCGGCGCGGCCACGTGCGCCACCGCGGCCACGCGCGCCACCTCCGGCGACCTCGCCACGGCGACCTCGGCCACCTGCGCCACCTGCGCGAGGCGAGCGATGGACACCTGTCCCGGGCCCGTCGCGTCAGCCGGCTCGGCGGGAATCAGCGGTGTCGCACCGGTTGGCCCCGCGGCGGTGCCGGGAAGCTCGAGGTGGCCGGGATCGCGCGCGCCCAGCGTGCGCAACCCTTCCTCGCCGGCGATGCGCTGCAACGCCGCGTACGCGTCGAGTCCCGCCGTGCCGTTGTCGAGCACGAGATCCACGGCGCGACCCTGGGTGTGCTTGGAGTTGTGGGTCCACGTCACCACCGGACCCGGTGTCTGCCGCCCCTGCGCGAACAGCGCGTCCTGGCGTGTCTGACTTCGATAGGTCTCGGCGACCTGCGCGTCGTGCCCGGTCTCGTCGCGGACGCGCGTCATCACGCGCGCCAGCTTGGCTTGCAGCTCGGGATCGAGCGCCGAGACGGACTGCACGACGGTGGTCGCGGACGCGTCGGCCGTCGTCGCGGCTGAATCGGCGGCGTGCGCGCGCGTTCGTTTCGTCTTCGTCGCGCCCGTCTCCTCGTGCTCCTCATGGTCCGGACGATCGAGCTCGGAGGTTCCGTCCCGTGGCTTCTCGGGCGCGGGCGCCTGGCGAGGCGTGTTCACGGCCCCGGCCAACATGCCGGCGAATTCGTCCGGCGCGCGATCGCGGTCGGCGCGCACGTCGTGCGCGTTCGACTGCTCGGTCACCGCGGACGCGGAGCAGCTCGTGGCGGAGATGGTCATTTGCCCTTCCCCTGCATGGCGAGCTTGCTCAGCGTCGCCACGCGTTCGGGGGGCATCTCGGCGAGAATCGCGGCGGCCTGCCGCGGTCCCACGTAGCCGAGAATGATCTGCACGTCGCCATCCGACATGTGACCGAGCACGTTGGCCGCCTGCTTCGCGTCCATCGAGGTGAACACCTTCGCGAGGCGTCGCTCGGAGGCCTGCACGGTGGTGTCGGTCACCGGCGCGGGCACCGCCGGAGTGGCGGCCGCTGCCTCGGCCTTTGCGGGCGGCGCGGGCGTGGCGGCCATCTGCGCCGCCCTCGAAGCCGCGGCCGTATCCGTGGCGGCGGGTTGCACGGCGGCGGTGTCGGCGGGCGCCGGCGTCCGTGCGCCGGAGGCGACCGCGGCGGTGTCCGTGCGCGCCGAGTCGGCGCTCGCGGAATCGGCGGCCGGGGTCGCGGGCGGAGCCTTGGTGGTCATGACCTTGGCGCCTGCCGACGCCGCGGTCGCGACCACGAACGACGCGATGAAGGCGATGACCGGCTTCATGCGCTGGCCATCCCGGTGTCGTTGCCGCCGTCGTCGCGCCGTGTGTAGCGCGAGAGTGCCAGCTCGTCCATCTGTCGCATCTCCTGCGCGTTGTCTTCGGCGCGCCATGTGGCGAAGTGACGGTCGCGCAGCCGGCTCAACACGCGGCGGGCCTGCAACGCCGAGGTGAGGTCGGTGCGGGCCTGGCTCACGAGCTGCTCCGCCATCTCCACCCGCGACTGCGCGTCGATGATGTGATGGTTGAGCTGCTCGATGACGTAGCCGATGGTCTTGAGCTGTCCGATCGTCGGCTCGGTGGAGTGCGCGGATCGCAGCGCCTGCGACCCGCTCTGCCTGATCGACTCCAGGGCCTTCTGGGCCACGCGAGCTTCGTCCGCCGCCGTCTCGGCCTCGGCCAGCTTGGCGGCGATCTGTTTCTCCTCTTGCTCGCGCAGCTCCAGTACCTGCTGGAGTCGGAATTTGAACGCGCTCATGACGACCTCCTCGTCGTGTGATCGATCTGGGCGGCGATCGAGACGAGCGCACGTCTCGACGCGTCGAATGCGGAGCTCTCTTCGGGCAGCTGTTGGAGGAATTCCAGCACCTGCGGGCGGAGCCTGAGGGCCGCGTCGACGTTGCGGTCGCTTCCCTCGTGGTACGCGCCCACGAGGATCAGGTCTTCCTTTTCACGATAGGCCGCTTCGAGCCGCGCGACGGCGTTCGCCGACGCGCGCTGCTCGGACGCGATCACGTGATCGCGCACGCGGCTCTTGCTCTCGAGGATGTCGATGGACGGATAGTGCCCCGCGCCGGCCAGCTTGCGGGTGAGCACGATGTGGCCGTCCAGGATGGACCGGCTCGCGTCGGCGATCGGCTCGTTGAAGTCGTCGCCGTCCACGAGGACGGTGTAGATGCCGGTGATGCTGCCGCGCTCGTCGGTGCCGGCGCGTTCGAGCAGCCGGGGCAGGGAGGCGAACACCGACGGCGGATACCCCTTCGTGGTCGGCGGCTCGCCCACGGCGAGTCCGATCTCGCGCCACGCCATGGCCACGCGCGTGACCGAGTCGACCATCAGCAGCACTTCCTTGCCCTGCTCGCGGAAGTATTCCGCGATGGACGTGGCCACGAGCGCGCCACGCGCGCGCACGAGCGCGGCCTGGTCGCCGGTGGCCACCACGATCACCGACCGGGCCAGCCCTTCGGACCCGAGCGCATTCTCGATGAAGTCGCGCACCTCGCGCCCGCGCTCGCCGAGCAGCGCGATCACGTTCACGTCGGCCTTGGCGCGCCGCGCGATCATGCCGAGCAGCGTGCTCTTGCCCACGCCCGAGCCGGCGAAGATCCCGACGCGCTGGCCCTTTCCCAACGTCAGGAACCCGTCGATGGCGCGGACGCCGGTCTCGAGCGGTTCCGTGATGATCTGCCGATGCAGCGGGTGCGGCGGCTCGGCGGACAGCGGCATGCGCTGCGCGTGATCGATGCGGCCCTTCCCGTCGATGGGATGGCCAAGCCCGTTGAGGACCCGGCCGAGCAGGCCCGGACCGACGTCCGCGCCGAAGGTGCGGCCGAGGGGGGTCACGCTCGATCCGGGATGCAACCCATCGATGTCGCCGAGCGGCATCAGGAGCACCCCGCGCTCGTGGAAGCCCACGACTTCGGCGAGCACCGACTTCTCCTCGGAGAGGCTGGTGACGCGGCAGAGCTCGGACAGACCGACGTCGAGACCCACGGCCTCGATGACGAGTCCGACCACGCGCGTCACGCGCCCGAGGCGGTAGAAACGCGGCAGATCGCCGATGCGCGACGCGAGGCGGCTACGAAGCATCGATCTGTGCCATGCGGCGGTAGGCGCGCTCGAGCGCGGCGTCCACGCGGCCGTCAACGATGCGGTCGCGTCCTTCCACGAGACAGCCACCGCGCGCGATGCGCGGGTCGGCCAGCCAACTGGCGTCGCGATTTCCGGTGATGGAGCCCGTCTCGGCCGTCGCGCCGTTCATGGTGAGCACGGAGAGGTCGAGCGGGTTCACGCGGATGCGAACGCTCTGATCGATCGGAAACTCGGTGAGCGCGCGGCGAACGAGGTTCGCCACGAGCTCGCGGTCGAGACTCACTTCGCGCGCCACGATCTGCCGCGCGACCACCACGGCGAGCGCCGCGATGTTCTCCTCGAGCACCGCCGGCGCGAGCGTCGCCGCCTCGGCGAGCTCGCCGGCCACGGTGTGAAGCGACGCGACCGCGTCGTTCACCGACGCCTGCGCCGCGGCGCGGGCCTTGGCTTCGCCGTCGGCCAGTCCGCGCGCGTAGCCCTCGTCGATCAGCCGCGCGCGCTCCTCGGCGCTGGCTTGCGAGGGCAGCGGCGCGCCGCGACGCGCCGGCGCGTCGGGCGCGCCCAGCTCGTCGAGCGCCCACGCGCCGGCCGGCGTGACCTTCGACGCCGGCGTCGCGCGCACGGATGCCTGTCCCGTCGCCCTATACGACGAGGTCATCGTTTCCGCCTCCGACCACGATCTCGCCCGCGTCCTCGAGCTTGCGGATCATCGCGACGATGGCCGTCTGCGCGGACTCGATGTCGCGCTTCCGCGACGGTCCGAGCATCTCCATCTCTTCCTTGAGGGCGGCGGATGCGCGCTGCGACATGCCGCCCATGATCTTGTTCTTGACCTCGTTGCTCGCCGACTTGAGCGCGAGGGCGAGCTCCTTGACGTCGATCTCGCGCAGCAGCCGCTGGAGCGACCGGTCGTCGAGACTGACGATGTCCTCGAAGACGAACATGAGATTGCGGATCTGCTCGCAGAGGCCCGGATCGCGCTCCTCCACGCCGCGCATGATCGCCTTCTCGAGCGACGGCGCGACGAGGTTGAGCACTTCCGCCACCACCGCCGGCCCGCCGGAGGTCGTGAGGCCCTGCGCCGGCGCCAGGTCGGTCTCGGTGAGAATGGACCGTTCGATGAGCACCAGCATGTCGGGCGACACCTTCTCCATGCGCGCCATGCGGAGCACCACTTCGGCGCCGAACGACGGATCGAGCTCCTTGAGCACGCCCGCCGTGTGTTGCGGCTCCAGGTGGGCGAGAATGAGCGCCACCGTCTGCGGGTGCTCGCCGCGCAGCATGTTGCCGAGCTGCTGCGGGTCCGCGTTGCGGAGCCGATGCAGTCCGGCGGTTTCGGAGATCTGCGCCTGAATGCGCTTGAGGATGTTGACGGCCTTCGGCGAGCCGAACGCCCGCTCCAGCACTTCGCGGGCGAACTCCATACCGCCGGCGGCGATCGAGTCGGCCGCGAGCATCACCTCGAGCCACTCGGCGAGCACCGCCTCGGTGGCCTCGTTGCTCACCCGGTCCATGCGGGCGATCTCGTACGAGATCTGCTCCACTTCCTCCTGGGCGAGCTTCTGCGTCACGAGCGCCGCGGACTCCGACCCGAGCACCATGCAGAGGATCGCCACCTTCTGGGTGCCGGTCAGCTGCTCGAGCTGGTGCGAGCGCGCGAGGGTGATGGCCACGGCTTACGCCTCCTTCAACCAGGCGCGAACGACGCGCGCGGCGACGTCGGGCTGCTGCTCGATCGTCGAGTAGACCTTGTCGCGCATCGTGTTGGTGGGCATGACCACCGGAACGAGCGGCGAGGCGGAGAGCTGTTGGTGCGACGAGCCGCCGTCCGATCGCGGCAACGACATGACTGAGGCGGTCGCCGGCGCGCCGCCGGAGGACTTGAGGGACTTCAGGCTGAGCATCGCGACGACGAGGATCAGCGCCAGTCCGACGATGCCGAGCAGGGGCCGCTGCGCGGTCTGCACGACGTTCACGATGTCCGTCTTCGGGGCTTCGGGGGGCGCGATCACCGCGGGCGCGAACGGCACGCTCACGACGGAGACGATGTCGCCGCGCGTGCTGTCGTAGCCGACGGCGCTGCGCACCAGCGTCTCGATCTGCGCGAGCTCGGCGGCGGTGCGCGGCGTCGGTTTCGCCTTGCTGCCGGCCGGCGGCGCGTTGTCCGCGACGAGCACGGCGACGCTGAGCCGCTTGAGCGTGCCCGGCGCCGACACGTAGTTCTCCATGCTGCGCGTGTTCTCGTACGTCGTGGCCGTGTTGTTCTGTGCCGCGCCGCCCTGCGCGCCCGGCGTGATCACGGCTTTGTTCTCGGACGCGACGACCTGCTTGTCGGGATCGACGCTCGCCGTGGTCCGCTGGAGCTGATCGAAGCTCATCGACGCCGACACCTGCACGCGGAAGTTGTTCGCGCCAACGATGTCGCTCACGATGCGCTCGGCCTTCTCGCGCGTGTAATCCTCGATGTCGCGCTGGATCTGCAACTGGCGGCTCGACATGCCGGCGGCGGTCGCCTCGACGGCCTCGGACAGCATTCGGCCGTCGTTGTTCACGATGGTCACGTGCTCGCTCGTCAGGCCTTCGACGCTCGACGCGACGAGGTGGGCGATCCCCTGGACCACGTCCGGGTCCGGGTCGCCGCGCAGCTTCAGCACCACGCTCGCTTCGGTGGGGCGGTCCTGCGCCGCGAACCCGTCCGTCTCGTGCAGCACCAGGTGCACCTGCGCGGACTCGATGCCGCGCATCTTGCCGATGGTGCGCTCCAGCTCCCCCTCGAGGGCCCGGCGGTAGTTGATGCGCTGCGTGAAATCGGTCATGCCCCACGACGGCTGGTCGAACAGCTCGAGGCCTGGCCGGCCGGTACTGGGCATGCCGCCCTTGGCGAGCGCGACGCGCGCCTTCGCGAGGTCGTTCTGGCCCACCATGATGTCGGTGCCGTTGGGGCCGAGCTTGTACTTCACGCCGGCCTGATCGAGCTTGTCGGTCACCTGCGAAACGTTCTCGAGCGGCACGCCGACGAGCGCCGGCACCCACGTGGGCGCCGCGGCCCACTGCGCCACGGCGAAGATGAGCCCGGCCGCGGCGGCGCCGACGACGAGAATCGTCAGGCGTCTGGTGCCGCCGAATCGTTCGAGAAGGGGAGCGATGGGGTCGGACATCGGGGGGGAAGAGGGAAGCGGGAAGCGGGAAGAGGGGTGACGACGCGGACGCTCAGGTCATCGAGACGACGGTGCGATACGCGTCCATCAGCTTGTTCCGCAGCTCGACGAGCATCTCGAGCGAGATCGATGCTTCTTCGGCCGCGGCCATCACCTGGTGGAGCTCCACCGGCTCGCCGTTGACGAACCGCTGGATGTAGTTCTGCGCGTTGTCCTGCGACGTCGAGACCTCGCCGAGCGCGCGCTTGAGCGTGTCGCTGAACGACGGTCCGTCGGACGCGCCCGGTTGCAGGCGCGCCCACGCGCCCTCGCCGGCGATGTCGAGGCCGATGCGACGCGGGCCGATGCCGCCGCCCGGTCCGCCGAACCCACCGATCGGGGCGGTCATGTCAGACCTTCACGTCCAGCCGGCCGCCGCGGGCGATCGGCAGTTGCGACGACTTCATTTCCTGCAGCGCGCGGCCGTAGGTGAGCGGCCCCATCGCGCCGGCCTTGGCGAAGAACGCGCGCTCCTCGCCGGAGAGCACGCTCCACAGCGACGGGTCGGTGCCCGGCGGTGGCTCGACGGGAATGGCCTGCGGCGTCTTCGCCGACGACGGCGTCTGGATGGCGGTCGGCGGAACGGATTGCGCGCCCGGCTTCTGCGCCGGCGTCCGCCCGTTGTCGCGCACCGGGAACTGATTCCCCGGCCGCTGAATGTTGGGTCCGCCAATCCCGTATATGCTCATTTAAGTATGCTCGTCAGTCCAAGTTGGGTTCGCCGCGGTCCGCGCGTCGTGCCACGGGTCAGATGTCGATCGCCTTGTGGAGCATGGCCCGCGCGACCTGGAACACCGTCGCGTTGGCCTCGTAGATCCGCCGGGCGTTCATGAGATCCATCAGCTCGTCGGTCATGTTCACGTTCGGCATGCGCACGTAGCCGTTCTTGTCCGCGTCCGGGCTGCCGGGGTTGTAGACCAGCGCACCCTCGGACGTGTCCTCGCCGATCGACGCGACGCGGACACCGCCCACGTCGTTCGTCATCTCGATG
>Ga0316628_100000919_pt1 | contig 19681 bp, 19 predicted proteins | sample OWC_Aug_M2_C1_D5_FD_207648 | JGI IMG/M metagenome (GOLD analysis project Ga0316628, IMG submission 207648) | Wetland soil microbial communities from Old Woman Creek delta, Ohio, United States - OWC_Aug_M2_C1_D5_C | ecosystem: Environmental > Terrestrial > Soil > Wetlands | place: USA: Ohio... | reverse complement strand
CTTCTCCCGCAGCGCGAGATGCGGCGCTGGCGGGACGTCCAGCTCGTTCTGCGCGGATTGCGCGGCGTGCGCGAGGTCGAGCTCGCGATCTTCCACGACCCGGCCGGCCTACGCCTCCGCGTGGTCCCGGGCACGGCGCCGGATTGACACTCCCGGCGCCAGCCGATAGCCTTTGGGCGCCGGACAGGGAGGGCTTGCCATGCGGATTCGGCTGGATCAGGTACGCGACGAGCCCTTTGTCTGGCAGGAAACCTGCGAAGTTCCGCTCGCGGCTCTGGACCGGCCCGAGCTGGTCCGCCTGGGGCCGGTCACCTGGCGCGGCCAGGTGGTGTACGCCGACCCCGGTTTCTATCTCAAGGCGCGGTTGTCCTACGAGCAGACGCTCGCCTGCAACCGCTGCCTGAAACCGACCACGGAGGCGGTGGCGACGGACGTGCAGCTGATGGTTTTCGTCGAGGGACCGCAGCCGGTCGCTGGCGAGCACGAGCTGCATGAGCGCGACCTCGGAGTGCTGCACGTCGCGGGCGAGGAGCTGGATACGGAGCCGTTGCTGTACGAGCAGCTGCAGCTCAACATACCGATGAAGCCGCTCTGCCGGTCGGACTGCGCCGGGCTGTGCCCGGAGTGCGGCGCCGACCTGAACCTCGGCCCGTGCGGCTGCGAGCAGAAGCGGTCCGACCCGCGCTGGGCGGCGCTCGGGGCGCTGCGCGAGCGGATGGACGACAAGTGAAGGGAATCGACGATGCCGAACCCAAAGCGACGTCATAGCAAGGCCCGCCGCGACAAGCGGCGCGCCCACGATGCACTCGCCACGCCCGCGACCTCCGTGTGCCCGAACTGCGGGGAAGCGAAGCTGCCGCATCGCGCCTGCTCGCACTGCGGCTACTATCGCGGTCGCGAGGTCGTGCAGGCGAAAGAGAACGTCTAGCGTGCGCCGCTGGCGGCCGCGCGGCCGCCTGAATCGGTAACCCCTCCCGCCGAGCGAGGACGCAGATGCTGATCGCGGTCGACGCGATGGGCGGCGACTACGCGCCGCGCGCTGTCGTCGAAGGCGCCTTCCAGGCCGCCGTCGAGGACGGAGCCCGCTTGCTGCTGGTGGGCGATCAGGCCCGGGTCCAGCCCGAGCTCGACCGGCTGGGCGACCACCGCGGCCGCATCGAGGTCGTGCACGCCGACGAGGTGGTCGGCATGGACGAACCGCCGATCACCCCGATCCGCAAGAAGCGCCGTTCCTCGATCCGCATCTGCGCCGAGCTGGTGCGCGAGGGGCGGGCGCAGGCGATGGTCTCGGCCGGCAACACCGGGGCGGTGATGATCGCCGCCAAGATGGTGATCGGCACGATCCCCGGCGTCGACCGGCCGGCGCTCGCCGCGGTGTTTCCGAACCGCAGCGGGCGCACGGTGGTGCTCGACGTCGGCGCCAACGTCGACAGCAAGCCGGAGCACCTGCGTCAGTTCGCGGTGATGGGGCACTTCTACGCCCAGGAGGTGCTCGGCACGCCGGCGCCGCGCATCGGCCTGCTGTCGATCGGCGAGGAGGACGTCAAGGGCAGCGGCCTGACCCGCGAGACCTTCCGCGTACTGCAGACGACCGGGCTCAACTTCGTCGGCAATTGCGAGGGTCGCGACTTCTTCAACGGCAACGTCGACGTCGTGGTGTGCGACGGGTTCGTCGGCAACGTGGTGCTCAAGGCGGCGGAGTCGATGGCCGGGCTGTTCGGCAAGATGCTGCGCGACGAGCTGCAGCGCAGCGCGCGCACCAAGCTCGGGTACCTGCTGGCCAAGCCGGCGTTCGACGAGTTCAGGCGCCGCCTCGACTACGCCGAGTACGGCGCCGCGCCGCTACTCGGCGTCGAGGGCGGCTGCTTCATCGGCCACGGCCGGTCGAGCCCGAAAGCGATCAAGAACTCGGTGCGGCGCGCGGTGGAGTTCTGCGCCGCCGATCTCCACAACAAGATTCGCGCCAAGGTCGCCGAGCTGCACGCCGAGGAACAGCGGGTCGTCCAGGACCCCGCCACCTCGGCGTAGCGAGCGCGCGGCCGGCGTTGAACGAGGGCTAGCCCGATGTCCGCAAGCGTCGCATTCGTGTTCCCGGGCCAGGGCTCGCAGAAGGCCGGCATGGGCAAGGCCTGGGCCGCGGCGCATCCGGCGGCGGCCAAGGCCTTCGCCGAGGCCGACGCGGCGCTCGGCGAGCCGCTCTCCCGCCTGTGCTTCGAGGGTCCGGAAGCGGACCTGCAGCTCACCCGCAACACCCAGCCGGCGATCCTCGCGGTGTCGGTCGCCATCCATCGCGCGATCGCCGGCGAGGGCATCGCGCCGGTGGCGGTGGCCGGCCATAGCCTGGGCGAGTACTCGGCGCACGTCGCCGTCGGCAGCCTCGCCTTCGCCGACGCCCTGCGCCTGGTGCGCCGGCGCGGCGAGCTGATGCAGGCCGCGGTGCCGGTGGGCGAGGGCGCCATGGCGGCGATCCTCGGTCTCGCCCCGGCGACGGTGCGCGAGGTGGCGGCGGCGGCGAGCGACGCGGCGGAGGTCTGCGCGGTCGCCAACTACAACTCTCCGGAGCAGACCGTGATCGCCGGACACCGCGCCGCCGTCGAGCGCGCCATGGCGCTCGCCAAGCAACGCGGCGCCAAACGGGCTCTGGCACTGCCGGTGTCGGCGCCGTTCCACTCGCCGCTGATGCGGGCGGCCCGCGAGGGGCTGGAGCCGCTGCTGCGGGCCACCGTCTTTCGCGAGCCGGAGGTGCCGGTGGTGTGCAACGTCGACGCCGCCGCGGTGGAGTCCGGCGCCGCCGCCTGCGACGCCCTGGTGCGCCAGGTCGACGGCCCGGTGCGCTGGGTGGAATCGGTGGAGCGCATGGCGGCGAGCGGCGTCACGACCTTCGTCGAGATCGGGCCGGGCGCGGTGCTGTGCGGCCTGATCAAGCGCATCGTGCCCGGCGCCCAGGCCTTCAGCCTGGCCGAGCCGGCGGCGCTCGCCGAGCTGCGGGCCCTGCGCACGGTCTGAGCGAGGAGGAGGAGATCATGTTCCGACTGACCGGAAAGACGGCGCTCGTCACCGGCGCTTCGCAGGGGATCGGCGCCGCCGTGGCGCGCACCCTGGCGGCGCGCGGCGCGCGCGTGGTCGTGGCGGCGCGCAGCGCCGACAAGCTCGCGGCGCTGGCCGGCGAGATCGCCGCGGCGGGCGGCGCGGCGCACGTGCTGGAGCTCGACCTCGCGGCCTCGGCGGCCATCGCCGAGCGGCTGAAGACGTTGCCCGCCGAGTGGTCGGCGATCGACATCCTGGTGAACAACGCCGGCATCACCGCCGACAACCTGCTGCTGCGCATGAGCCTGGAGCAGTGGGAGGAGGTGCTGCGCACCAACCTGACCGGCACCTTCGTCGTCACCCGCGAGTTCGCCAAGGGCATGCTGCGCCGCCGCGCCGGGCGGATCATCTCGGTGTCCTCGGTGGTCGGCCTGATGGGCAACGCCGGGCAGGCGAACTACGCTGCCGCCAAGGCCGGCCTGATCGGGTTCTCGAAATCGCTCGCCCGCGAGCTCGGCAGCCGCGGCATCACGGTGAACGTGGTCGCCCCGGGCTACGTCGAGACCGCGATGACCGCGGCGCTCCCGGCGGAGGTGCGCGAGGGCCTTTCCCGGCAGATCCCGCTCGAGCGCCTGGGCAAGGTCGAGGACATCGCCGCGGCGGTCCTCTACCTGGCGAGCGAGGAGGCCGGCTACGTGACCGGCCACGTGCTCAACGTGTCGGGCGGGCTGTACATCTAGGGGCTGCTTCGTTGGACTCGCCCCGCCGGAGTGTGTTAGAAACCCAGGGTTCGGAGTCGCAGAATCCATATCCCCAAGGAGGGCATCGAGCATGTCGGTTGCGGAGAAGGTCAAGAGCATCATCGTGGAGCAGCTCGGCGTCGAGGCCGACGAGGTGACGCCGGAGGCCAGCTTCACCGACGATCTGGGCGCCGACTCGCTGGACATCGTCGAGCTGGTCATGGCGTTCGAGGAGGAGTTCGGGATCGAGATCCCGGACGAGGACGCCGAGAAGATCGGCCGCGTCAAGGAAGCGATCGACTACATCGAACAGCACGCCGGGTCGAAGAACTGAGCCCGGCGGTTTTCCCCGCCTGAACGGATCGAGATGCACAGCGAACGTCGACGCGTCGTCGTCACGGGAGTCGGGCTGGTGTCCCCGCTCGGGGTCGGCACCGCCGAGACCTGGCAGGGCCTCCTCGCCGGCAAGAGCGGGGTCGGCCCGCTGACGCGCTTCGACTGCTCGGCCTATCCGACCCGGATCGCGGGCGAGGTCAAGGGCTTCGATCCGACCGACTTCGTGGAGAAGAAGGAGGTCAAGAAGTCCGACACCTTCATCCACTACGCCCTGGCGGCGGCGAGGTTCGCGATCGAGGACTCCGGCCTGCGCATCGCCGAGGACAACGCCGACCGGGTCGGGGTCGTCGTCGGCTCGGGGATCGGCGGCCTGCCGTTGATCGAGCGCATGCACACGACCCTGGTGGAGAAGGGCCCGGATCGGGTGTCGCCGTTCTTCATTCCCGGGCTGATCGTCAATCTCGCCGGTGGCCAGATCTCGATCCGCTACGGAGCGCGCGGCCCCAACAGCGCCCCCTGCACCGCCTGCACCACCGGGCTGCACGCGGTGGGAGACGCCTTCCGGCTGATCCAGCATGGCTACGCCGACGCCATGATCGCCGGCGGCACCGAGAGCGTGGTGACGCCGCTGGCGGTGGCGGGCTTCGCGGCGATGGGCGCCCTGTCGCAGCGCAACGCCGACCCGGAGCATGCTTCCCGGCCCTGGGACCGCGATCGCGACGGCTTCGTCCTCGCCGAGGGCGCCGGGATCCTGGTGCTCGAGGAGCTCGAGGGCGCCCGGCGACGCGGCGCGCCGATCTACTGCGAGATCGTGGGGTACGGCATGTCGGCCGACGCATACCACATCTCGGCGCCCCACCCGGAGGGCATCGGTGCCTCCTCGGTGATGCGCAAGGTGCTCGCCGACGCCGATCTCGCCCCCCAGAGCGTCGACTACATCAACGCCCACGGGACCTCGACGTCGCTCGGCGACGTGGCCGAGGTGAAGGCGATCCACGACGTCTTCGGCGAGCACGCCTACGAGCTGGCGGTGTCGTCGACCAAGTCGTCGACCGGTCACCTGCTCGGCGCGGCGGGCGGGCTCGAGTCGGGCATCCTGGCGCTGGCGATCCGCGACCAGATCCTGCCGCCGACGATCAACCTGGAGAATCCGGGCGAGGGGTGCGACCTCGACTTCGTACCCAACCAGGCGCGGCCGGCCCGGCTCGAGGTGGGGCTGACGAACTCCTTCGGGTTCGGCGGCACGAACGGCGCTCTCCTGATGCGCCGTTGGTCGGAATGACCGCGGGTCAGTAATACTCTTCCGAGCCAGCAGGACAACGAGGCGGTAGACCCAGCGGGGCGCGCTCCCGCGGCGTAACTTTTTCTGCGCCGGGCCGTAAAGCTCTCCAGAAGGAGACCTCCATGCGGCGAAACACCCGGATCCTGACTCTTTTGACCGTGACGGCGGCCCTGGCGGCGATCCTGCTGCCGGCGGCGGCGGCCGGGGCGGATACCTACTCAAGGACCTACCGGCAGAGCCTCAACCTGTCGGGGAGCGAGACCCTGCGGCTGGCCAACCTGGCGGGTGCGGTCGAGCTGGTCCAGGGCAAGGCCGGCGCGGTGGTGATCGAGGCGACGATTCACGGCGACCTCGGTGACGCGGCGACCACCCGTCGGGTGGTGGACGGCATGAGCTGGGTGGAGAGCCGGGACCGCAAGGGCCGCCCGGAGATGGCGCTGTCCTTTCCGGTCGAGGACTACCGCAGCTTCGCCTATCCGACGCGCGGCGGCGGTCATGGGTTCTGGGACGGCAGCCGCAGCGACGTGGAGTTCCGCGGCCACCGGGTGACCGTCTACTCGCGGCCGCGCTCCGACGCTCCGGCCCTGTGGGCCGACCTGCGCATCGAGGTGCCGCCGCAGGGCGCGCTGGTGGTGCGCAACGGAATCGGCGCGGTGAAGGGCGGCAGCCTCGAGGGCGACCTCGGGATCGACACCGCCTCCGGCGACGTCGATCTCACGGCCTTCTCGGGCAAGCTCATGGTCGATACCGGCAGCGGCGACGTCAACCTCGGCGAGGTCAAGGCGGCGATCGGCGTCGACACCGGCTCGGGCAACGTGCGCATCGAGTCCCTGGCCGGCGACGGCAAGGTCGACACCGGCTCCGGCGACATCGAGGTGCGCCAGGTCACCGCGCAGCGCTTCACCGCCGACACCGGCTCCGGCAACGTGCGGCTCGGGCGCGGCAGCGTGGCGCAGCTCGTCGCCGACACGGGCTCGGGCGACATCCGCATCGACGGAGTGGAGATCGAGACCTTCAAGGGCGACACCGGCTCGGGCGACGTGACCCTGAAGAGCTCGCTCGCCAAGGCGCGCGACATCGTGGTCGAGACCGGCAGTGGCTCGGTGCGGTTCCTCGCCGGCGCGGACGCCTCGTTCGACCTCGAGGCCGACCAGGGCAGCGGCGATCTGGACGTCGGCTACAGCGACGCGCTGTACAAGAAGAAGGGTCGCGAGATCTACGGCGCGCGGCGCGGCGATGGCCGCACCCGCATCCGGGTCTCGACCGGCTCCGGGGACTGCGTCATCCGGCCGGAGGCTTGACCCTCAGCGTGACGGTGGGGGAGGCGAAGCGCACTCCGGCAGGCGCCGGAAGGCGATGTGGTCGGCCTCTCCCGTCGACACCTCGAATCCGCTGACGACGTTCGGCGCGTCCTTCTGCCGCGCGAACGCGAATTCGACGGAGAACCAGGGCGAGCTCAGCAAGAAGGAGTCCGGGCCGAGCGGCTCGAGCTCTCCGTTCGGCTGCACCGGGGTGTGCAGCACCAGGCGATCGCCCTCGACCGCCAGGGTGTAGGTCGCCTGCAGCTCCTCGCTGAAATAGCTCCCGGCATAGGCTCGCAGCACGTCGGCCGCGGGCGGCGGCGGCAGCCGCCGGTACTGCGCGGTCTGCTTGCCGTCCTGGAAGAGCTTGACGGTCTGCGGCGCAGCGGCGCCGGCCGGCTCGAAGCGCAGGTGCCAGCCGAGATCGGGGTCGACGCTGCGCAGCTCGTCGGCGCCGACCGGGCGCAGCGCGATCCGCATCGTTCCCACGTAGAGCGCCACGCGGTCGGCCTCGGCCGCGAAACGGAACACCGTCCCGCTCACCGGGTTGCGGTAGCGGCCTGCGAAGCGCCCCAGGGCGGCGGGCGCGAGATCGAAGAAACGCTCCGCAGCCGCGGGCTTGGCCGCCGCGGCGGGGCTCGCCGAGGGCGGCTGCAACCCGAGGACGACGTCGGCGACCTGGCGGGTCAGGGCGCGGCTGTCGACATGGGTGTTGCACAGGCAGACGATCGACACGTTCTCCTGCGGGAAGACCAGGATGTCGCCGACGTGGCCGCTGCCCACCCCGGCGTGCCAGAGGATCGGCTTGCCGCGGTAGACGTCGTGGAAGAGACCGAAGCCGTACTCGATCGGTGTGCCGTCGTCGAGCGCTCCGCGCGAGAGCTCGCGAGCGACGAGCTCTTGCGAGCCGCGGCCGAGCCGGTTGTGGCGCCAGTTGTCGAGCCACTTCAGCAGATCGCCGGTCGTCGTCCAGATGCCACCGCTCCCGGCCAGCGAGGCGGCGGTCTTCATCTGATAGCCGTCGTCGTGATCGCCCAGGTACAGTGCCGCGCCGCGCGGCACCACGACGTCGGCGCGCTCGGTCCACAGGGTGTGCGTCATGCCGAGCGGCGCGAAGATCCGCTCGGCGGCGAAGTCGGGCAGGCTCTTGCCGGTGATTTTCTCGACGATCGACCCGAGCAGCACGTACCCGGCGTTGCTGTAGGAGTGCTTGGTGCCGGGCGGGAAGTTGAGCCCGCGCTGACGGCGCAGCAGGCCGAGGATCTCGCTCCGCTCGAGGCGCTCGGGCGGCACTCCGGCGAGGAAGCGCAGCGCCTGATAGTCGCGCAGGCCGGAGGTGTGGAACAGCAGGTGCCGGATGCGGATCGGCGTCGCCGGCGTCCCGTAGGCCGGGAAGTCGGGGAGGTACTTGCGGATGTCGTCGTCGAGCGAGAGCTTGCCTTCCTCGGCGAGCAGGAGGATCGCCATCGCCGTGAACTGCTTGCTGTTCGAGCCGATCGGGTAGACGACGTCCGGCGCGTTGGGAATCGCGAACTGGAGGTTGGCCATCCCGTAGCCGCGCGCGAAGACCGCCGCGCCGTCACGCGCCACTTGCAGCGCGCAGCCGGGGCCGTCGGGATGGACCTGGCGGGCGAACAGGCGATCGATCGCGGTCTGCGCGGCAGCATCGAGGGCCGGAGCGGCGTCCGCGGCGGATGCGGCGGACACGGCTCGGGGGACGGCAAGCAGCGCAGTCAACAGCGCCACGGCGAGCACTTCACGCATTCCGGCTCCCTTTCTACATGCGTCCGTAGTTCGGACCGCCGCCGCCCTCGGGAGGCACCCAGGTGATGATCTGGTACGGGTCCATGATGTCGCAGGTCTTGCAGTGCACGCAGTTGCTGGCGTTGATCTGCAGGCGTCGGCCGTGCTTGGCGCCGGGATCGTCGACCATCTCGTAGACCGCGGCGGGGCAGAAGCGCTGGCAGGGGTTCTGGAACTCCCGCACGCAGCGGGTCGCGCACAGCTCGAGGTCGGCGACGCGCAGGTGGACCGGCTGGTCCTCCTCGTGCGCGGTCGCCGAGTTGTAGACATCGGCGAGCTTGTCGAACGTCAGGCGGCCGTCGAACGCGACCGGCGGCGGCGCGGCGAGGGCGCGGCCGGCCGTCGAGTCGAGGCGCAGCAGGTGCTCGTGGCCGGCATGTGAGGGCAGGCGATCGCGCAGGCCCCAGCCGCGGCCGCCGGTGATCATCCCGGCCCCCGCCTGGAACATGCCGGCGAGGACGCCGCGGTCGAACGCCTGATGGAAGTTGCGCACCTCCCACAGCTCCTCGCGGATCCAGCTCGACTCGACCTTGCGCGGGTACTCGGCGAGGCGCTCGCGGGTCGCCCCGCCGCCGCGCAGCGCCTCGAAGATCGTCTCCGCGGCCAGCATTCCCGACTTCATCGCCAGGTGGATGCCCTTCAGGCGCTGGCTGTTGAGCAGACCGGCGGAGTCGCCGGTGAGCAGGAACCCGTCGCCGGAGAGCCGGGGCACCGACCACCAGCCGCCCTCGGGGATCGCCTTGGCGCCGTAGAAGAGCATCTTGCCGCCGGCGAGCAGCTCGGCGAGGCGCGGGTGGGTCTTCATGCGCTGGAACTCGGCGTGGGGATCGAGCAGCGGGTTGCGATAGTCGAGGCCGACCACCAGACCGACGATCGCCTGGCGGTCCTTCATGCCGTACACGAACCCGCCGCCGTAGGTGTGCAGGTCGAGCGGCCAGCCCATGGTGTGGATCACCTCGCCGGGCTCGAGGCGCTCCTCGGGCAGCTCCCAGACCTCCTTGATGCCGATCGCGTACACCTGCGGGTTGCGGCCGGTGGTGAGGCCGAGGCGCTGCTCGAGCTGCTTCGCGAGCGTGCCGCGCGGTCCCTCGCCGAGCACCACCACCTGGCTGCGGATGTCGATCCCGGGCTCGTAGTTCGCCTTCGGCTTGCCGTCGCGGTCGACGCCCTTGTCGCCGGTGCGCACGCCGACCACGCGGTCGCCCTCGAGCAGCACCTCGGCGGCCGGGAACTCGCAGAAGACGTCCACTCCCTGCGCCTCGACCTGCGGCGCCAGCCATTTCACCAGCTTGCCGATCGAGGCGACGTAGCTGCCTTCGTTCTCGAGCGGTGGCGGGATGGGCAGCGACAGGGCGCGCTTGGCGGTCAGCCACAGGAACGTCTCGCGCTCGATCGCGCCCTCGAAGGGCGCCTCGCGCCAGGTCTCGGGCAGCAGCTCGCGCAGCGCCCGCGGGTCGACGACCGCCCCCGAGATCGCGTGGCTGCCGATCTCCTTGCCCTTCTCGAGCACCGCGATCGAGACCTCGAGCTTGCGGGACGCGCTCGCGTTGTGCTCGCGCAGCAGCCGCGCCAGATGGTACGCCCCGGCCAGGCTGGCCGGGCCGGCGCCCACGAACAGCACGTCGATCTCGAGGGTCTCGCGCTCGCTCATCGCTGCAGTCTCCAAGCAAGAAGAGGAACTACGACCGGCCGATCGACGATACCACTCGCGGCACCGCCGCTTGCCCCGCCCCGGGGAGTGGCCGGGCCGCAATCGAGCCTCGGACGTGATGTGTTGACAGGCAGAAGGCCTCCTGCCCTATACTCGGCCGGTCATGCAGCGCGTCGCCGCCTCGCTCGTCCCGACGTCCGCCCCGCTCGCGAGCGGGCGCTGGCCTTGGCGCGGCACGCACATCGCGGCCTAGGTCGGGCTTTCCGTCCCGGCCGCAGGACGCCTGGGACGAGCGATCCAGCCGAACGAGCGGCAACCTCCTTCCGGGTGAACCCAGAAGGAGGTTTTCGTTTTGGCGCGTGCCACTCTCATCGCCACTCTCGCCGAGCCGCCGAGCGACGACGGCCAGGAGTTGCGCGGCCTCGGCGCCGCGGACTGGCTCGAGGTGCGGGCCGATCGGGTCGGCGATCTCGATCCCGACTGGTTGCGCCAGCGCTTCCCGGGGCGGTTGCTGTACACCCTGCGCAGCGTCGAGGAGGGGGGCGGGTTCGGCGGCGGCGAGGAAGAGCGCCAGCGCCGGCTGCTGGCGGCCGCGGGTCGTGGGTACGACGCGATCGATCTCGAGGCCGAGCGCGACCTCACGCCACGGATTCTGGCGGGCCTCGCGGCCGAGCGGCGCTTCCTCTCCTGGCACGGGCCGGCCCCGGAGATGGCCGAGCTGCGCGAGCGCGCCGAGCGCATGCTGGCGACCGGTGCGGCGCTGTGCAAGCTGGTGCCGACCGCGGCGGAGGTGGGCGAGACGCTGCGGCCGCTGGCCCTCCTGCGCTCGCTGGGCCGCGGTGACCTGGTGGCCTTCGCCGGCGGGCCGCTCGGCGTCTGGACTCGTCTGGTGGCGCCGCGCCTTGGGGCGCCGGTCGTCTACGCCGCGGCGGGCGACATCCCCGGCGCGCCGGGCCAGCCGACGCTGCGCCGGCTGATCGGCGACTTCGGCCTGCCCGAGCTGCCCGCGGCGACCCAGCTCTGCGGCGTGGTCGGGAACCCGATCGCGCACTCGCTGTCGCCGCGCCTCCACAACGCGTTGTACCGCGCGACCGGGGTGCCGTTCCTCTATCTCCCGTTCTGCGCCGAGTCGTTCGGTGACTTCTGGCTGGAGATCGTCGAGAGCGGATCGCTCGCGGAGCTCGGCCTGCCGTGGCGCGGGCTGTCGGTCACCGCGCCGTTCAAGCCGGCGGCGCTGGCGGTGGCCGGCGCCACCAGTCCGCTCGCCGAGCGGGTCGGCGGGGCGAACACGCTGGTCCTCACCGACGGCGTGTGGGAGGCCGAATCGACCGACCCCCTCGGCGTAGTGGTGCCCCTCGAGCTGCGCGGCCTGCGGCTGCGCGATCGCCGGGCGCTGGTCGTCGGCTGCGGCGGTGCCGGCCGCGCCGCGGCAGTGGGTCTTCTGCAGGCCGGAGCCGAGGTGGTGCTGACCAATCGCGGTGAGGCGCGCGGACGCGCCGCGGCGGAGGAGCTCGGAACGGTCTTCGCGCCGCTCGCCGAGATCGAGCTCGGTCGCTTCTCGGTGGTGGTCAACGCGACGTCGCTCGGTCGTGGCGAGGACGATCCGCTGCCGTTCGACCCTGATCGGCTGAGCGCCGACGCGGCGGTCGTCGACATGGTGTACGAGGAGGGACCGACCCGTCTGGTGCGTGCGGCGCGGCAGCGGTCCCTGGCGGTGGTCGACGGGCGCGAGGTCCTCCTGCAGCAGGGGCTCGCGCAGTTCCGCCTGATGACCGGGCGCGAGGCCCCGCCGGCGGCAGGGCTCGCCGCCCTGGGACTGGAAGGGCCCGCCGGCGGGGGGCCGCGATGAGCAACCCGATGAATGAGATCGCGCCGGCGGCGCGGCGGGCGGTGCCGCACGTCCGCGAGTTCCTCGCCGACAGCGTGACGCCGCTCGCCGTGTACCGGCGGCTGGCCGAGCTCGGCCGGGTCCGCTTCCTGTTCGAGAGCGTGACCGGCGGCGAGCAGGTGTCGCGGTTCAGCTTCCTCGGCGTGGCGCCGCGCGAGCTCTACCGCCTGTACGTCGATCGCCTGGAGGTCGAGCGCCACGGCCGCGTGGAGCGGTTGCCCGGCGCGCCGCTCGATGCCCTGCGCCGGGCCATCGCCAGCATCACCTGCGAGCCCGGTCCGCTGCCGTTCACCGGCGGCTTCGTCGGCTACTTCGGCTATGACCTCGTCCGCCTGGTGGAGCGGCTGCCCGACCGGCCGCCCGACCCCTTCGGCCTGCCGATCGCCCTGCTCGGGCGCTTCGACACCGTGGTCGCGTTCGATCACGCCCGCCAGCGCGTGCTGGCAGTGGCCAACGAGATCGCTGGCGAGGTGTCGCGCGGCGAGGCCGAGCTGGCGCTCGACCGGATCGGCACGGCACTCGGCGCCGGGCTGACGACGAGCGCCGTGCCCCTGCCGCCGTCCGACTCGGGCCGCGCGCTGTCGAACGCCAGCCTCGATCGTGCCGCCTTCGAGCGCGCGGTCCGTGCCGCCAAGCAGCACATCGCGGCCGGCGACATCTTCCAGGTCGTGCTGGCGCGCCGCTTCTCGATCGGCGAGGCGCCGCCGCCGCTGGCGCTTTACCGCGCGCTGCGCAGCGTCAACCCGAGCCCGTACATGGTGCTGCTCGAATCGCCCGACGTGGCGCTGGTCGGGGCGTCGCCGGAGATGCTGGTGCGCAAGACCGGGCGGCGGGTCGAGGTGCGGCCGATCGCCGGCACGCGGCCGCGTGGCGCCGATCCGGAGGCCGATCGCCGGCTCGCCGAGGAGCTCCTCGCCGATCCCAAGGAGCGCGCCGAGCACGTGATGCTGGTCGACCTCGGCCGCAACGACCTCGGTCGGGTGTCGACGCCGGGCACGGTCGCGGTGGAGGACTTCCTGTCGGTCGAGCGCTACAGCCACGTCATGCATCTGGTCTCGGGGGTGCACGGCGAGCTGCAGGCCGGAAAGGACGCGCTCGACGTTCTGCTGGCCTGCTTCCCGGCCGGCACGGTCTCCGGTGCCCCCAAGATCCGGGCCATGGAGATCATCGACGCGCTCGAGCCGGAGGCGCGCGGTCCGTACGCCGGCGCGGTCGGCTACCTCTCGTTCAGCGGCGACCTCGACACCTGCATCACGATCCGCACCCTGGCGGTGCGCGGCGGCGTGACCTCGGTCACCGCCGGCGCCGGCATCGTCGCCGACTCCGACCCCGCCGCCGAGGCGCGCGAGACCGAGAACAAGGCGGCGGCCCTGCTGCAGGCGGTGGCGCTGGCCCGCCGGCTGGAGGGACGGCCGTGATCCTGATGGTCGACAACTACGACTCGTTCACCTACAACCTGGTGCAGGTGCTGGCCGCCGCCGGCGCCGAGGTCGAGGTGGTGCGCAACGACGCCGAGAGCGCCGCGGCGATGCTCGAGCGCCGACCGGAAGGCATCGTGCTGTCGCCCGGCCCCGGCCGTCCGGAGGACGCCGGGGTCTGTGTCGAGCTGCTGCGGCGGCGGCCGGCGGTGCCGCTGCTCGGGGTCTGCCTCGGTCATCAGGCGATGGCAGTGGCGTGCGGCGGCACGGTCGGCCGGGCGCCGCACCTGATGCACGGCAAGACCTCGCAGGTCCGGCATTCGGGTGCCGGTATCTTCCGCGGCTTGCCGGACCCGTTCACGGCGACTCGCTACCATAGCCTGGAGGTGCGAGAGGATACGCTGCCGGCGCAGCTCCAGCCGGAAGCGTGGGCGGAGGATGGAACCCTGATGGGCATGAGTCATCGCGAGCTGCCGTACTGGGGCGTGCAGTTCCACCCCGAGTCGGTGCTGACGACCGACGGGCCGGCCCTGCTGCGCAACTTCCTGGCCCTGTGCCGCACCGTGGTCGGCATCGGCGAGCGCTCGCAGCCATGATCGACGAGACGACGCCGGCCGCCGCGCTCCGGCGCCTGATGCGGGGCGAGAGCCTGAGCCGCGCCGAGACCGAGGAGCTGTTCGGCCGGCTGATGGACGGCCAGATCTCCGATCCTTTGAAGGCGGCGCTGCTCGTGGCCCTGGCGATGAAGCGCGAGCACCCGCAGGAGATTGCCGGCGCGGCGGCGGCGATGCGCGCCCGCACGGTGCGCATTCCGCACCGGCGCGAGGGCATCGTGGACACCTGCGGCACCGGCGGCGACGGCATGGGCACCTTCAACATCTCGACCGCCGCCGCGCTGGTCGCGGCCGCGGCCGGAGCGCCGGTCGCCAAGCACGGCAACCGCTCGGTCTCCAGCCGCTCGGGCAGCGCCGACGTGCTCGCGGCCCTCGGCATCAACCTGGAGATCTCGCCGGAGCGCGCCGGCGCGGCGCTCGACGAGGTGGGCATCGCGTTCCTCTTCGCGCCGCGCCTGCACCCGGCGATGCGCGAGGTGATGCCGGTGCGGCGCGAGCTCGGCGTGCGCACGATCTTCAACCTGCTCGGCCCACTCACCAACCCGGCCGGAGCGCGGCGCCAGCTGATGGGCGTGTACGCCCCCGAGCTGGTCGAGGTCGTGGCGCGGGTGCTCGCCGAGCTGGGCAGCGAGCACGCCCTGATCGTGCACGGCAGCGACGGCCTCGACGAGATCACCACGACGGGGCCGACCTCGATCGGTGAGGTGCGCGGCGGCGAGGTGCGGACCTACGAGCTGCGGCCGGAGGAGGTCGGGGTGCCGCGCGCCGGGGCCGCGGCGCTGCAGGGCGGCGATCCCGAGCACAACGCGGCGCTGCTGCGCGAGATCCTCGCCGGCGTGGGAGGTCCATTGGCGGACGTGGTGGCGCTCAACGCTGGCGCGGCGCTGTACGTCGCCGGGCGCGCTCCTGACATCGCCGCCGGCGTCGTCCTCGCCCGGCAGACGATGAGCTCGGGCGCCGCCGCCCGGCGCCTGGAGGAGCTGCGGAGGTTCACCGCGTGAGCGAGATCCTGCGCGAGATCGTGCAGCGCCGCCGGAGCCGGGTGGGCACGCCGCTGAGCCAAGGGCGGGTGTCGGGCTCTTTCCCGCAGGCCCGGCTGCTCACGGCCGGCGACAACGCCTTTCTCGGCGCCCTGTACGCGCGGCGTGGGCGAGCGGTGATCGCCGAGGTCAAGCTCGGCTCGCCGCGCCTGGGGTCGCTTCAGGGCCGCATCGATCCCGAGGCGGTGGCGCGAGCGTATGCCGCGAACGGTGCGGCCGCGCTGTCGGTCGTCGTCGAGCCCGATTTCTTCCATGGCAGCTACGAGCTCCTGGCTGCCTGCAAGAAGGCCTCGGGCCTGCCGGCGATCGCCAAGGACTTCGTGGTCGATCCGGCGCAGCTCGAATGGGCGAAGCAGGCCGGCGCCGACGCGGTGCTCCTGGTCGCCGCGCTGTACAACCGCGGCGAGATCGCCGCCTACGCCGCCCTGGCGCGCGGCCTCGGCCTGGTGCCCCTCATCGAGACCCACAGCCTGGCCGATCTCGAGACGATCGACGGGCGACTGTGGGAGCTGGTCGGGGTGAACAACCGCGACCTGCGCACGTTCGAGGTCGAGCTCGGCAACTCGATCGCGCTCTTGCCCAGCCTGCCGCCGGCGGCGGTCAAGGTCTCGGAGAGCGGCATCGAGAGCGCCGCCGACCTGGCGCTCCTGCGCGGCGCCGGCTTCGACGCGTTCCTGATCGGCGAGGCCCTGCTGCTCGCCCCCGATCCCGGCGCCAAGCTGCGCGAGCTCCTGCGATGACGCGGATCAAGATCTGCGGCATCACTTCGATCGAGGACGCGCGCCTGGCGGTCGGGGAGGGCGCTGACCTCGTCGGCCTCAACTTCTACCCGGGCAGCGCGCGCGTGGTGGACGTCGAGCGGGCCCGCGCCATCGCCGACGCGGTGCGTGGGCAGGTCGTCCTGGTCGGGGTGTTCGTGAACGCGGCGCCGGACTGGGTGGAGGAGGTCGCCGATACGGTCGGCCTCGACCTGCTGCAGTTTCACGGCGACGAGCGCCCCGAGGACCTGCAGCGGTTCGGCGCGCGGGCGATCAAGGCGCTGCGCTGGACCGGCCGGCGCGACGTCGCGCGGCTGGCCGAGTATCCGGAGGCCTGGGGGTTCCTGCTCGACCGCAAGCACGACTCGCTGTACGGCGGCAGCGGCGAGGCCTGGGACTATCGCTCGGTGGCGGGGCTGCAGTGCCGCAAGCCGCTGCTCCTCGCCGGCGGCCTCGGCCCGCGCAACGTGCGTTCGGCGGTCGCCGAGGTGCGGCCGTGGGGTGTGGATGTCGCGTCCGGGGTCGAGTCGGCCCCGGGCAGGAAGGACGCCGAGCTGTTGCGGCGCTTCGTAGCGGAGGTGCGGAATGGGGAAACGCCCGCGGTTCCCTGACGCGGCCGGGCACTTCGGCCCGTACGGCGGCAGGTTCGTGCCCGAGACTTTGATGGCGCCGCTCGCCGAGCTGGTTGCGGCATACGACCGCGCGCGCCGCGACCGCAAGTTCCAGCGCCGCCTGAGCGACCTGCTGCGGACTTTCGCCGGGCGCCCGACGCCTTTGTACTTCGCCGAGCGATTGACCGCCCATGCCGGCGGAGCGCGGATCTACCTCAAGCGCGAGGACCTGCTCCACACCGGCGCGCACAAGATCAACAACGCGATCGGCCAGGCCCTGCTGGCGCGGGCGATGGGCAAGAGCCGGGTGATCGCCGAGACCGGCGCCGGTCAGCACGGCGTCGCGACGGCGACCGCCGCCGCCCTGCTCGGCCTCGAGTGTCGGGTGTACATGGGCGCCGAGGACATCCGGCGCCAGCACCTGAACGCGGTGCGCATGGAGCTGCTCGGCGCCGAGGTGGTGGCGGTCGACGCCGGCAGCCGAACGCTCAAGGACGCGATCAACGAGGCGCTGCGCGACTGGGTGACGAACGTGCGCACGACGCACTACATCCTGGGCTCGGTGCTCGGCCCCGATCCCTATCCGCGCATGGTGCGCGACTTCCACCGCGTGATCGGCGAAGAGGCCAAGGCGCAGCTGCGTCGTGAGGTCGGGCGGACGCGCCCCGACGTCGCGATCGCCTGCGTCGGCGGCGGCAGCAACGCGATCGGCCTGTTCTCGGCCTTCCTCGACGACCCGCGCGTGAAGCTGGTCGGGGTCGAGGCGGGCGGCCGCGGCGCGACGCTGGGCGAGCACGCGGCGCGCTTCGCCGGCGGCGAGCTGGGCGTGCTGCACGGCACCCGGACCCTGGTGCTGCAGGACGACGACGGCCAGATCGCCGCCACCCACTCGGTCTCGGCCGGCCTCGACTATCCGGCGGTCGGTCCCGAGCACGCCCTGCTGCGCGACCTCGGCCGCGCCGAGTACACGCGGGCGAGCGACGACGAGGCGGTCGCGGCGTTCCACCTGCTGGCGCGACTGGAAGGCATCCTGCCGGCCCTGGAGAGCGCCCATGCGATCGCCGAGGCGGTGCGCCGCGCGCCGCGCCTGGCGGCGACCAAGGTGGTGCTGGTCAACCTGTCGGGGCGCGGCGACAAGGACCTCGACAGCGTGCTGGCCTACGACGCGGCGCACGCGCCGGTGCCCGAGCTGCGCGCCGCCGATTTCCCGAGGACCGACCGATGAGCCGCATCGCCGAGGCCTTCGCGCGCTGCCGGCGCGAGCGGCGCGCCGCCTTCATCCCCTACGTCACCGCCGGCGATCCGAGCCTGGACGCGACGGTCGAGCTGGTCGGCGCGCTCGCCGCCGGCGGTGCCGACCTGATCGAGCTGGGAGTCCCGTTCAGCGATCCGATCGCCGACGGGCCGGTGAACCAGCGCGCCGCGATGCGGGCGCTCCAGGCGGGGGCGACGCTGAGCGGCGTGCTGGCGGCGGTCGAGCGGGCGCGCGGCCGGGTGGCGACGCCGATCGTGCTGTTCACGTACTTCAACCCGATCCACGCTCGCGGCGTCGAGCTCTTCGCCGAGCAGGCGGCGGCCTCGGGCGTCGACGGCATCCTGTGCGTCGACCTGCCGCCGGAGGAAGCCGGCGAGGTCGTCCCGCCGCTGCGCGCGGCCGGGCTGGACACCATCTTCCTGCTGTCGCCGACCAGCGACCGCGAGCGCATGCGGCAGGTGGCGAGCCGCTCGTCGGGGTTCGTGTACTACGTGTCGCGGACCGGGGTGACCGGCGAGCGCGCCGCGCTGCCACGCGAGCTCGCCGCCGAGGTGAAGCAGGTGCGCAGGCGGGTGAAGCTGCCGGTGGCGGTGGGGTTCGGGATCTCGACGCCGGAGCAGGTCGGCGCGGTGGCGGCGATCGCCGAGGGCGTGGTCGTGGGCAGCGCGCTGGTGCGCCTGATCGAGGAGCACGGCGCGCGGCCGGGCCTCGCCGCGGCGGTGGAGCGGCGGGTGCGCGAGCTCGCGGCGCCGCTCCGGGGCAGGCGATGAGCGGCGAGCTGCGGCACGTCGCGGCGAGCGTCCACGGCCGCTTCCTGGTGCGACCCGGACAGCGCGGCCGGCCGGCGCTGCTCGGATTCCACGGCTACGGCGAGAGCGCCGAGCGGCAGTTCGCGGAGCTCGTGCAGATCCCGGAGCTCGAGGGCTGGACGCTCGCCGCCGTGCAGGCTTTGCATCCGTTCTACGATCGCCGCAGCGGCGAGGTGGTCGCGAGCTGGATGACCAAGCAGGACCGCGAGCTGGCGATCGCCGACAACCTGGCTTACGTCGCGGCGGTGTCCGCTGCGGTGCGCGCCGAGCGCGGCTGCGGCGGGCTCGCCTACCTCGGGTTCTCGCAGGGCACGGCGATGGCTTACCGGGCCGCGGCGGCGACCCGGCCCCTCCTGGGGCTGATCGCGCTCGGCGGCGACGTGCCGCCGGACGTCGCGGCGCAGCGCCGACTTCGTCTGCCCGAGGTGCTGATCGGCTGGGGCGAGCGCGACGGCTGGTACACGGAGGAGAAGCTGGACCGCGACGTGGCGACGTTGCGCGGGCACGGCATCGAGCCCCGGGTCATTCGCCTGGCGGCCGGCCACGAGTGGACCGCCGAGTTCCGGCGCGAGACGGGAGCGTTCCTGCAGGCGCAGGAAGCGGCGGGCCGCAGAACCTGAGCGGTGCGTCAGAAGCTCCTCATGGCTTTCGCCCGTGTTGCGTCGCACGATCGAGCGCACTCGCGGCCACTTGAACCACTGGCTGCCGGCCGTAGAATAGGGCGCATGACCGGATCCACGACCCCGAGCCGCGCGGCGGCGTTCCTGGCGATGCATCGACCCGGCGCCGGTTTCATCCTGCCGAATGCCTGGGACGGTGGCTCGGCACGGATCCTGGAACAGGCCGGGTTCGCTGCGATCGCCACCACCAGCGCCGGGATCGCCTTCAGCCTTGGTGCCGCCGACGGCACCATGGAGGGGCCGGAGATGCTCGACTGCATCGCGCGGATCGTGTCGGCTGTCGCGTGCCCGGTGAGCGCCGACCTGGAGTCCGGTTACGGCGCTACCGCTGAGCACGTTGCGGCAACGGTTGCCGCTGCGGTGGAGCTCGGGGTGGTCGGAGGCAATCTGGAGGACGTGACTCAGCCCGGAGAACTGCTCCCGGTCGAGGCCGCCTGCGAACGTCTCGAGGCGGCGCGGGCCGCCGCG
>Ga0316628_100000918_pt1 | contig 19683 bp, 14 predicted proteins | sample OWC_Aug_M2_C1_D5_FD_207648 | JGI IMG/M metagenome (GOLD analysis project Ga0316628, IMG submission 207648) | Wetland soil microbial communities from Old Woman Creek delta, Ohio, United States - OWC_Aug_M2_C1_D5_C | ecosystem: Environmental > Terrestrial > Soil > Wetlands | place: USA: Ohio... | reverse complement strand
CTCCTCTTCGAAGGTAGTCTGGAAATCATCGGCAGCCTGGAGCTTCAACCGAGTGTGCGAAGGACAGAGGCGCGAAGCGCCGGCAGTCAATAGCCGCGCGCGTAAGCGCGTGGTCGGATCACAAAAAGAATGGAGGCCTAAAATGCCGGCACAATGGGGTGCCAATCCGCGAGCGCAGGGAGCTGTGAGACCAGCTTCAGAAGCCCCACAGCATCATGTTGGTCCGGCAGACGTAAATAAACAGCGTTTGCACCAGCAGGAGCCCCGCGAGTACCCAGCGCCACTGCTCGCCGGAACGGCGCACCAGTTCGGCCGCGCCGGCCCATGCTATTCCAGGCGCGAGGAAAAGCCACACCCTTGCAGTCTCTGCCGACAGCTGGTGAGACAGGTCAACAGCGAGCACCGTGATCGGGAACACTGCCAGTGAGGGCACGATTGCGGTCGGCTCTCTCCACCATTCCCTGAAAGAGCGCACGAAGCCGGCGATGGCCAGGACGGCCAGAGGTGCACCGGCAAAGAGCAGAAAATCCCATACGTTATAGAACACCCAGACCCGAAAAGAGCGGTTGAGATTCGGAAGGAGCCGCTCGTTCTGGTTCTGCACCGCGGCGAGGAAAATTTGCAGGAGATGAATTCCGAAAATGTAGCGCAGCACGGCGTCCGCGAGCAGGCAGGTGAGCACCGTCACGAAGACCAGTATCCACAGTCGTCTCCCGCCTTCGCTACCGGGGCGGGCCTGCTTCAGGACCTCCTTCGGTCGCAGCGATCCGGCCCGCCGGGTAAGTTCGAGCCAGGCCATCAGGCAAAGCATGGGTGCGAGCAAAAGCAGACTAAACGTGAAAGTGATGGCCGACATGAACGCGAGAGCCAGCCCGACACCCCAGGCTGCCGGGTGATCGTTCAATCCCCTCACCGCAACATACAGGCATAGAAGCACCGCGGCGGGATAGAGCAGATCAAAAGCGGGCAACATCAGCACCAGCGCCGGGTAGTGAACCCAGAGCGCCGCAGTCACCCAGGCCATCCGTTCAGAATGAGCCTCACCTCCGGGCCCGAGCGAATTCCTCATCGCACATCGCACCAGCCAGAAGGTCGGGATGACTGCCAGTTGACCGACCAGGAACACCAGGAATGCAATGCTCAGTGCTGCCACCTCTTCGCTCTTCAACTTCTCCACTCCGATCAGTTCCGGATCGGCGCCAATTGTCTGGTAGAAATTGCCCACAGTCGTGGTGAGAGCCGGGTTGTCCTGAAAGACCCGAAGCATCCCGTAGCTGGCCAGCACAGGGCCGGGCGGATGGGTAGAGGTGTGCAACGGAAGATCCGGCAACAGCTCAGCATAACGCTGCAGTGTCTCGCCCAAAGGCGGCCGCCGGCCATTCTGAATCCATTGGGCCAGGGTGAAATAGCTCGTCCAGACCGGGCTCTTGACGATCCTTGGCAGATGGGCCAGGCCTCGCGGCGTTGCCGTAACCATGCTCGTCCAGACAAAGAAAACGCCCCAGCAGAGCCACGCCGTCAGCCCAACGCCGCGACGCAATGTTCCTGGCCGCATTCTGCGGAGCGCCAGCCAGGCACAGCCTCCGATCAGCGCGCCCCCTAAGGCCAGGCGCCAGGCCGCCTTGAGGAGGCTCGGCAGAAAAACGTCGCGATGCATATAGGGCCACATCCACTGCTTCGGGCCCCTTGGGCCGTTCACATATGGGACGTGGAAGTAGATGAGGAGGCAGGAGGTGACGGCCAGGCCGAGTGCCAACCAAAGCACCCAGTCTCCAGACAGCCGCCGTGCGGCAATGAGGGTTCGCTCCTCACGGCGCTGTTGTCGCCGCTCTTCGGGTTCAGCAGGGATCATATCAGTTGATTCATTTGCCGAGCAGATAATGGAGTGCGCTGACCATCAACGCCTTGGGACCGTCACCCCGCCCGCTCCAGTCCTGGCCATCCAAACATACGGGCCATTCCTGGGCAGCGGCTCGGCCATCATTCTCCACTTCCTTGTACACGATGTACTCGGGTGCGAACGCGAAATAGACCACGAGCCCTCTTCCCTGCCGCGTCGAGATGATCGCGGGGGAGGTCGCCTTCCAATCAGGGTTGTCAATGATGAGAAAACCGAGCACGTCAGGGTGGCTCACGGGCCTCTGGATCAGGAGGTTTGCCAAAGCACCATAGCGGAGGATGTCATCCATGATCGCAGGATTCGAGGCAAGCTCCTTGGTCGGGCCTTCATATCGCGTTATGTTGACATCAGGATATGCATCGAGCCTTTGAGTGCTGAATAGCTTTCCGACCGGATCGTGCCAAAGCTCGTGAAGTCCGAAGGTGCCCCCCTTCTGCTCCTTGTAGCCGTCAATCTGACGCGGGTCGCTGACAAGATCCTTGTAGCCGCTGCCGAAAGTCGCCATCAGACGCCCCCCTCTCAGCACCCATTGGTGGATGGCGCGAGTCTGGTCGTCCGAAAGCAGTGCGTTGTTCGAGAGAATCAGCAGATCATACCCGGCCAGTCCGCGCAGATTGATATCCTGGTCGCGCAGCACCTCATAGGGAAGATCCAGCTCCATCAGCACCCATTGCCAGCCTCGGAAATACCGCTGGTACTCGTCGGCACCCAGGTAGTAGCTGTCCGGGGGATTGCACGCGGGATAGTGCTTCTCAAAAAAGTCCCGGGTATTTTGGGAATCAAGAAGCGCTATTTTCGGTTCCTGCGCCCGCGACGGCTCCGGTGCGTATACTGCAGCCGCCGCTAAAATCATCAGAACGAGTGTTGGCAAGTGAGTCGCTTTTCTCATATGAAACCCCCAGATCCCAGTAGAATGATGACAGGCCAAACGAGTCTGCAACTGCGAGTCCCAGACTGGTGCTAGAACTCGAAAAACAGGCTGGCCGACATCCCCGCCCGCGTGTATGCATCCAGCTTGTCCTCAAGCATCGTGCCCACAACATACCCCATGTGACGTGAGACCCATCGCCGGTAGAACAAGTTGATCCTGAAGCTTGTCAGGCTCACGTTGACGGGCGACAGGCCCGCATAATAGTACAGCTCCCGTCCTCCGCTGGCCATCAACCCAAACCAGTACTTTCCCTCGGTCCCGTATTGCAGAGCCAGGCTTCCCGACGCACTCCAGAGGTTGCCGGGAAAGCTCTGGTTTATGAAAAGGTTGCCCTCGAGGACAAGCTTCTTCCGGTAGTACAATGCTCCGAGATTGTAGATCTCGCCGTAACCGGGCTGTCCGAAATCATAATGCGTGAAGCCCGCCCCCAGCACAAAATTGCGGTCTTGAGGCAGCTTCCAGTAACCCTTGATATCATAACGGACTTTGGGAAAGTAGATCGCCGAAGGCGACCTTTGGGGCGCCGCGCTGATGCCCTGCACCGTATAGAAGGATTGCGTCCAGTTCATGTAGGACGTGAAAGCATAGTTCTGTTGGGTGCCTGCCGGGCGCGTCTGAGAGTCGACCAGAAAGCCGGGGATGAATTTGGAGTTGCCTCTCAGCCACAGTGCCGCATCCAGCCCGCGCCAGTCCCCGTACCCATGGTTCGCCCACGTGTAGTAACCACCCAGCTCGAACCTGAAAGGCAGCGTGGTGACGGCCGGCGGTGCTGGAGTCTGAGTGGGCGCGGGTCCGCTTTGTGCCGCTGCTGGAAGGCTCGCTCCGACCCAGAAAACCAGCACAGCGGTTCGCAGTGACGGTAGGGCTCGCATGCCACACCTCATCAGGTCCTGGCCACAATTCACCATCTGAGGCGACTCTCCTTCCTTATTTCCCCATCGCCACGGCCACGTGATCGCCGGAAGCGACCTTCCCATGTACTGTGACATCCTCTTCGAGCATGAGGATCCCGGCAGAATAGGCCGCTACCTTCCTGCCCTTGTCTCCGCCGACGACGCCGCGGCCCAGCCGCAAGGTTCTGCCCGTGTGCACAACCCCATAGAACCGGCTCGATGGTCCAAAAGAAATGTCCCTGTCTGCAATGACATTGCCGCGGCAGACAGAGCCCTGTTTCACTTCGATCCGACCGCGTGCTTTCAGGTCCCCTTCCACGATACTGCCGGCCGGGAGTACACAGTCTCCTCGCACAACGAGGCGCGTCTTGACGTGGAGTGGGGCTCGGGGAATCAGATCACTCCGATACAACCAGGAGTCCGGGCCGAGCCGGTGCAGTCCTTTCGGGTCGAGCCCCTGCTGTTTCCCCGCGTCTGCCTTCGACGTCGCGCCACTCGATCCGGGGATTTCAAGGCAGCCAAGCGCCGGTTCTTCCGGTCTCACCTCGTCCTCGCCTGTCCTGGTCGAAGTGGCCACAACTGGCGCAAAGGCCGATCCCACGCGGGCTCCTCGTCGCATTCGGATAAACGTCCCGGACGTTGCGCGCGCCCGAACGACTGCGTTGGAGCTGATTTCCATCTCCGCTGCACTGTCGGCCCAGCGTGTTACTATGACGCCCGCGCCGAGTACGAGGTTTCCGTCAACAGCAATTGACTGCAGCCGGCTGCCCTCGCCAACAAAGGCATTACCACGGACGTGGATCTCGCGATTGAAGGTGCAGTCTGTGCCGCATCGGAAGTCGCCTTCCACAGCAAGAATTTCGTCGGATTTGCTCTTATCCGGATATTCACAGGTGCCGGACACTCTTATCCGTTCATCTCCCTTCCGGATCACCCGGGTGCCGTCGGGCATCGCCTGGTAAACCTGAAGCTTGAGCCACTCCGACATCTTCGACCGGAAGGACCGGGCAAAGTAATCCTCCATCCGCACATAGTCGGGATCGATGTCTGTGGGACGCTCCCCCCGCGAGCTCAGCCAGGCCCTATAGGACGGCAAAAAATGGGCACACACCAGCGCCACAAAGACAATGCTGAACAGGACAAAAGGCCAGGCAATCAATTCAATTTCATCCCTTATCTGGAAAAGTAAACCCCGTTCGGGCTTCGGGCGAGGAGTTTTGAGGCGAATTCACCGTTCTCGCCGTTGCGATAGACGCTTCCGTTCGCGTCCCGATAGCGCACTGTCTTGTGCCAGTGATGCGGCCCCGACCGGAAGATCCCGCCGAAATAGAAATTGAACAGCGCCTGGCATATGGCGCCTGTGCTGGCAAAGAAGTTCAGCAGGCTAAGCGGGAGCAGCCGAATCCGCCGGCGGTTGCAGTCCAGCAGGGCGGCAGAGCCGAGCTCCAGGAAAGTGGCCTGATTGCCGAACAGTTGGTACCCAACGAAGGGAAGCGCCACCAGGAACACTGCGGTCCGGTGCGCCTGCGGGGTAAAAAAGAGCACCAGCGAGGCCAGCCAGCCCAGCACCAGTATCGGAGCAGTCAAATAACATGCCAGCACGAACAGACCGTCGATCCTCTCGGCGGTGCTCAGAAACTTCCCCTTTATCCAGGCCTTCCAGAGATCATGGAAGCACTCCGTGTGACCGATTGCCCAGCGGCGGATCTGCCGACTGCGCACCTGCCATTTCTCAGGCGCCTCTTCGTAACATTCCGCGCGATTCACATAGGCGACCTTCCACCCCTGCAAGAGCAGGCGGAACGTCAGGTCTGTGTCCTCCGTCAGCGATTCGGCGTTCCAGCCGCCAACAGCCTTGAGGACCGACGCCCGGACACCTCCGACCGTACCGCCAAACTGGGGCGTCAGGTTGAGGTTGAATCGGGCCTGCTGGCCAACCTGGTACCCGGCGCTCCGCTCCAACTCCAGCAGGCCTGCAAGCAGGGTTGCGCCGCCATTATCGGGAACGACTCTGCCCATCACCGCCCCGACTTCAGGGTCACAAAAAGGCGCAACCAGGAACTTGATCATCGATCGGCCCGGGACGTAATCCGCATCGAAGAGCAGCAGAATCTCGCCGCTCGCCTGAGCACTTGCAGTCCGCAGGGCTGCTCCTTTTCCTCCTGCGCCTTTAGAGCGATGGATGGCTCTTACGATCGGGTATTTCGCAGCGAACTGATCGATTATCTCACCTGTGCGGTCTGCGGACCGATCGTCGATAGCCAGGACCTCCAGTTTGTTCCAGTCGTAATCGCAGTCCACCAGAGCCTGGAGGACATGGGCCGCCACCTTCTCTTCGTTGCGCATGGGCACCAGCACGCTGACGGATGGAGTCGTAAATCCCACCAATTCCATCATGTCCTGGGAATTCCTGAGGGATATCCGATAAAGAGCGAAGAGATAGTGCCGGACGGCGTAGACTGTCAGCACGGTTATGGTGAAGCCAAGGCAGACCTTGCAGGCCACGATTAAGAACGTCACGATCTTCTCCCACCCATAGTTCCCTTGATGGACTGTTCCAGAGCGAGGGAATAGAAAAAGAGAACGATAACAAGGTCAAACAGGATTCCGAGAACAAACCAGAGCAAAGGCAGAAAAAGGATCCCCGTGTAATGCAGAATCCCAAGGCAGAAGGCTAGCCTTAGGGCGGACCAGAACACGACATAGCACTCAATGAGCAGACTCCACAGAAACCCGCTGGCCATGGATGGCAGAGTCAACACAAAAAGCAAGGCTGAAACCCACGGCAGGAGGAGCCATACCAGTATCTCCCCCCGCAGCCAGATCTGCGAATAGACAACCGCATTGAAGTCAAAGGAGGGAACGAACAGCACCACGACCCCGGAGGCACACAGCAGTATCATGAGAAAGATGACAAAGTTCCGGCCCAGAGGGAACCTCCGATGACAGAAGATCAATGCCGAGAGGGCCACCGCGAAGAGAATTCCGTTGCGCACAGGGCTTGCTCGATCTGCCGGCAGGGGAACGTCCCGGACATCTACCGGACCCAGTCGCGGGAAAATTTCGATGGTTCGCTCCTCTGCTGTCGGAACGCCCGTATACTTCAGAATGAACCACGAGACCCGGTTGTGAGCGTCGAGAAGCCGCGTGCCGAAATAGAAAACCGTGACAGAGCAAACCAAGGCCATGCCGACGGCGAAACACACGCGCCCCGGAGACATGGGAAAAGAGCGCACACTCCGATGGGGATAGATGAACTCACGCCTCATAGAGCGGGTTTTTCGAATGGAGGGGCAATGTGATAGATATCACAATTCGATCGCGGGACCAAGTGTTCCGGCGAGTGCTCCTACAGGCCTTGCTCGATCCGCCCCCCGCGTCCTGGAAGATCCTGCAACTGAGACTCGGATCCCGATAGCAGCTATGCCGCACGGACACAACAATCGGACCCCGCATCGGCTGCAGATGCGCGACCCCGACATCACCCGGCACCGGTGGGACGTCACACCGGCGGAGGCAATCGAAATCCAGGAACGGCTGAGGCATCTGGTCGTCACCGAGGATCGGTTCTCGCGGATCCGGCGCGTCGGCGGCGTGGATGTGCACTACGACCGGGGCGGGAGCCGGGCACATGCTTCGGTCGCGGTCTTGGGCTTCCCGGATCTCCGGACCGAAGAGTACGCGGTGGCTAGCCTTTCCGTCGATTTCCCCTACCGGCCCGGTCTCCTGTCCTTTCGCGAGCTTCCACCGGTGCTCGCCGCTCTGGCCAGGCTTATTACCCTTCCGGACCTCCTCCTCTGCGACGGGCAAGGGCTTGCACATCCCCGGCGCTTCGGGATGGCTTGCCATCTGGGGGTGATCACAGGAATCCCGTCGATCGGCGTAGCCAAGACCCGCCTGGTTGGGACTCACTCAGAGCTTCCGGGGGAACGCGGAGCCTGGGTGCCTCTGCTGGATCACGGCGAAATAGTGGGAGCCGTGCTGCGCACGAAGGCATACGTGAAACCGGTGTTCGTGTCTATCGGGCACCGGATAAGCCTCCCCACTGCCGTCAGGATCGTCCTGGATTGCGCACCCCGCAACCGCCTGCCCGAGACCACGCGCATCGCCGATCGCCTCGCCCGGCACGGCAGCTGCGCAGGCCTGCCGGCTAATTCCAGAGCCGTTTGACTACCCAGACCAGAAGCGCGGTACTGACGACAAACACCCCGAAAAGTCCCCACGTGTAACCCATGCGGCCATAGAGGAAATTGCCGACCGTGAACAATGACGACCAGATGGACACGCAGCCGGCCATCCAGCCGAGTAGCGAGAGCGGAATGTTCTCATGCTTCAAGTACTCGGCAGCTTGAGCGTCTGAAACCCCTGCTTCAACTCGTACCTTGCGCCAACCGGGCCCGAACGGGTGCACTTTCCTGTAGAAATCGACCAGGGTTCGACGGTCGGTCTCCGGTCCGAGATAGGCGGTCGCGATCCAGCAGATGGACGTGCAGGCAACGGTCAGCGCGAGTTGCTGGTATGTGCTGAACCCAATGCCACCTTTCCGCAGCAGCAGAAATGCGACCGAGATGGCAAAGGAACTCACCATCGCCACCACCTCGCACCAGGCGTTTACGCGCCACCAGAACCAGCGCAGAAGGTAGAGCAGCCCGGTGCCGGCGCCGACCTGCAGGATGATGTTGAAGCTGTCCTGCGCCGTTTCCATGAAGAATACGAGCACCGAAGAACAGAGAAAGAGTCCGATGGTCGCGAGCCGGCCTGCGAGTACGTAATGCTTTTCCGCAGCATCCCGCCTGATGAAGCGGCGGTAGAAGTCATGTACGAGGTAGGAGGCTCCCCAGTTCAGATGCGTGAGTATGGTCGACGAGTTAGCCGCAATGAGCCCGCCGACCATCAGACCCAGGAAGCCGGCCGGAAGGAATCGCAGCATTGCCGGATAGGCGATGTCGTGGCCGATGAGGTTCGGGTCCAGATTGGGAAACGCCTTCTGGATGTCGGAAAGCTGCGGGTAGACGATGAGCGAAGCCAGCCCGACAAGAATCCACGGCCAGGGTCGCAGTACATAATGCGCGATGTTAAAAAAGAGCACGCCGCCGAGCGCATCCTTCTCCGTTTTCGAGGCCAGCATGCGCTGGGCGATATAACTCCCGCCTCCGGGCTCCGCCCCGGGATACCATACCGCCCACCATTGCACCGCGATGGGCATGATGAACACCGCCATGGCGAGGTCATAGTTGCTGGTGAAATCCGGCAGCATGCTGAGGTAGTTCAGGCCGCCGGGGCCTTTCATGGCGCCCACTTTTTCCACCAGCCCGCTGAGGCCGCCCACCTGCGGCAGCTTCAGGGCAAAGTAGGCGGCAGCAATGACAGCCGACATTTTTATGAAGAACTGGATCATGTCGATGACAAGCACGCCCCACAAGCCTGAATGCGCCGCGAAGATCACGTTGAGAAGGCCCACGGCCAGGAGAGTCTCCCAGCGGCTGAAGCCGAACATCACCGCGGCGATCTTGCATGCGGCCAGGTTCACTGTGGCCATGATAATGCAGTTGAAGAACAGGCCGAGGTAGAGCGAGCGGAAACCCCTCACCACGCTGGCCGCCTTGCCGGAGTAACGCAGCTCGTAGAACTCGAGGTCTGTCAGAACGCTGGATCGTCGCCACAGACGCGCATAGAAAAACACCGTGCCAACGCCGGTGAGAGTGAACGCCCACCACTGCCAGTTCCCCGCCACTCCCTGAGTGCGCACGAAATTGGTGACCAGGTTCGGAGTGTCACTGGCGAAGGTCGTGGCGACCATCGAGAGCCCCGCGAGCCACCACGGCACGGAGCGGCCGGAAGCGAAGAATTCCGTTGTGCTCTTGCCGGACCTCTTGGCGAGGAACAGCGCCGGGATGAAACAGACAGCCAGTGAGAGCAAAACGACTATCCAGTCAATCAATTGCAGATGCATAGGCCTCCAACCAACGTCCGATAGTGCGTCGAAACGATAAGAGGCGGGCGGTCAGCCATGCGCCCGCCGCGAGCGGTCAGACTACATGGAATCTGCCACTCTGTCACGGATTTCCTTGCAGTTATGTCTCCACCGAATCGCCGTGTCGCCTGCCGCGTGTGCCCCAAGAATCGGGCGAGGACTTGCCAGGTCGGGATGGTTTGGGCGCCTTCATCGACAACAACTTATGGCGAGGCGCAGATTTTGTGAACTTCCGGAAGACTTTGGACGTCTAAGTTATCAAGGAGTATTATAATTTCAAGACCGACCCTGCGATCGGTTAAGGAGGGTACTCAAATGTACACCCTCGCTCTGGCCTTCTGGCTGAGCCTGACAGGGGAAACCCTGGTCCCCGTTGACGAAGATCCCCTGCGGGTCAGCGAAGAAATGAAGCAGTTTCTCGAGACTAAGATCGGCCGCGGCTATGACAGCCTGGACCGACTGCAGACGCTCGTCCAGGTGGTCTTTCGGGACAATGAGCTCAAATTTTCCTATGAACCCGAGACCAGGACCGCCGTCGACACTTTCAACAAGAGAAGCGGCAACTGCGTCTCCTTCACCTTCCTTTTCATTGCGATGGCACGCCAGGTCGGCCTCGATGCCCGATTTCGGGAAGTAGAAATTGCCCCCATGTGGGCACAAGTGGGCGACCTGGTCAGCTTAAGCGGGCACGTGAACGTGGCCGTCTTTATCGAGGGCAGGGGTTACTCCGTTGACCTGTTTCCGCAGATCAACAGGATTGAACTCGGAGGACGCGTCGTTTCGGATGAAAGGGCCTTTGCTCACTTTTACAGCAACAAGGGAGTTGAGCATCTGGCCGCCGGCAACCCGCAGCTGGCTATTGCCTATCTTCAGAAAGCGCTGAGGATCGATCCGACCATGGCATGCGCGTGGACGAACATGGGGGTTGCCCTTACTCGCATTGGAGATTTTCTGGAGGCGGAATCATCTCATCAGAAGGCACTCCAGGTGGAACCCGGAGATCTGGTCGCCGTGAGCAATCTCGCCGCTTTGTACGAGCGCATCGGACGCAACCATGAGGCGGACCGCTTCCGGGAGAAGGCCAGGAGGCTCCAGGATAAGAATCCTTACTATCATTTCAATCTGGGGCTGAGGTGCTATATGTCCGGGCAGTACCGGGAAGCCGTTGTGCAGTATCGGGCCGCACTCAAGCTCAAGCCCAAGGAACATTACTTCCACATGGCGTTGGCCAAAGCCTACATTCGCCTGGGAGAAATGGACAAAGTCGCTCCCTGCCTCAAGCAGGCCCTGAAGAACGCACCCGATGAAAGCGCGAAGCACCGCTACAACGAGAAACTCGACTGGCTGGCCTCACATCGGCCCTCATCCTGACCCTGCCCGTAGCGCAGGGCACTGACGACGCTAAGACCTTCACAGCAATTGACTTCGTTCACTCGATCCCTCTCAAATTCGTGTTAGATCCAAGAACGGGGCTGATATCTCGAGATTGAGTAGCCTGTCCCCGAGAGCTAAAATCCTCACTGAAGGGTGTGGGTTGCGGCGAGCGCGTGCTTTCAGGGTTGGGCCGGCTCCCGACGAACGTGTTTCGCGGATTGTTGCTAGTCGCTTAGCTGAGGCGAAAGTAAGGCACAGCGCCGGGTCTTGACCAAAATGGCGGACCGATCACGGCACGAATATCGAATGGGCATTGTTGGCAACTGTTCTTATATTGCCTACGTCGACGACCATGCCACGGTCCGGTGGCTATGCATGCCACGATTCGACAGCAGCTTCGTGTTCGGATCGTTGTTGGATGCACGGAAGGGAGGGGAGTTCTGCATCAGGCCGGTGGCAGACGCCTCCTCCATCCAGTACTATGTGGAAAACACAAACATTCTGTGCACTGAATTTGAGGCCGTGGATGGGCGGTTCAGAGTAACGGATTTCGCGCCTCGGTTCTACCAGTACGATCGGTATTTCAGGCCCTTAATGCTGGTGCGCAAGATCCAGCCGCTTCAGGGCCACCCCAGGGTCAGTGTCAGGTGCATGCCCGTTGGTGACTATGGCAATACCGAGCCGGAGATCGCATTGGGCAGCAACCACATCCGTTATCTGAATCTCGGCGACCATGTGCGTCTGACCACGGACATTCCGCTGCTCTACATAATGGAGGGCAGGGCGTTTGTGCTGAATGCCCCAATGTATCTTCTCTTCTCCTACGGGCCCCCGTTGGAGGCCCCATTGGCGGCCACGGCGGAGGAATTCCTGGACAAGACCCACAAGTACTGGCTCCAATGGATCAAGACGACGTCGATTGCTCCGATATTCCAGGAGTCGATCATCCGATCTGCGCTGGCGCTCAAGCTCCATCAATTCGAAGACACCGGTGCCATCATCGCCTCCGGGACCACGAGCCTTCCGGAGTTTCCGCAGTCAGGCCGCACCTGGGATTACCGGTATTGCTGGTTGCGGGATACGTACTACACGCTGACTGCGTTCAACAATGTAGGCCACTTCGAAGAGCTCGAAAGGTATTTTGACTACATCCAAAACCTGATGTTCGACCAGCGGCCTATCGTCCGGCCCCTGTATACGATCACCGGCGATTCTGTGCCCCGGGAGGAGGAACTGCCATTGTCCGGATACCAGGACAATCAGCCCGTCCGGATCGGCAATGACGCCGCCGTGCAGCCTCAGCACGATGTGTACGGCCAGGTCTTGATCAGCCTGCTGCCGTTGTATGTGGATCGACGGTTACACTATACGGATGGCCGGAGCACCCTGGGACTGATCCGCGGACTGCTGGATCGGATGAACCAGGTGTTTGACGAGCCGGACGCGGGCATCTGGGAGTTTCGCAACCGCCTGCAGCACCACTGCTATACGTACCTGTGCCACTGGGCCGGCAGTCGTGCCGTCTTCAAAATCGCCGAAGCCCTGGCGGATGCAGCCCTGAAGGCTGATGCCGCGGCCTTGGCGAGGCGAAGCGAGGAGAAGATCGAGGCCTGCTACGATCCGCGTCGGGAGGTCTACACCCAAGCCGTTGGCGTGGATCACCTGGACGCGAGCGCTCTCCAGCTGATCTCGCTGAACTACCTGGATCCCAAGTCACCACGGGCCGGCAAGCACCTGGCAGCCTTGGAGCGGGAGTTGAAAGTGGGCCGCGGGCTCTTCTTCCGCTATCTGCATGCCGACGACTTCGGCAAGCCACTCGCGACGTTTCTTGGCACCGCATTCTGGTACGTGGAGGCACTTGCCTGCGTGGGCAGGGTGGATGAGGCAGTGGCAGCGGTTGAGAGCCTGCTCCCCTACGCCAATCACCTCGGTCTGTTCAGTGAGGACGTGGACCTGCAGGGTGGGCAGTGGGGTAATTTCCCGCAGACCTACAGTCACGTGGGTCTGATGAACGCCGTTTATCGGATTGGGAGGAGATTGGATCAGCCGATCTTCTTTTGAAATTTGGACCATCGGGATGCGGAAAGCCCGCAACCGTGGCCCAGGGTGGGTAGAGATGGAAAAGACCTTCGCTCGCCATTATGACCGCCTGGTCCTGGTTTCTTACCGCCTGCCATTCCGGGTCCACAGAAACAAGTTGGTGCAGAATTCCGGCGGCTTGGTTTCTGCGATTCTGGCCCTGGCCCAGAAGGGCGACACGGAGAAGGCGACACGGCTGGGCAACGAGGTCGTATGGATCGGCAAGAGCGATGACACGCCGGAGGAGTGGGTCAGGGTACAAGGTCAGACAGGCCCCTTCAATCTCGTGCCCGTCCGCATCGAAGATAAGCTAGATGAGAAGTACTACGGCGGGTTCTGCAACGATATGATCTGGCCGCTATTTCACTACTTCTCGTCTCTGGCCAACTTCGACTCGGCGTATTTCGAAGCGTATCAGAAGGCACACGACGTATTCATCGAACAGGTGGCCAAGACGATCCGGCCGACGGATCTGGTCTGGATTCACGACTATCACTTGATGTTGCTGCCGGGCATGATCCGCCGGCAGTTCCCCGACGCACAGGTGGGATTCTTCTTGCACATCCCTTTTCCCTCCTTCGAGATCTTCCGCCTGATGCCCCGGCCATGGCGGCAGGCCATTCTCCGCGGGATTCTGGGGGCTGACCTGGTTGGCTTCCACACGTTTGATTACACGCAGTATTTCCTCCGGGCCGTCAGTCGCACCTTGGGAATTGAGACCACTCCCAATTCGGTTACCGTGGGCGACCGCCTCGTCACAGCCGAGACCTTTCCCCTGGGCATAGACTACCGCCGGTTCAATGAGGCGGCACATAGTGGCCCCGTTGATAAGGAGAGACAGAAACTCCGGCGCATCCTCGGCCCCCAGAAGCTCATCTTCTCGGTGGATCGCCTGGATTACTCCAAGGGGCTGCAACACCGCCTGTCAGGATTCGAATACTTCCTCGAGAAATATCCGCAATGGAGAGAAAAAATTGTCTTCGACATGGTGGTTGTGCCTTCCCGGGATACGATCGCGCGCTATCGGGAGATGCGAAAGGAGATAGAGGCGGACGTGGGCCGGATCAATGGCAAGTACGGGTCTATGACCTGGCGCCCACTGGTGTATGAGTACCGATCACTGCCCTTCGCTGAGATGGTGGCTCGGTATAGCGTCAGTGACGTCGGGCTAATAACTCCCCTGCGGGACGGGATGAATCTCGTGGCCAAGGAGTACCTCGCCTGCCAGGAGGATGGTCCGGGCGTGCTGATCCTAAGCGAAATGGCAGGGGCGGCAGCCGAGCTGAGCGAAGCCATCCTGATTAATCCGACAGACAAAGAGGAGATGGCCGCCGCCATCGCCCAGGCCTTAGCAATGTCCGAGTACGAGCGTCGGGCCGTGCTCGGGCGGATGCAAAGTCGGCTGAGGACTTATGACGTCTTCTCCTGGGCAAGGGATTTCTTCGACGTGATAGGCCGTACCAAGGAGGAGCAGCACGCCCGGAGAATCCGGCTCCTTGGCCCGGCGGTAGAGGACCGCATAACAGGACAATACCGCGAGGCGACCCGCAGGGTCATCATGCTCGATTACGACGGCACACTGGTGCCATTCTCCAGATATCCGGAAGGTGCCGTACCGAGCGAGAGCGTAGTGGCCATGTTGAAGCAGTTGGCTGCGGACGCCAGGAACACGCTCGTGATAATCAGTGGCCGCGAACGGGACTTCCTGGACAAGTGGTTCGGCGACCTGCGGATTGTCCTGGTTGCCGAACACGGAGCCTTCATCCGCGTGACACCTGCCGAATGGAATGGCGAGGTCGATACAGACCCCAGCTGGAAACAGCAAGTGCTGCCGGTGCTTCAACGGTACGCCGAGCGCTGTACAGGTGCCTTCATCGACGAAAAGACCCTGTCGCTGGTCTGGCATTATCGCAATGCAGACCCGGCGATCGCCCTGTTGCGGTCTCAGGAACTCAAGGACGAACTGCGGGAAATAGTCTCCCATGACGGGAAACTCCAGGTCATGGAAGGAAGCAAGATCATCGAGGTCAAGAGGTCCGGGTACGACAAGGGTTCGGTCGCGGTAAAACTGCTCGGCACGGCCACCTACGATTTCATCCTCGCCATCGGCGACGACAAGACCGATGAAGACCTGTTCAAGGTGCTCCCGGAGCAAGCCATTACCATCAAAATCGGTCTCAGCGCATCCCTGGCCAAATACAATCTCAAGACCCAGCAGGAAGTCTCCAAGCTGATAGACCGGCTGCTCGAGGCAGGCGATAAGCGGGATGAGGACTGACGACGCGAAAACCTCTACAGCAACTGAATTGGCCCGGTCCGCTGCTCTCGAGTACAGGTTAGATCCAAAAACTGGATTGATTTCTGGCTGTAGAACGCTATTTACGACTTAGCGTCGCCGGCCCCCTGTCGCCAGTAGAAGTAGGCGGGCAGGCCGGCTGTAACAACCAGGAGTCCCCAGAAGGAGTTCCTGAAATCATTGACGATCGTGTTCAGGACGATGGCGCCCGCAATCAGGCAGAACAGAGCAGGCACCACGGGATAACCCCAGGTCTTGTAAGGGCGCTCGACGTCAGGCTGCTTGTGCCTTAGCACTATGACTGCCGCGGCCCCCAGCGCGTAAAAGATCCAGGAAACAAAGATCACATAGCTGAAGAGCCTTTCAAAACTGCCCACCATCGTAAGAAAGCTTGCCCAGATCCCGTTCAGTACGATGGAAACGGTCGGCACGTGATACCGCGGATGGATGTACGCGACTCCCTGGAAGAACAGCTTCTCGCGCGCCATGGCATAGTACACTCTCGGGCCACCGAGGACATTGCTGTTCATGGCACCGGCGATGGAGATCAGGATAGCCAGCGCGACAATCGTTCCCCCGACAGGCCCGATCGCGTGCTCCAGGGCGTCGCTGGCTACCCGCGAGGAATCGGTCAGCATCCGGAACGGCAGGACGAACATATAGGAGAGGTTGACGACCAGGTAAAGCAGCATCACCGAAAGAGTACCCAGAAGCAACCCGACCGTGAGATTCCTCTTGGGGTTCCTGACCTCCCCTGCGGCAAACGTCAGAAGGTGCCACCCGTCGTACGCCCAGAGCACAGCGATCATCGCAATCCCGAGGGCGCTCCAGGATGTTGATGAGAATCTCCCGGGAGAGCTGGCTATGTTTTGAACGCTCCCCTTGCCGGATAAAAACAGCACGATGGCAATGCCTATCAGCGACCCGATCTTGATGGTCGCGAGAAGGTTTTGGACCAGAGCTCCCGACCGGACACCGAGGCAATTAATCAGCGACAGAATCAATATCACCGCAACCGCACAGAGCTTCGACGCGGCCGGAGACATCGGTATGAGATAGCTCAGATAGATCGCGAACGCCGAGGCGAGCGTGGCGATGGAACCCGTGACCATGACGAAGAGGACGCACCAGCCGAAAAGAAACGCCGTCGTCCGCCCATAGGCTTCCCGCAGGAACGCATATATGCCGCCCGCTCGGGGGTAGGCAGCCCCCAGTTCCGCGTACGAAAGGGCGCCGCTGAATGTAAGGACCCCTCCCAGGATCCAGACAAAGAAGACCGCAGCGGTGCTCTGTGTTGTGCGCGCGATGCCGCCCGGAGTCAGAAAGATCCCGGACCCGATAATCGCGCCGAGGACCAGAAGAATACAGTCGACCAGGCCCAGCGCTCTGACGAGTTCCGCTCTTGATGCACCTGGGGCTGGCGGTGATCCCGGGCTACCTCTCACAATTCCCCATTCCCCGTTTGTGCTTCAAGGTCCCTTGACTCATGCTGAGGAGCCGAGCATCCTCCGGGCCGAACCCAAGTCGCCAATTCCACGCCGGCAGGAAGAGTGACCTTTCCTCGGATCTCCCTGCTGGAAGCTGCACTGGGTGAGCCGATATGCCAACCGACTGTGCAACATGAGGTGATGCTTGTACCAGTTACCACCCTAATTGTATAGATCCTTGGTGGCTCTTGAGGGTGCCGGGATATGGATGATGAAATACGACCCGGCAATCTACAGGTGGCAGAACCGATCCGGGATCGGAATCGATATCGGGGCCGGAATCGGATTCGGTGTCGAACGGAGACGGATGACTTTCGGACATGAGCAGCAAGATGTCTACCAAGCCGACATCGAGTACGTTGGTTGGGCCTTTCGTCTATGTGAACGTCGGTTCGGGAAACACCGGGCAGGTCTGGCAGGGGCGAAGTTGAAAGCGATTCCGACCCCGATACCGACAGCGATCGCCTTACAGGTTGGAGGAGCTGGGTAGCTACAAGGTATACATCAGCTAACGCCTATGGGGCACTCCCTTCGCTCCCCCAGTTCGTCGACGCTTCTTGATGCTCCGGGCAATCGCAGCGCAGATTGCGGTCAAAAACAGCGGATTCATCGGTCCTCCTCGCCCGCCCTCCCTTTGCCCGGGCACCCATCAAACTCTAATTATGTCATCGCGGCGCGTCCGCGGTCTCTACTCGATCTTGCACGTGACGGTCACCGCCGGCCGGGTCACCTCTGCCCCTCCCTTGCTTGCATCCATCATGCGGCCGGCCTGTCGAACCGTTCAGTGATGTGACGGGAAAGCAGACACCCGACGCCTCCTATGGCCTTTATGCCGTCGCTGTCTTCCACGATCCGGATCGGGCGGTTGCGCTGTTCGGCCACCCGGACCAGCTCCTCTTTCAGATTGAGTTCGCGGAGGATCCTCCCTCCACAAAAGGAGCAAGCAGGGGGCATCTGAAACGCGATCAGAAGTTCCTCGCAGGCACAGCAGAACCAACCCGGATCGGGAGTATAGGATCTCGACAGGAGCAGCGCGCTGGCCCTCCCTTCTTTCAGAGCCTTCAGACTGGCCAGAGTCCCTCCTACCGCGAGCCCGCTGGTGCTCATCTCCCTGTGAACCGTTTCCACTAGCGCCCGAGCCTCCTGTTCCCCAACCCGGGCATTCTCCGTGCCGGAGGGTCTCACGATGCGGTGAGAGCAGTCATGCTTCAGCTCAACTAGCGGGTAGATGTGAGGCTTCGCACTCACAATCACCTGAGTCGGCAAAGGCGCCGTAAATTGCAGCGGAACGAAGAAGGAGCGCTCTCCGCCACGCGAAAATAGCGCCGCACCCCTGGATTCAGGGCAAATGCCGGTCCCGACAAAGACCTCGATCCGACCTAGTGCCTCCCAAAATGGCAGCCGCAGGCGCCGCTCAAGCTCGTTCTTCAGCGAGCGGACCTTTTCGTTCAGGTTCTCCCGATACGCGCTCCCGAGGTCGAGATAGCAGCTCACGACTGGCTCGGCCGCCTCCTCGAGGTTCGCAAGATTCAGAACGTGGCGCTGCAGATCTTCGAGTTGCACCTTGTCCCCCGGCAGGTCGGCCTTCCGATTCTCCTCCCCAGGAGCACCCGGGCTTGCCGTCCTTGCACCTAACTATTAGCAAACAACGCCTCGTGAGAAAATTAGAAAGTTTGCAAATGACACGTAGGTTTTTTAGAATTATAGTAAGCTGCATGGAATGGCTGAATTATCACCATCTACTTTACTTCTGGACGGCAGCAAGAACAGGCAGCATTGCCCGGGCATCAAAGGAGTTGCTTCTGGCGCCGCCGACGATCAGCGCCCAGATCAGCCGGCTCGAGCAGAATCTTGGTGAGAAGCTATTTGAACGTGTCGGGCGCCGCCTGGTTCTCACCGAAATGGGGAGGGTTGTCTTCCGCTATGCCGGCGAGATCTTCTCACTGGGCAGGGAACTCACAGACACACTCAAAGGGCGGCCCACAGGACACCCCCTGAAGCTGGTGATTGGCATTGCTGATATCTTTCCTAAAGGGATCGCCTACCGCCTGATCGAGCCTGCACTGCATCTCGAGCGCCCGGTGCGCGTTATATGTCGTGAAGACCCGCCTGATCGATTGCTCGCTCTGTTGGCTCTCCAGGAACTGGATCTCGTTCTCACCGACGCACCAATCGCCCCGGGAATCAAGGTCAGGGCTTTCAGCCACCTTCTGGGTGAATCCGGCGTGACCTTCGTCAGCAGCCGCAAGTTGGCCAGGACCTACTCGAAGGGATTCCCCCGCTCACTCGATGGGGCTCCCATGCTGCTTCCGACTGACAACACAGCTTTGCGACAGGAACTGGACCGGTGGTTTGAGGCTCATGATGTGCATCCGAAAGTGGTCGGGGAGTTCGAGGACGATGCTCTATTGACGGAGTTCGGAAGAACCGGACTCGGCATTTTCCCTTCGCTCTCCGTACTCGTCAGGCACCGGCGGCGCATGAGGGATCTCTACCGGGTAGGCAGCACGGAAGAAGCACGCGCTCGAATTTACGCCATATCAATCGAACGAAAGCTCAAACACCCAGCTGTGGTGGCAATCTGCGAGACTGCTCGTGGGAAACTCTTTGCGGGATCGGAATGGCGTTCAGGTGAAGAGTTCCAGGAAGCGGCGGCGGTACCTGCGTCCGAGCGGAAGGCGATGGCCGTCCGCGAGGATTAGGACGTAGTCGCCGTGAGCCCACGGCGTGAGTTCCCGAACGAAGTCCA
>Ga0316628_100000917_pt1 | contig 19703 bp, 19 predicted proteins | sample OWC_Aug_M2_C1_D5_FD_207648 | JGI IMG/M metagenome (GOLD analysis project Ga0316628, IMG submission 207648) | Wetland soil microbial communities from Old Woman Creek delta, Ohio, United States - OWC_Aug_M2_C1_D5_C | ecosystem: Environmental > Terrestrial > Soil > Wetlands | place: USA: Ohio... | reverse complement strand
CATCTATCTGCATCAGATAATCAAGTGTGCCTTGGAGTTGCGTCATCTCACGGGTCAGTTCGGCCAAGGCCGTGCGCTCGACGCGTTCCGCGGCCAGCCGGCTGTTGTGCCACAGCGTGAACATGCCAATCACGGCGGCAAAGACCATCAAGAGTACCGGGATGGCGATACGCAGCGGGAACAGCATCAGCGTTGCCGCGACGAGGACGCAGCCAGCGTCCGCAATGGGGTGGAATCGACCAGGGATGTCATGTCGATGGAGCGGCTCAACAGCTTCTTGTCCAACATCACCGTCATGAGGCGTTGGGCTGATGTTACGATGCCCGGAGGGGAGCTTGCGATGAGCCGGCGGTTTTCCTCCAGGGAAGGAAGTTTCATGCCGCTCAGCGCCAGTTGAAATTCCTCCGCGGTGATCTGCTCCCGTACCGCCATGCGAGCCGCCGCCTCCAGACGGTGAACAGCGAGATAGTCCAGGGCGCGATACCAGCCTTGCAGCAGCCGCTGTACCTGTTGCGCATGAACACGGCGGTCGTCCCGCCGCACCACGATGACATCGAGAATTTCGTCCGGGATCTGGCTGCTGTTGAAGATATCCACGGCACCCGCTCGCAGAAGCCTGGTGCGCACCGGTTCGAAGGTGACCACCGCATCCACCTTGCCTTGCAAGTAGGCGCTCTCATGTTGATCGACGCGGGACTCTATCACGTCGACATCGTTGATCTGCAATCCGCCGTGTTCCAAGGCGCGGGTCAACATGTACGCCCCCAGCGCGGAATTTTCCACCGCGACGCGGCGGCCCTTCAGTTCGGCAAGGGTTGTGATGGGCGGTCTGGCCAACAAGGTGTCCGCGCCGTCGGAGATGTCGGTTACGACTATGATCTGAGGGTGTTGCTGGTCCTGGGCCAACAGCAGGGCTTCGTCCAAGGTGATGCATGCGGCGTCGATGGTGCCGTTGCGAAAGGCCCGCAGTACTTCGGTTGCCGAGGAGAACTCCACCAAGTGCACGCTGGCGTCGTCGAAATACCCGAGGTCGCGCGCCAGGAAAAGCGGCTCATAGCCGGGCCAGACGTTGGTGCCGACACGCAGAGGATTGGCGGGTTCTTGGGTACAGGCGCTTATGATCGCGGCGAGCGCAATGAGAAATAGACCGGGTAGGCCGCGAGCGCGTGAGAATTTCTCCACAAATAGTCCTATCGACGATGCTGTTGTTTGCGCCACGAGCGTGTACCTCGGTTTGCGGTTACTAACTGCATCTAAACCAGCGGAGCATAGGGAATCCAGCGGTCCGTGTCCAGAACGCCGTATTTTACGATTTACCGGACGAAATGCGGGGAACAGGACTGTAATGCCCCGCGAACATCGTCGGCGGCATAATGGTTCGGTGAGAGAAGCCTACGCTCAACCGCGATGAAACCGCTCGGCCGATGGGTTTATCAAGACGGTGATGCGGCATATAGTGTCCGTCAATGCCGCGTCGCGGCCGCGCCGATACAGCGCGTCAAAGACGGAGGATCGCCACATGAACGCATTGCCCAGTCTTTTCATCTCGCATGGCTCGCCGATGTTGGCGGTGGAAGACGGCGCGGCGCGCCGCTTTTTGATGGAGTGGCCGCATCGCATCGCACGGCCGCAAGCCGTCTTGATGGTATCCGCCCATTGGCAAGGCCGGGATGGTCCGGAGGTCGGAGTGACGGCGCAACCCAAGACCATCCACGATTTCGGCGGCTTTCCGAGGGCCTTATACGAGATACGGTATCCGGCGCCCGGCGCCCCCGAGACGGCGGCGCGGGCGGCGCGGTTGTTGCGGGACGCCGGTTTCAACGTCGCGGAAAATGCCGAGCGCGGTTTGGATCACGGCGCATGGGTGCCGTTGAGTTTGATGTATCCCGAGGCGGATGTTCCCGCGTTTCAGGTATCGCTCATCCACGACGCCGGCCCGGAGGAACATTATCGGCTCGGTGCGGCGCTGCAAGCGTTGCGGCAACAAGGTGTGCTCATCATCGGCTCGGGATCGTTGACCCACAATCTTTATGAGTTCCGCGGACAAGACCCCAACGATCCGGCGCCGCCGTGGGTCACGGAATTCGCGGAATGGATGGCGGAGACGCTCGCCGCGGGCCGCATCGCGGATTTAATGGATTATCGGCGGCGCGCCCCTTCCGCCGCGCGCAATCACCCAACGGAAGAACATCTGCTGCCGTTGTTCGCCGCCCTCGGCGCCGCCGGCGGTTCCCCGCATGTCGAACGCGTCCACCGCAGCAACACCTACGGTATCCTGGCGATGGATGCTTATGCGTTTTCCAAACGCGCCGCGAGTTTTGATCTTCAAGAATGAGAGTGCCCGCACTTGATTAAAATCCGCTCATCCCGGGGATCAAGGTATCAGGCGCGGTTGTCAAACGATCAGTCTCGTCGCGTTAAATCGCGTACTTTCTGAGCTTATAGTGCAATGTCCGAACTGAAATGCCTAACGCGAGGGCCGCTTCGGTCTTGTTGCCGTGGGCCGCGCCCATGGCGGCGATGATGCGCTGGCGTTCGATGCCGGCTATCTCTTTGCGAAAACTTAAAGCCGGCTTCTCCGGGGGTGATGTTGTATCAAGCGGGGGCGCGGCACGGGGGCGGAAAATCTCGGGACTGGTGCTAAGGTCATTGATAGTCAGCAGCGAGCCCGATGCTACCGCCACGGCCCGGTGTATCACCCATTTGAGTTCGCGGATATTGCCGGGCCAGCTGTAAAGCTTTAATGGCGCCAACGCATCCGACTCAATCTCAGCGACCTGCTTCAGGTAGTCGCGATTGGCTTCGTCAATGAACAAGCGAACCAGTAAGGGTATATCCCGAGCGCGTTCGCGCAAAGGCGGCAGTTCAAACGTTATACCGTTGATGCGGAAGAACAAGTCGGCGCGAAATCCGCTGGCGGGATTGCTGAGATCTTTATGGGTCGCGGCAATGAGTCGAAAATTGACCCGTCGCTCCCGCGTGTCGCCGACGCGGAAGTAGACCCCGGATTCCAGCAGCCGCAACAGTTTGGCTTGGACGCCGTCGGTCAGTTCTGCGATCTCATCGAGGAAGAGGGTGCCCCCTGCGGCTTTGTCGATCAAGCCCTCTTTGTTGCCGATGGCGCCCGAAAAGGCCCCTTTAACATGGCCGAACAGTTCGCTCTCAACCAAATCCATAGGCAGGGCGGCGCAGTTGATGGCCACTAGATCGCCGTTCTGCCCGGACAGGGTATGGATCCACTGCGCCAGTCGTTCTTTGCCGGTTCCCGTTTCACCCTTTATGAGCACGGGGATACTCAAGGGGGCGATTAGCGGGGCGCGTTCCATAATGTCCTTCATCGCACCGGTCGGGGAGGCATTGAAAATCGTCGTCGCCTCCATGCCGATCTGACGCCGCAGCGCGCGTACCTGCCGATGCAATTGCCGATTCTCCAGTAGGACGTTCAATTCATGCTTGAGTTTGGGAATGTTGACCGGCTTGGTGAAATAGTCGGCCGCGCCTCGCTTAAGTGCGGCAACTGCATTTTCCACCGTGCCGAAAGCGGTCAACATGACGATGATGCACTGAGGCTGTAGAACCCGGAGCTCCTCAACGAAATCCACGCCATTGCCCTCCGGCAGTCGTACGTCCAACAGGAGTACCGCCATGGTCCGTTCGGTCAGTATTTGTCGCGCGGCGGAGATGGAATTGGCGATAGTCACTTCGAACATATCTTCCAGCCCCATCGCCAAGGATTCGGCGAAATTATCTTCGTCATCGACAATGAGTGCGCTGAGGTTAGGCTCGGTCATAGATTGCTCTTTACTGCATTGGCAGGCAGCCAGATACGGAAACCCGCGCCGTTGTCGGGTCGGTACAGTTCCAGCTCGCCGCCGTGGGCGCGGACTATTTTGTCGACGAGATACAAACCAAGACCCGCCCCTTTGGATCTCGTCGTGACAAACGGCGACAGCAGCGGCTTTAATTCGAGATCGGGCAGGAATCCTTTGCCGTCGTCTTGATAGGCGATCGCCGCCCGGTCGCTCCTTTCGGGTTTGGATAAGCTTATTTTCACTGCGCCGGCTCCGGCCTCAGCGCTGTTGCGCAGCAGATTGGCGAATAGTATATCCAAGTAAAATTTGTCGCCGTTGCACATTACGTCATCGACCGCGGCGGTAAGCGCGTGGCGCTGCGCGCCGTCGAGGATCAATTGTCTGATGTCTATCCATGCCGTCCGGTCGATCTTAAGGTCTTTGCCGTAGATCAACAAATTGTCGATGAGGCGCTGCATGCGTTCGAGTTCTTGCTGGGAAAGCTGTATGAAACGTTCCGCGAAGCGGCCGTCGCCGATGCGACTCGGCAGGCTCTGCACCAAATTGGAAATGGTCGCCACCGGCGTACGCAATTCATGAGACAAAGCAGCCGTCATGCGGCCGAGCAATGCGTAGGCCTCTTGTTCGTGTAGCGCGGTGGTGAGACGGCGGCGCTCCTCGTCATGGAGTCGGCGTTCCAATTTGGATTGCTCGCTCTTGGTTACATATACCAACAAGGCAAAAAATATCAGGAGCGTCGCCAGCACTCCATCCGCGATCTCGCCTAAATCAGCGCCCGTGGTCTCCGCGTTCATATATTCGGGGTTGAGGAAAATTTTCACGGTGCCGCCGCTCGCGGAGCCGGACCAAAGCGGTTTGTTATCGAGTTCTTTGGTGCCGACGGCGGGCGGAGCTACGGTTGTTACCTCCGCCGGGAGGACTTGATTGACATAACGGACAATAAATTGCGCAACGTCATCGGGGCTCGCGTCGGGGTGGCCGGATTGATACGCATGCACGGTTTGCTTGATCTGGGTGTGGATTTTTTGGCGAATCTCCTTTCTTTGCGAGATGTTGTCGACGGTGCTCTGAATAAACACCACCACTATCCCGAGTATCAGGGAAACCAACAGAGATACGGAGATTTTAGTGATAGGCAGAAAAAAAATCCGCGGCATATTTTTCTTGCTCTGAATCGCACCCGTGCAGTGTTATCACAAAGACAGCGGCGCGGACAAATCGTTCCACGCCGACACTGCATTCGCAGCGCGCAATGCAGCGCAAATATGTATACGAATTTTGCGCACTTCGTACCATGAGTCGCCGGTCACGGAATAAATTTTCCGAAAAACAATAAGCTGCCATCTGGCACGAATGCTGCTCTCCTCTCATCACCACGGCAATGCTGATGGCGAGTGCATTCTACTGTGAAGGAGAGCCAGGAATGAATCAAACTGCTGAAGCAGGTCTCAAAGCGTCGCCCTTGGGCTGTCAGCTTATTGTCGATTTCTACGACTGCAACTGCGAATACTTCGACGACCTGGAATGGGTGGAGAACGTCATGATCGAAGCGGCGAATTGCGCCAGCGCCACCATAGTCGATGTCGTATTCCATAAATTCAATCCTATCGGTATCTCAGGAGTAGTGGTGATTGCCGAATCCCATTTGGCCATCCATACCTGGCCCGAACATGGCTATGCGGCAATCGACGTATTTACCTGCGGGGACGTGTTGGACAGCGAGGCGGCTATCTCCTATCTCGCCGCGCAATTTCGCTGCCGCAGGCGGAGCGTGACCAAAGTGGCCCGCGGCGACGTCCGTGACCTGCTTGGCAAAACGGTAATCACGAACGAGGGATTCAATGCGCGGGACAGTGTAATGCCGCTTAGCAAACTCGCTGCCAAGATACGTCCAATGGAGGATTGATGCATGACCTTGTCATTGCCTCTGAAATACCGCGAAGCACCCCACGGCATCGAGAACAAGGCAAAATTGTTGACCGTTTTGTCCGAGAGGGGGGGCGCAGATCTCGCCGAGGATACCAATCCATTGGATCTCTATGTCTATAGGATCAAACGGATGGTATATCAGCAGCAAACCGCATTTCAGCATATTACCATTGCCGATACCTACAACTTCGGCCGGGTGCTGATGCTGGATGGTACCGTGCAAAGCGCGCAAAGCGACGAAGCGCTCTACCATGAGATGTTGATCCAGCCGGCGATGTTGCGCCATCCCAATCCCGAACATGTGCTGATCATCGGCGGCGGCGAGGGCGCCTCATTGCGCGAAGTGCTCGCGCATCGCTGCGTCCGCAGCGCCACCATGGTGGATATCGACGGCGAGGTGGTGGCCGCATGCCGGAAATACCTGCCCACTTGGCACTGCGGCGCCTTTGACGACAAGCGCGCGCGGGTGTTGTTCGAGGACGGACGCAAATTCATCGAGAGGGACGAAGCTCAATACGACGTCGTCATCATCGACGTCGTGGACATGCTGGACAATGGTCCGGCCCAGGCTTTGTACACCAAACAGTTTTATGAATCATTGCGGAGCCGGTTGCGTCCGGGCTTTGTCGTGGCGATACAGGGCCTGGAATTCACTTTCAATAATTCGCGGGAACACGCCGCGCTGCTGCGCACCTTGCGCAGCGTCTTCCGCCACGCTCACAGTTACAGCGCGGCGATTCCGTCTTTCCTGTCGGGTTGGGGCTTCGTAGTGGCCAGCGACGACTATCCTGCGCATCGTTGGAACGCAAAAGAAATCGACGCGGCCATCTCCCGAAAATTGCCGCTGGATTGGCTGGTGCACCTGGACGGCATCTGTTTGGAGAAGGCGTTCACCCACTGCCGTTTGACTCAGCGCATGCTGGCAACACCCGGCCCTATCCTGGAAGACGGGATCAAGCTGAAGTTCGACATTGCGCGGGAAATCGCGTCCGACACGGCGCGCGATGTCAAAACCAAGTTTCAACCTTTACGCTAGCTTTCGGCGAAACGTGTGCCGCCGGCTTTTAGAGAAGAGTGAGTGGTCAGTTGTGAGTGAAATAGGATCGACTACGCGAGGGTGCGTCGTGAACAGCGAAGACAACGGCCGCGCGCCGCGAATTGCATTGTCGGAGCACGATCATGTCGCGCCGGCTCCGGGCAACGACTTTCCCGATTTGGCAAAGGTCCATGACTTTGCGCCCTTGGGCAAAAAAGATTTGCCGCTCCTGTACCGGCAATTCCAGACGCTGTACCCCGAGCCGATTTTCATCGACATCTACGAACCGTCGCCGTTTCCGACCTTGTCCCGGTTCACGGATTATTTCGCGATCGGCAAGAGACCGATGTGGGTGATGGGCGCGCCTCGGTCGCCTCAGGCCTATTTTATTCTGCATGACTTCCAACGCGAGCATGATCTGGCGAATCTGGACTTTGCATTTTTCACGGGATTACCGGCTCCCGGCTCCGAAGAGGCCCGCGGCTTTTGGGAATACGCGCGGCGCTGTATTGCGGATCGAGGTCTGACACGCATCCAAAGCTTCGTGCTGTCAGGCAGCACGGAGAAGATTCGCCTGCTCGAATCCTTCGGCTTTCATAAGGAGGGCATCCTGCGCGAACACTATTTTCACAACGGCGAGCTGCATGACGTGGTTGTCCACGCCTGGATGGCGGAGGGGCGCGGTGTCTAAGCTGGGATTGAACAAGATCGTGGTGCGCCGCATCGAGCCCGCAGATCGCCCCACGCTGCGCCGCTGGCTGAGGGATCCCGTTGTTCGGGAAGCCATCGAGGATGAGACCGTCGATCTGTCGGACATAAAACAGGCATTGGCGTTGTTCGAAACCAGCGACCCCTTTCGCGACGGCGGCTTAGGCCTCGTCGTCGAAGTGCTGGGCAGGCCGATCGCCCTGATCCACTTCGTGTGGATCAACTGGGTCAGCCGTAACGCGGAGGTAATCGTCTTCGTGGGGCCCGGCGAGCTGCGGCAATCGCTGGCGGCCGCCGTGGTTATGGAAAAAATAGGCCACGCCGCATTCCGCGTGTTGAACCTGCACAAGATTTACGCCTTCGTTTACGGCACCAACCAAGACGCCCTCTCGGTTTTTCGCAAGGTGATGAAAGAGGAGGCTTGTCTGCGGGCCTACGTGAAGTCCCCTCATGGCTATTCCGATTTTCATTTTTTCGGTCTGTTGGCCTCGGAATATTTCGCGGCTATGAAGATGCTAAAAGGACGGGCGTGATGCACGGCGATACTGCTCCCCGGCTGCGTCCGTTTTTGCACATCGCCAGAGAATTCTATCTGACCCCGATGGTGCTGGCATTTTCGCTGGGCCTGATATTGCTGATGGTCGCGGCCGATATCGCCATGCCGTGGATGGCGAAAACCGCCATTGATTTGATCACGGAACGCAATGCCGACGCGATCGTCGCTGCGGTGTTCCGCCAAGTCGTGCTGATATGCGGAACGATTCTGGCGGTGGCGCTCCTCCAGTATTTGGCGAGCATGATGCTGAACCGCCTCTATGCAAAGATCGTGTATCGCGGCACGGCGCGGCTGCGGGAGACGCTCTATAGCCGCATACAAGCTCAGTCGTTGAACTTTCTCGCGGGACGGCAAATCGGCGAGATACTGACTCATCTCATCACCGACATTCACAACCTTCAGGATGCCACGCTGGATTTGGCGTCTGAGGTGCCTTTCGACATGTGTATCCTGCTCGGGCTGATGGCGGCGATGTTTGTTCTGAATCCGACCCTGGCGTTGATCGTGCTGCTGTTCCTGGTCGGGTCGGCGATCTTCGTTTACGGTGTGGGGCGCCGCGGCTGGCAGGTACAGTTCAGCGCGATGAAAGGCACGGCGGATCTGACGGCGCGCATGCAGGAGGGCTTCAGCGCGGCGCGCACCATCGCGACCTTCGACGCGGCCCAAGGCGAGGAGATGCGGGTGCAGGAGGCCTCGCAGCGTTACACCAAGCATATGGAAACCAGCGGCAAGCTCCGCGCGGTGATGACTCCCTTCCTAAGTTTCGCGGAATATGCCGGGGTCGTCACCGTCCTGGTGATTGGCGGATGGGAGATGCTGCACGGTTCCCTCACGGCGGGCGGTCTTGTGGCGTTCATGGCGTATATGCAATTGTCGGCGGACCCGATATCGCGCTTTTCCCGGTTGGTTCCACGCCTGCAGAACGCCACAGTCTCGGCGGCGCGTCTTCATGACCTCCTCGCCGAGACCCGGGATGCCGTTGACGGCTCCGATGCGTTGGCTCCGCCCGATCTTACCGGCGAATTGTCCATAGTAAATGTCAGTTTTTGCTATCCATCCGCCGCTGTGCCGGCCTTGCACGGGCTCAATATCAGCGTGGCGGCAGGGGAGAAGGTCGCCATTGTCGGCCGCAACGCCTCGGGCAAGAGCACCTTTCTCGATTTGCTGTTGCGGATTCAGTCTCCGCAACAAGGCCGAATCCTGGTTGACGGGATCGATGTGAGCGACATTCGCTTGGCCAACTGGCGGTCGTTCATTGGGGTGGTGCCGCAGGATATTCTGCTATTGAACCGCAGCGTGGCCGAGAACATCGCGCTGGGTTTCGCCGCGCCGCCGCAGCAAATCCGCGAGGCTGCTATCGCGGCGGGCCTCGGGGAATTCATCGCCGGCTTGCCGCAAGGATATGAGACCGTGGTGGGGGAAAGGGGTATGTTGCTGTCCGGCGGCGAGCGGCAGCGCATCGCCGTCGCGCGCCTGTTTCTGCGTTCCCCACGGATCATTCTCTTGGACGAACCGACATCGGCCCTCGACATTGCCTATGAAAGCGCTCTATTGCCGGCGTTACGGCGTCTGTGCGCCGACCGCACTACATTTATCGTGTCTCACCGGCTCACCGTATTGACCGATGTGAACAAGGTGTTGCTGATGGACGGCGGGCGGCAGCTGGCTTTCGATATTCCGACTCGGGTATGGCGCGATTTTCCGGCATACCGCGACCTGTTTCCCGACAGCTGGAGGGCGCACGCTGAATTTGGGCGAGTCAACAGCGGTTCATCGCGTCTATTGCAGCCGTAGCACTTCGATGTCCGGGCTTATCGCACAAAGAGGCCGAATGTGATGCAGAACGAGATCGTAACACGCCGAGCCGAGATGACACTCCGGGCATGGGTTTTTGCAGAGGCAGGAAATCGCCGGACAGCGACATACGGCGAGCCCGCCGTTTTCGGGACGCCTTCGTGTCATCCGCCCGTATCAAATGAGGTATGCCGGTCATGCGCGTAGTCGTGACGGGAATGGGCATCGTTTCGCCGATCGGCATCGGGACGGACAATTTCTGGAAAAACGCCGTTGGCGGTGTCAGCGGCATCCGCCCTATCGAAAGTTTCGATGCTACGGGCCAGCGCTCCAAGATCGCGGGAGAGGTTTCCGGTTTCGATGCATCAGACTATCTATCGGTGAAGTGCGTCGAACAGACCGACCGTTTCGCCCAATTCGCGCTGATTGCAGCAGGCCAGGCAGTCGCCGATGCCGGGAAGTTAGCCGCATACGAGCCGCATCGCCTGGCGGTGAGTATCGGTACCGGTATGGGCGGCTACGCCACCTACGAATCTTCCGCCGCCCGCTATTTTCGGAATCAATCTACGCCACCTTTCACGGTACCCAAGACCATGGCCAACGCAGCCGGCGCATGGATCGCGACCGAGCACAAATGCCGAGGGCCTAATCTGACCTTCAGCACGGCGTGTTCATCCGGCGGGCACGCCATTGGCGCGGGCCTGCAACTGCTGCGCACCGGCCAGGCGGATGCGGTGATCGCGGGCGGTGCGGAAGCCTGCGTCCTGCCGCTGACTATGGCGGGGTTCAATGCCTTGCGCGCCTTGTCGACTGGTTTTGACGACAAGCCTGCGCAGGCGTCGCGCCCGTTTGCTAAGGGGCGCGACGGGTTCGTGATGGCGGAAGGTGCCGCAGTTTTAGTGCTGGAGCGGGAAGATGCGGCGCGCCGCCGCGGCGCCGCGATACATGCCGTGCTTGCCGGTTACGGCAGCTCTTGCGACGCGTCGCATCTCGTGGCACCCGATCTCGAAGGGCAGGCCGCGGCGATGCGGGCGGCCGTCGCCGACGCCGGCATCGAGCGGGAGGCCATCGCGTATGTCAATGCGCACGCGACATCTACACCCGTGGGAGACATTATAGAGACACGCGCCCTCAAGAATTTCTTCGGATCGCACGCTGCACGCCTTTCCATCAGCGCCACCAAATCGCTGTTGGGACACACCATCGGTGCCTCGGCAGCCATAGGCAGCGTCGCCACTATCATGACGCTGCGCACCGGCGTGATTCATCCAACCATCAATCTTGAACAAGCGGACCCCGAATGTGATCTGAATTACACGCCCAATATCGCGGGCAGATGCGATGTGCAGGCCGGCTTATGCAATGCCTTCGGTTTCGGCGGCAATAACGTAAGCCTGATTTTTACAACCGTGAAGTAAATGTGGAAGGTACTAACGATGGAAACAGCAGATATCGAATCGAAGGTGATTGCCTTTATTAAAGAAGCGGTACACCAGGAAAACCCTGTCGAGATTAAAGGGACCACTAGCTTTAACGATCTGGGTCTCGACTCACTGGATATCGCGCAGCTCTTGTTCGAGGCCGAAGATGCCTTCGGCATCTCCTTTGACTTGGAGAAGGCCACCGACATCACCTGCATAGGCGACATTGCCGCATATGTTGCCAAACACCAGCCGCGCACCGCGGCATGAAGGCAAGAGGCCACTAGGTGACAAGATTCTCCATTTGCATGGGGAGACTGAATCAGGCTTTGAAGCGGGTTTTTATGAATTATAACTTCTTTGATATTCGGAAAGTGATGTAGCGAAAGATGAGAAAGATAACCGATCCGAAGAGATTCATCGAGGAATGGGGCCGCTCTACCCTGCGTGACCCTTTTCAGCATTTTGAGAAGCGAACCCGCAGGACATGTCCGATCTGCGATTATTCCGGTCTTTTCACCTCGATGTAGCTGCGTGGCCGCCGGGAAGCGCGCTGCCCAAATTGCGCCAGCTTGGAGCGGCATAGGCAGTTTGCGTTGCTTATGAAGGAGCGGAACATCGATTTGGCATCGGCCAGCATCATTCATTTCGCCCCGGAACGGGTCTTTCTGAAGAAATATTACGACGCGCCCAATTACGTATTCGGCGACGTGTATCCCAAACCGCGCTATGGCAAGCGTTTGCGGAAGCTGGACATCTCTGCAATTGATTTTCCGGATCGCAGTTTCGACTATCTCATTGCCTTTGATGTGATGGAGCATGTGGTCGATCACCTGCGCGCCTTCTCCGAGATCGCGCGCGTCCTCAAACCGGGCGGACAAGCCTTTCTCACCGTCCCCATGATTTACGCTCTGAAGACGACCTATTCGCCGCCCGCCGCCATGCCGCAAGCCAAGAAGGATTTGATTTGCGGCGGCGACCATAAGAGGCTTTACGGCAGGGACTTCCCCGATTTCTTGGCCAAGGTTGATCTTGATGTCGAGGAGTACTGTCCCGGCCCTGAAGACACGTTGAAATACGCACTGATGTATAACATCGTGTTTATCGCCACTAAAAAACAGCCAGTCGGTTTTAAACAGCCCTAGGTTCTGCAGCGCTGCAAACATTATCTCGGGGCGGTTTAATTCCGCGCGGCTCTAATGCGATACTTGCGGATACAATTGATCTCATAGAGATCCGCTTGGAGAACCATGGCATGGTCGCCGATTGGAGATGCTTAGCATGGATCGGCGGCGGTGATGCACGGCATCTTTGCGCAGCGCCGGATCAAATCCGGCGCTTCCCTCACCGCCCGCGGCGTCATGCCGTTATCGGCATGCTCATCTTTGTGTTCGTTGGAGCGGCTATACGGTGCGCGAGTGCCGACGAGAACCCGGCCGCCCTTGGCGGTAAATACGGTTTAGAGGCGGATGTCGAAGGCCAGGCCAACCCTTGGGGGTTGGGCTTTTCCGCTGGCGCGTGGTATCGGGACATTTACCATAAGGACGAATCTCCTCTTTGGAATGGTCTCTACGTCCAAGGAGGGGGCTTGGTTAGCCTCAACCCCGCCTATGGCCAACTGGGAGCCTATCTGGAATGGATGCCCATCACGGTTCTGCAACTGCACGCGCAGATCGACAGATACGAGTACTTCGGTCGTGACGGCTCTTTGCTGATCTTTAATGACCGAAACGCGCGTTTCGGTTCGCGGCAGATTAGTGAGCGGCACGGCCAGGAGCAGACCAGCCACGCTGATCGACTCTTACTGCAGCCGACGCTGCAAGGAGAGTTCGGCCGCTATGTCGTAGTCGACCAAGCAAGCTACGTATATTACGCATTTTCCCGGGACGGCCCTTATTTTTGGGATCAGGAATACGACACGCTGTTGAAAAAACGAGACCGGCTGCATGCGAACGACTTGTCGTTGCTCTACAATTTTTCGCCACGGTATCGGGAAGAGAAATTGTTGGTCGGGCCGTCCTTCCAAGTAGTGCATGCCACGGGTGCTGACCTGACGCGAGAACGGCTCGGCATCAGCTTAGATTATGAACCCGTCGCCAGCAAATCCGTCTTTGGCTACCTGCGGTATCCCCGCTATTATTTGCAAATCGGGGTTAACGTCGAGGATAGAAATCGAGCGGGCCAGCTCTATTTGTTAGGTGGGTTCGGCGCGGATTTTGATTTGAATTGACAGATCATCCGGCTCGGTTCTATCCGAAGGCTTGGTACTCAACTCCGCGCGCCGGGATTAGACGGATCCTCGGGATTTTCGAACTTTTCCGACGCCTCGAGCCACAAGGCATTGATCAAGCCGAAGGCCAGCGCCACGCCGATGCCCAAGATCCAAGTGAAATACCACATGCACGCCTCCTTAATATAACGAGTGGCCGCCGTCGCGGATGGTTTGGGCGGTGATCTTGCCGCGCATCACTCGGTAGACCCAGCTCGTGTAAGCTATCACGATGGGCAGAAACACCAGCACCACCCAGAACATCACTTGCAAGGTACCGCGACTGGAAACGGCATCCCACAGCGTGAGGCCGCCGTTGGGGTCGGTGGACGACGGCATCACGAACGGAAACATGGAAAAGCCGGCGGTCAATATGACGCCGGCGACGGCGGCCCCGCTGGTGAACAACGCCGTACCCGGTTTGCCGGCGCGCGACAGGAACACGGTGCAGAGCGCGCCGAGGAAGGCGAGTGCCGGCGCGAGCAGCATCCACGGATATAGCGTGTAATTGGCAAGCCAGGCGCCGCTTTCCTTGATCACGCTCTTGGCGGTCGGCAGCACGATATCGTTGACGGGCGGGATGGCGACGATGCGATAGCCGTCGATACCCCACGCCATCCACATGCCCGCCGCGGCGAAGCTCGCCATCATCGCGACGGCCGCGAGTTGCGCCGCCTTTACGGCGCGTCTGTTGATCTCGCCCTCGGTGCGCAACTGCAGATAGACGGCGCCGTGCATCACCAACATGCTGAGGCTCACCACGCCGCTCAGCAGGGCGAAGGGCTTGAGCAACTGCCAGAACGAACCGGTGTAGAACACTCGCATAGTGTCGTCGTAATGGAACGGTACGCCGAGCAGCAGATTGCCGAAGGCGACGCCGAACACCAACGCCGGCACCGCGCCGCCGGCGAACAGGCCCCAGTCCCACGCGCCGCGCCACGCCGGGTCGGGCAGTTTGCTGCGGTAGTCGAAACCCACGGGACGGAAGAACAGTGCGAACAACACCAGCAGCAGGGCGATGTAAAAACCGGAAAACGCCGCGGCGTATACCAGCGGCCACGCCGCGAACAGGGCGCCGCCGGCGGTGATGAACCACACCTGGTTGCCTTCCCAGGTGGCGCCCACGGAGTTGATGATGATGCGCCGCTCCTCGTCGTTCTTGCCTAAAAACGGCAGCAGCGCCCCGACACCCATATCGAAGCCGTCGGTGACGGCGAAGCCGATCAACAACACGCCGACGAACAGCCACCAGATCAGTTTGAGGGTTGCATAATCGAAGATCATCTTAAGCTCCCCGTCCGGGCGCGGCGGTCGGCGCGCTTTCGAAATGATAGCGGCCGGTGGCGAGGCTGCTCGGTCCCAGGCGCGCGTACTTGAACATCAGGTACAGCTCGACCACCAATAGCAAGGTGTAGAAGCCGACGAAACCGGCGAGGCTGAAATACAGATCGCCGCTGGACAGGCTGGAAGTGCTGAGAAAGGTGGGCAGTATGCCGCTGATGGTCCACGGCTGCCGTCCGTACTCGGCGACGAACCAGCCGAACTCCGCGGCGAGCCACGGCAAGGGGATGCTGTACAGCGCCAGTTTGAGCAGCCAGGGCCGGGCGCGGGCGCGGTGCGAAGCGCAGAAATAAAACGCCGCGGCGAAGATGAACAACAAGAAGAATCCCATTCCCACCATGACGCGGAACGCCCAGAAGATGGGCGCGATGGCCGGTACGGTGTCGGCGGCGGCGCGCTCGATCTGCTGCGGCGTCGCCTGCGCCGGGTTGTCGGTGTAGCGTTTGAGCAGCAGTCCGTAACCCAGATATGGCTCGTGGTCGGCGAACATTTGGCGGGTCTGCGGTGTCGCCGCGCCGCGCTTGATGTCCTGCAATGCGCCGTAGGCCAACATGCCGCTTTCGATGCGCCGGCGGTTGGTCTCGCGCAGATCGGCGATGCCCTGCACCGGCGTGTCGATTGAGCGGGTGGCGATCAGGCCCATGACATAGGGAATCCGCAGCGCGTAGTCGGTGCGCTGGGTTTTCTCGTCCGGCCAGCCGAACAGGGTGAAGGAGGCCGGCGGTTTTTCGGTGTGCCATTCCGCTTCGATGGCGGCGAGCTTCATCTGTTGCACGTCGCCGGTGACATAGCCCGACTCGTCGCCGAGCACGATCACCGACAGGCTGGACGCCAGGCCGAACCCGGCGGCGATGGCGAAGGAACGCTGGGCGAAGGCGAGATCGCGGCCGCGCAGCAGATAGAAGGCGCTGATCCCCAGCACGAACAGCGAGCCCGTGACATAGCCCGCCGCCACGGTGTGCACGAATTTCACTTGCGCTACCGGATTGAAGATCAGTTGACCGATGCCGGTCAGTTCCATGCGCATGGTCTGCTCGTTGAACACGGCGCCCACCGGATTCTGCATCCAGCCGTTGGCGATCAGAATCCACAGCGCCGATAAATTCGAGCCCAGCGCCACCAGGAAGGTTACCAGGAGATGCCGGCGTTTGGACAAGCGCTCCCAGCCGAAGAAAAACAGTCCGACGAAGGTGGACTCGAGGAAAAACGCCATCAGGCCCTCGATCGCCAGCGGCACGCCGAAGATATCGCCTACGTAATGCGAGTAGTAAGACCAATTGGTGCCGAACTGGAATTCCATGGTGATGCCGGTGGTCACCCCCATGGCGAAATTGATGCCGAACAGTTTTCCCCAAAAGCGGGTCATGTCGCGATAGATTTCCTTGTCGGTCATCACGTACGCCGCTTCCATGATGACCAGGAGCCACGACAGCCCCAGCGTCAGCGGCACGAACAAGAAGTGGTACATCGCCGTGGCGGCGAATTGCAGGCGCGACAGGTCGACGAGTTCAAGGGTGGGTTGCATCGCAGGCGTCCTTGGGTGTGCAGCCGGCGGCAGGAGGGGATGACAGCAGGGCGGCGGCGATCTGTTGCGGTTCGGGGACGGGGGGAGCGCGGAACCAGACAAACCAAATCGCGCTCAGCAACATCGCCTTGACGAGCAGCACCCAGGCGAGGTGGCGCCCGAGTGAATCGCGGCGGGGCAACGGCTGTTTGCGCATCTGGCCTCCCTTCCTCGCGGTTGCGCCGCTTCGCACAAACCGCACCGTGACCGTGGCATACCTGCGGCATTCTTCCGCGGACATCATTGATAAATGAGAACAGATGTCGAGGAAATATAATTAATGTTAGATGGTTTCCAAGATACATCAAGCCGCCGTAATGCCTATTTCTGAAAAATGATAGGCCGGATTTCCGCGGAAAGTGGTCACATATATGACATTCATTTACGCGGCAGTGCTTGTCCATCAGGGTGACGGCTATATCCGGGCAACGGCAGAACCTTGCCGCGGTTTGCCCCATCGCGCTGACGGAGCTTGCCGCATTGGGTCGTCGGGCATCGGTCCTTTAAGACTTTGCCCCGAAATCTCCGGTTGGGCACGGTTTGTGCGTACGGTATGGGCAATAATTTCTGTAGAGGGTGAGATCCGCTATGAAACGGATAATCGACACACGCATCTCGACACTGTTCGGGTTGCTGGGCGGCGTGAGTATTCTCGCGGCCACGGCGTATATCGCACAGCAGGACATCATGGGATTATTGAACCTCCCGGGATTGCTCATGGTGTTGGGCGGGACCTTTACCGCGACCCTGGCCAGCCGCCCGTTGCGCGGCATGGTTAGCGTTTTTAAATCGCTCCCCAAGCTGATGCGCGATGAGCGCATCGATATTAATGCGGAGATACCGCATTTGTTGGACATCGCCCATTGGTATCGCGCCGGCAATCTCAATGCCGCCGAACAGGCCATCGAACGGGTCCGCGACCCGCTGTTGCGCACCGGCGCGCGGCTGGTCATCGATCAAGAGCCGATTCACGACATCGTCAAGGTCCTGCAATGGCGTATTGCCGGCGTGCGCGATCAGGAACAAGGCGAGGCGCATATCTTGCGGATCATGGCCACGTTCGCGCCGGCCTTCGGCATGCTGGGCACCTTGTTCGGCTTGATGCAGATGTTGCACGGCCTGGGACAGGATAACCTGTCGCAAATCGGCGCGGCGATGTCGTTCGCCTTGACCACCACCTTGTACGGTTTGGTGTTGGCCAATGTGATCTTCAAACCCTTGGCCATGAAAATGGAGCGGCGCATTCAGCGCCGGATCATGGGCATGAATTTCATTCTCGAAGGCGTGGTGTTATTGCATCAACGCCGCCATCCCATGATCATCAAGGAATCCTTGGAGATGTATATGGGTCAGCTGCAGGGTAATCCGCAGGCCGCTTTCAGCTTGGCCAAGGCCGCCTGAGGGCAGGCCGGCTATGGAACGCGCGGACGCCAACTCGCCGGGATCGCATCAGTACGGCGGATTCACCTTTCCCGAACTCGGCGAATCGGATCCGGCGGAGGAAAAGGACAACGGCTGGCTGATCAGCTTCGTCGATATCCTCACGCTGCTGATAACCTTGTTCGTGTTATTGCTGGCATTCAACCGCGCGGTTCCGCACCAGGCGCCTCGCCGGGACAACAACACGGCGCAAACGCAACCGGCGATCGTTGTGCATAGTGCGGCGGCGCAACCCGCGCCGCCGCCCGCCGCCAAACCGGCGCCGGTCTTCTCCATTCCGCAGGACATCCAGGATAAGGTAGACGTCGTGGCGACGACCACGGCGGTCAATCTGGTCATTAAAGACGATGTGTTGTTCGCCGAGGGCAGCGCCACGTTGACGTCCCTGGGCCATACTATTCTCGACGGCATTGCCCGGATGCTAGGGCAAAACGATTATCCGGTTTCCGTGGAAGGCCATACCGACAACGTCCCCATCCAAACGGCGCAATTTCCCTCGAACTGGGAGCTGTCCAGCTTTCGCGCCACCAATGTCGCGCGTTACTTCATTCAACGCGGCATCGCCGCGCAGCGCCTCAGCGCCATCGGTTACGCCGATACCCGCCCTATCGCCGACAACGGCAACGCGGCCGGCCGCGCCCGCAATCGCCGCGTCTCCTTGGTGATTCATGTCAATGAACCGCTCGATAAGCCGCAGGGCGGTAACGAAAAGAGCGCCGTCGACTCACACTAAGAGTATCTACCCAAACCCTCCTGTATCGTCATCCCGGCAGCCCGCAGAGGAAATAGTATTTGCAGGCGATTCGGCGCATCCATATACTAATGGACGCTAAACTCAGGCCTATAAAAATTTTGGTGAAGGTTGACCGGACGGTAACGCTGTAACACGCTATTGACTTGAAGTGTATTGAGTCGCTTTAACCCACGCCAAGATCATTTTTACCCGGACAAAAAAGCTGCGTTGCTCGTAATTCTGCAAACCGGAGCGGTGTGTCAATAATGTAATCGTCGATAAGCGACAGGCGCGCAGTAACTCCCGTTTAGGAGCACCATGAACGATCTTGATACGACATTGGCGGTTGGTGTGCCGCGCATGAGGGCATACGCGGATCATCTCATCTACGTCATGATCTTCAGCGGTATCGCCGCCGGGTGCGTGTTCGGTATTTTGATTCCGCTCTATCGGCCCAGCATGAGGTTTCTCGCAATCCACGGTTGGACGAGCTTTGTCGGCAGACCGAGCCTGCTATGGTTGAGCATGGGCATGACGCTGCTGATCCTGCGTACGCTTTTGTGGCTGCGTTACCGGCCGTACGCGGCCGTGACGCCGGCCGAGGCGCCTTTTCTGACCGTCGTGATTCCGGCCTATAACGAAGGGCCCCTCGTCAAACGGTCGATACTTTCCGCCGCCGCGGCCAGCTATCCGCGCGACCGGCTGGAGATCATCGTTATCGATGACGGCAGCCGCGACGACACCTGGACCCATATCGAGGCGGCGGCGAACGAACACCCCGGTCTGGTGCGCACCATCCGCTTCGCGCGCAACAGCGGCAAGCGGGCGGCGCTGGCCGCCGGATTCGAGCAGGCGCGCGGGGAGGTCGTCGTCACGGTGGATTCGGACAGCGTCATCGAAGCAGGGACCCTGTTGGCCATCGCCGGCCCGTTCCGCGACGCCCGCGTCGGCGCCGTCGGCGGCAAGGTCAGCGTGTTGAACCGCTTCGATGCCCTGCTGCCGCGCATGATCCATGTCCGCTACGTGCTGTCCTTCGATTTCCTGCGCAGCGCCCAATCCACCTACGGCACCGTTTATTGCTGTCCCGGCGCGCTTTCCGC